>CABEBA010000307.1_pt1 | contig 25809 bp, 18 predicted proteins | sample 3132531 | NCBI WGS metagenome assembly CABEBA01 (sample SAMEA5534344, study PRJEB31848) | metagenome | biome: tundra; feature: field; material: soil | place: USA | collected 2013-05 | depth 0.45 m
GGTTCGGTAAGTCCAGCCTCAACGTTTTCGGTTAACAACTCGACTGCCGCCGTTTCATGCTTGAATCGTCCACGCAGATAGAAGAACACGATCAGCGCGAGTGGGGCCAGATAGATTGCAAAGGATTCAATATTCATGGGTGGACGGGAATTGTTCTAAAAGTGGATTGGAATTTTGTTCATCTGCATTTTCAACAACTGACCGGGGAATCCCCCGGCTGGAGGCGGGCATTCTATGTCGAGTCGCTAAATGTGACAATTTGAAGTTGCGGCTCGACTTTCTGCGTTTGGGGTTATTCAGGGCAACAGTCTCGGTTCAGCCGCAATTTAGCTGTTGGTTCAGTAAGCTAGGTAGGTTCTTAATGACGCTTTAGCGAAATCTACTGATGAAATTCCCAGCCAAGATGTTAGGCATCTTGAATAATGAGCCGCACTATTTTCAAGCTGATAACCATATGCAAATAAAGGTCTTTGTGTGGCCCCGTGTCAGGCAATTTCAGCTTATGTCAGGCTTTGTCAGCTTTGAGCGGAACTCTGCCTATAGTCTTCAGTCACAGACCGCCAGTAATCACTATGGCAAGCTGAAGGCAAGTTTATGAAAATTAGTTGCATAAAGGCAACGCGCAGGTTTGATGAAGATTAAATTACGGTTAAAATTTGCGGTTTGAATTGGGCGACTTCTTATTAAAGTTTTGAAGATACGGAATGCATACAAGAAAACAATCTGAACACCTACCATGGCTGATGTTTGTCGGCATCGTGGCAATCATCACATTTGCAGGCTATTTTGTGTTGTACCCGCAAACGCTATACAAGCCGGGTGAACATCTTTTTGATCTGGGATACAACCTTGGTTTGGCGGGCGGCTTGATGATGCTGGTGCTGCTGCTCTATCCTTTGCGTAAACGCGTCAAGTTCTTCGGCAAGATGGGAACTCTGCCGACTTGGTTCAGATGGCACATGGTGTTGGGGATCCTGGGACCGCTGACCATCATTTTCCATTCCACTTATCATGTGTATATTCCTTACATTCATCCAACAGGTTCTCCCAATGCGGCGGTAGCGATGTTATGCATGCTGCTCGTATCCGGTAGTGGCACTTTTGGGCGCTTCTTCTATACCAAGATTCACCACGGTTTATATGGTCGCCAAACCACTGCGAACGAGTTGCGTACCGAATTGGCGAAAACCGGCGATGTGGAATCGATATTCCATTTCGCGCCAAGTGTAGAAAAAGAGCTGCAGGAGTTTCATTCGCGCACCGAAAAATATGCAACGAAATCAGGTCTCGGATTTGGTAATTTCATCACGGCTGGATTCGAGACGGCGATGTTATCCAGGTCGCTATCCAGGGAATTGCATCAGATCATGCATGCTCAGGCCGCGCAGAACAATTTCAACTCGGCGCAACTCGCGAGCATGGAAGAGTTATTCAAGGACTATCAGGGAAAGATTGCGAACTATCTTCATGCGCTGCGAGATGCGGCGCAATTCCACACCTACGAGAGAATGTTTTCGTGGTGGCATATCTTCCACATCCCGCTGGTGTATATGATGGTATTCAGCGCGTTCTATCATGTTTATGCGGTGCATGCCTACTAAGTTCCCGGAATAACTAAATGACGACTCTTCTTCGCACGCTCGCCTTGGTGAGCCTCTTGTTCGCGCTCCCCATGCAGGCACAGGCAAATAAATTGCTGATGCCGGGCGATGTCATCAAGGGGCATGCCAAGGAAGAAGAGGTCTGCGAAAAGTGCCACAAGAAATTCGACAAGGCTGCGCAATCTCAACTTTGCGCCGATTGCCATAAGGAAGTCGGCAAGGACATCAACGAGAAACGCGGTTTCCACGGGCGTATTGACGTGGGCAAGGGATGCAAGGAATGCCATCCCGACCACAAAGGGCGCGATGCGAAGATCGCCGAATTCGATCATGACAAGTTTGACCATACCAAGACCGACTATCCGCTGAAGGGCGCTCACCAAAAAGAGAAGGTGAAGTGCACAGACTGCCACAAGGCAGGCAAAAAATACCGCGAAGCTCCCAGCTACTGTAACGAGTGCCACAAAAAAGACGATAAGCACAAGGGCGGGTTGGGAACGGACTGTGCGAAGTGTCACGTCGAGAAGGATTGGAAGAGTACCGAGTTCAATCACGACAAGACTCATTTCAAATTGCTTGGCAAACACGTCGGCGTGAAATGCGACAAGTGCCACATCGACAACAAGTTCAAGGACACACCCATGACTTGTGTTTCTTGTCACAAGAAGAACGACGAGAAGGCTCATAAGGGCAAACTCGGACCGAAGTGCGAGTCTTGCCACACCGCGAAGGATTGGAAAGACATCCTGTTCGATCACGACAAGAAGACCAAGTTTCCACTGCTGGGCAAGCACAACGAAGTGAAGTGCGAGAAATGTCACATCGACAAGAAGTTCAAGGACACACCCAAGGCATGTAGCGCTTGCCACAAGAAGGATGATGACAAGGCGCACAAAGGTAAATTCGGGCCTAAGTGCGAGACCTGCCACGTCGAGAAGGATTGGAAAGAGATCAAGTTCGATCACTCCAAGCAGACCAAGTATCCGTTGTTGGGCAAACATGAAAAGGTCAAGTGTACGGACTGCCACAAGGGTGACTTGTATAAAGACAAGCTGGAGATGACATGTGTGTCCTGCCATAAAAAGGACGATGACAAGGCACACAAGGGGAGCTTCGGGCCGAAGTGCCAGTCTTGTCACGTCGAGAAGGACTGGAAAGAAGTCTTGTTCGATCATGACAAGAAGACCAAGTATCCGCTGCTGGGCAAGCACAAGCAGGCCAAGTGCTCGAGTTGCCACAAAGGGGATGCGTACAAGGACAAATTGCCGACTGATTGTTTCTCTTGCCACGAGAAGGACGACAAGCACAAAGGTCAGGAAGGCAAGAAGTGCGAGACTTGCCATAGCGAGCAGTTGTGGACCAAGACCACCTTTAACCATAACAAGATGTCGACCTTCCCATTGCTGGGACGGCACATGCTGGTAGAGTGCAAGAAGTGCCATGCCGCAGCGACGTTCAAGGATGCAAAGTCGGATTGCTGGTCATGCCACGAGAAGGAAGACGTGCACAAGCGCAAGCTGGGGACGGAATGCCAGACTTGCCACAACACACGCAACTGGAAGGCGTGGGACTTCGATCACAACAAGACCAACTTCAAGTTGGACGGGGCGCATAAAAAGACCGCCAATAATTGTTATGCGTGTCACAAAAAACAGATGGATAAAAAGGTGTTGACGTCCACGGCCTGCGGCAGTTGTCATGACAAGGACGATGTGCATAACGGCAACTTTGGCGACCGTTGTGAACGTTGCCATGAAGGTAATGATTGGAAGCAAATTAAAATAGGTGTGACAACCACGCGCAAGAAGTAGTCAGAAGGCGCAAGGTGATAACTGTTAATTAAGGGAGGTGGATTATGAAACGACTAGGACGAGTAATGGGCAACGTGCTTGCCGTGATGTTAACCGTGTTCTCATTGCAGGCGGTGGCCCAGCCGCAATTGGCCGGGCGCGACTTCGATCACATGACCACGGGCTTCCCGCTTACCGGCGGGCATGCCACGGCGGCCTGCGAAACTTGCCACGTCGCAGGTGTATTCAAAGGTACGGCCAAGACTTGCGACGGTTGCCATGCGCTGGGTAGACGCGTGGTGGCGACACCCAAATCCACCAGCCACATTGTGACTGATGCGCCGTGCGAAACCTGCCACTTCAACTCCTCTACTTTCCTGGGCGCGCGCTTTAATCACGGGACTGCAGTGCCGGGGCAATGTGTGACCTGCCATAACGGCAGGATAACCACGGGGCGGCCGGCAAATCATAACGCCGGAATGATGCTGACCAGCTCCTGCGATAGCTGCCACAGATCTTATGCATTCCTTCCGGCCAGCTGGAATCATTCCGGAGTAGCCATTGGCGCGCGCACTTGCAATCAGTCTGGGTGCCATTTGTCCGGCGGCGGCAATGCCAACCGCTACACCGCCGCGACCGCAGTTTCACCGGTGAATCACAGCAGTTACAGCGATACGAATCTTCAGTCGTGCGACGTTTGCCATATGAGCTTCGTTACCTGGATTGCCCCCATGCATGAGCCGATAACAGGGCCATGCAGCGGTTGTCATACAGGTAGCACGGCACAGGGCAAATCATCAGGCCATGTTTCAACAACGTCCGAGTGCAATCAGTGTCACACGTCTACCACTACGTGGCTTGGTGCACTTGGTGGAACGCCAGCTGGGCACGTTACCTACACAGCTGGTGTGCAGTGCGCCACATGTCATATAGGAACCAACACAGTTCTGACAGGGGCTGCATTGCATGTTTATTTTGCTGGTGCAACCTGCCAGTCATGCCACCTTACGGGAGCAGTTGTGTATACGTCGATCAACCCGATACAGCAGAAAGGCCACAATGCGTCAAAAGATTGCGCGGCTTCCGGATGTCATGCGCCGGGAGGTGGAATTGGGAGAGCTTATGTCAACTGGAATTGACGCGGGGTACCGCACATCGCAGTCTTGTTTAATTCAGATATTTTTATAAATTATCCAGCCCGCAGTAATAGGCAAAGCATTCCTAAAGTGCGGGTCGGGAGTAAGAGATGACTAAAGCTTCTATTGTTTCGCTGAAATTGTGTGTGTGCGCTCTGTTGCTTGGAGTGCTTTCTGGTGGTGCGTATGCCCAGCCTCTGGACGACGTGGGCCTCGAGTTCCAGAGTCTGGGTGTGGTTGCCACGATCCGTTTGACTGGTCCGGTGCAATATTTGCGGCACTTTCCTGAAAGTCACGGCAAAACGCTGGAGATCTATTACGAGCGGGTAAAGGATGCTACTAGCAATGATGCCTGGGCAGATGATGAGGTGCGAAAATCGCCGCCTTCCCGGCTCATACCCGGCTTCACGGTGACCACGCGTGACCAGCAAACCAAACCGAAGTTGGTGATAGAGTTTTCGCGCGAAGCGGAATTCAGCGTAGCAGCGGGCAAGGACAATCGCAGTCTGTTGATCACCATCCGTCCGGACAGGCAACAAGTGAGCGATGAGACGCTGCCTTTCCTGCCAACGATAAAGCCTGAAGTTAAACCTGCAGCCGGAGTGATTTTAAAGCCGGAAGAAGCGGCAGCGGCAGAGACAAACCAGGCAGCACGCGCGTTGCTGGTGCAAGGGCGCGACGCGCTGGCGGCCAAAAACAACGATGCCGCGGTGGATGCATTCAACAAGCTGTTGCTATTGCCGCCCAACTATTACACCCAGGACGGACAGGAATGGATAGGCGTGGCGCGCGAACGTGCCGGGCAGCCGGACAAAGCCAAGGTCGAGTACGACCTTTATCTGAGACTGTATCCGGAAGGTGCAGGCGCAGCGCGCGTAGCACAACGCCTGGACGGATTGTCGGGGACAGGCAGCAACGGCAAGCTCATGACCGCAGGTACGGAGAAGAAACAGGCTCCCACCATGATGGCTTTCGGTAGTGTGTCTTCGCGCTACTACTACGGCAGGAGCAAGATCGATACGACCAACACCTTCAACGGAGTGACGACGACGGATTCCATATCGTTGACCGATCAATCCATGCTCATCACCAGCATGGACGCTTCAGAGCGCTACAGGACTGAAAACTATGACAGCAGGCTGGTGTTTCGCGATGTGAACTCCCATAGCTTTTTGACCACGCAAACCAGCCAGAACCGGGTGAGTGCAGCCTACGGCGAAATCAAGGGCCGCACCCTGAATTATCTGGCGCGTGTGGGGCGGCAGACTTCGATGGGGGGCGGCGTATTGGGACGTTTTGATGGTCTCACGGCTTCCTATGGCGATGCCCAGGATTTGCGGGTCAATACCGTGGCGGGAGCGCTATCGGACTATTCGCAAGGCAGCAAACCGAAGTTTGTCGGTGCCAGCGTGGATAGAGGAGCATTTTCGTTTTACGGCATTAATCAAACACTGGAGGGAATACAGGACCGCCGCGCCGTGGGTACAGAATTCCGCTATTTCGATGACAAGAGAAATGCATTCGGACTGCTGGACTACGATACTTACTTCAAGGCAGTGAACGCAGCGCAGTTCATGGGCATGACCAAAGGGCTGAGTCTGATACCCAATGGCACCTTTAGTTTCATGCTGGATCATCGCAAGACGCCATCCCTGAGCATACGCAATGCCTTGAATGGCGCGACCACTTCTTCAGTCACTGATCTGCTGCAAACCATCTCGGCCAGCAGCTTGCGTGATCTGGCACTGGCACGCACTGCTACGTCCAATATGGGGCAGATCGGCATCACAGTTCCAGTCCGCGAAAAATGGCAGGTGGGTGGCGATTTCCGCCTGACCAATACGACAGGCATGCCCGCCAGTGGCCAGACTTTGGATCCCGTTACCGGATTGCCAACAAATCTTTGTACCGGCGCTCAAACACCTCAGGGATGTATACAGGCCAATCCCGGTCCAGGTCTGCAAAAAAGCGTGACCGGGCAGATCATCGGCAGCGGCCTCTATAAACAGGGAGACATCTGGTCGGGGAGTGTTACTTTAAGCAATGGTAGTTCGGCGAACGGACATTCCTTCTTCGTCTACAACCATACCCAGGTCACCAGCATGTGGATGATGGATACGACGTTGCAGTGGTCTGGCTATAAAGACCAGTTCGGCGGGACGACAACGCAGTTCATGCCTATGTTGCGCGGCTCTTATCGTTTCAAGGAACGGTTCACTTTCGATGCGGACGGCGGTTATCAAAAGATCAATTACAGTGGCCCGGTGAGCAACACCAAAACCACGCGATTGTTCTGTTCTGCAGGATTGCGCTGGGATTTCTAAAGTGGACTGATTTTGTTTGCCTAGGCCGCCGGTGGAAATCGGCGGCCTTTTTATTATGATTATTATAATTTTTGAAACTACTGCGCGATATTCCGCGGTCTGGTAAATTCCGACCCTCCTAATCAGGGGGCGTCATGAAAATCCACGAATACCAAGGTAAAGAGATACTGCGCGAATTCGGTGTGCCGACCCCGCGCGGGGTAGCGTGTTTCAGCATCGAGGAGGCGGTTGCCGCTGCCAAACAACTGGGCGGCAAGGTCTGGGTGGTGAAGGCGCAAATTCATGCTGGCGGCCGCGGCAAGGGCGGCGGGGTGAAGGTGGCCAAGTCGCTGGATGAAGTGCGCCAGTACGCGAGCCAGATTCTGGGCATGCACCTCATCACGCACCAGACCGGGCCTGAGGGCCAAGTGGTGCGCCGCCTGCTGATCGAAGAAGGTGCGCAGATCGTCAAGGAATTCTACGTTGGCATGGTGGTAGATCGCGCTTCGCAGCGCGTTGCCCTGCTGGCTTCCAGCGAAGGCGGTATGGAGATCGAAGAGGTCGCCAAACACTCGCCGGAGAAGATTCGTACCGTACGTATCGATCCGGTAACCGGATTGACCGATGCCGAAGCTGCGCAAGTGGCGCGCGCCATCGGTATTCCGGATGTGGCTAACGCCGAGGCGGTTAAGGTATTGCAAGGTTTGTATCGCGCCTTCGTCGAGAAAGATGCGATGCTGGCGGAAATCAATCCGTTGATTATTACGGCGGATAACCGCGTGGTGGCGCTGGATGCGAAATTCAACTTCGATTCCAACGCGCTGTATCGCCGCCCCGAGATCGTGGCCTATCGCGATCTGGATGAAGAAGATCCGGCTGAGATCGAGGCGTCCAAGTTCGAATTGAGCTATATCCAGCTCGATGGCAACATCGGTTGTCTGGTGAATGGCGCAGGGCTGGCGATGGCGACCATGGATATCATCAAGTTGTATGGTGGCAGCCCGGCTAACTTCCTGGATGTCGGCGGCGGTGCGAACAAAGAGAAGGTGACCGAGGCATTCAAGCTGATGCTGAAGAATCCGCAGCTCAAGGCGATTCTGGTCAATATCTTCGGCGGCATCATGAAGTGCGATGTGATCGCCGAAGGCGTGGTTGCTGCTGCACGCGAAGTGCATCTCAGCGTGCCGCTGGTGGTTCGGCTGGAGGGTACCAACGTGGAGTTGGGTAAAAAGATATTGGCGGAATCCGGCTTGCCCATCATCTCCGGTAACGATATGGCGGACGCGGCACAAAAAGTCGTTGCGGCTGCGAAAGGTTAAATATCATGTCCATTCTTATCAACAAAAACACCAAAGTCATCACGCAAGGCATGACCGGCAAGGTCGGCCAGTTCCATACCTTTCATTGCAAGAGCTATGCGAATGGAGCGAATTGTTTTGTTGCCGGGGTGAATCCGAAAAAAGCCGGCGAAGACTTTGAAGGCATTCCGGTCTATGCCTCGGTGCGCGATGCGAAACAAGCCACCGGCGCGACGGTTTCTGTTATCTACGTGCCGCCATCTGGTGCGGCAGCGGCGATCGACGAAGCGGTCGAGGCTGATCTGGATCTGGTCATCTGCATCACCGAAGGTATTCCGGTGCACGACATGCTGAAGACGCGCTACAAGATGCAGGGTAAGCGCACGTTGCTCATCGGGCCGAACTGCCCCGGCCTTATCACGCCGGACGAGATCAAGATCGGCATCATGCCTGGACACATCCACAAGAAAGGCCGTATCGGTGTGGTATCGCGCTCCGGCACGCTGACTTATGAAGCAGTCGGACAGCTCAGTGCGCTGGGTTACGGTCAGTCGTCCTGCGTGGGTATCGGCGGCGACCCCATCAACGGTATGAAGCATATCGATGTGATGCGGCTGTTCAACAACGATCCCGAGACGGATGCGGTGATCATGGTTGGCGAGATTGGCGGCACCGACGAAGAAGAGTGTGCACGCTGGATCAAGGACAACATGAAGAAGCCGGTGGTCGGTTTCATCGCAGGCGTCACCGCACCGGAAGGAAAACGCATGGGTCATGCCGGTGCGATCATCTCCGGCGGTCAAGGCGGCGCCAACGAGAAGCTGGCGGTCATGGAAGAATGCGGCATATACATCACTCGCAATCCTGCGGAAATGGGCCGCACGATGCAAAAAATATTGAAGGGCTAGTTGATGTTGGAGATGCTGGTAAGTACCCAGTTTTGGGTGGATGTGTTCAAGATCATTGTTATCGATTTGCTGCTGTCTGGCGACAACGCGGTGGTGATCGCACTGGCGTGCCGTAATTTGCCGCTGGAACAACGCAAGAAGGGTATCTTCTATGGCGTGGTCGGGGCGATCGTCCTGCGGGTGGTACTCACCTTTTTTGCGGTGAGCCTGTTCTCGTTGCCGTACCTAAAACTGATCGGTGCTTTGTTGCTGATCTGGATCGGCATCAAACTCATCCAGCCAGAGGAAGAGGAGCACGGCGCGGGTAATATCAAGGCCGACACACACCTGTGGGGCGCGGTAAAAACGATCATCATTGCCGATTTTGTGATGAGTCTGGATAACGTGCTGGGTGTGGCAGGCGCGGCACATGGCAATGCGACGCTGCTGATATTCGGTCTATTGGTGAGTATCCCGCTCATCGCGTGGAGCAGCCAACTGGTGTTGAAACTGATCGACCGTTTCCCTTTCATCATCTATGCGGGTGGCGCGCTGTTGGGCTATGTGGCGGGTGAGATGCTGGTCGGGGAGACGTTATTCCAGCCCTTGCTGGAAGCGCAGCATGTGCTGCACTGGCTGATTCCGGCGGTATGCGCGATTCTGGTGTTGGTGGCCGGCAAGTGGCTGGCTGTGCGCAAGGCTGTGACGGTGAAAGCGGTGGATTTGGTGGATGAGCAAGTTCACGCAACACGCGATAAATCTTGAACGGGTATAGACGATGAAAATATTGATTCCGGTAGATGGTTCGGTTGGTGCCAATCGTGCGGTGGAATATGCGATCACCAGTGTTGCCTGGCTAAAGGAAGCGCCGCAAGTATTTCTGTTGAATGTGCAATGGAAATTGGCTTCCGGCAACGTGAAGCTGTTTATCAATCAGGAGACCGTCAACGATTACTACCGCGAACAAGGTGCGTCCGCTTTGGCGGAGGCGCGTGCCAAGCTGGATGCGGCAGGGTTGGCTTATAACTATCACATTAGTGTCGGATCACCGGCTGAAGCCATCGTGCAATATGCACAAGAGCAGTGTGTGGACCAGATCGTGATGAGTGCGCACGGGCAAGACAAGTTGTCCGATCTGCTACTGGGATCGGTGGCAAGCAAAGTCACTCATTTGGCAACAATCCCGATACTGCTGGTTAAGTGAAACGGCTGATAAATCAAACAGGTATGGTTTGAGCTTGAAAATTGTTTTAATATTCGTCCTTGAGTGCTCAAGTATTGAGTGAAAACGGGCAGGGCGCATATGAAAAAAGCATTTTGGAAAGCGGATTGGTTCACTGCTTTGCTGATCGCGTTGGTGTTCCTGTTCAGTGCCAACAGTGATCTGATTCAGAGCCTGGAACGCAAAGCATATGATTGGGGCGTACTGGCTTCATCGCGCGTGCCCAGCGACAAGATCGCTGTCATCGCCATCGACGACCAGAGTATCGCTAATCTTGGGCGTTGGCCTTGGCCACGCGCGATACAGGGCAAGATGCTGGATATTCTGGCCGCAGGTCATGCCAAGGTGGTCGGAAACACCGCTTTTTTCTTCGAGCCACAAGTCGATGCAGGCTTGGACTACCTCAACAAAATCGGCGCCGTCCTCGCCAACTCTTCCCTGAAACAAAGCAATCCATCGGAATGGGCTCAGTTAGATGCGTTGATGCAGGACGCGCTAGAGCATCTGGATAACGATAAGAAGCTAGCGGAAAGCATGCTCAAGGCCAACAATGTGCTGTTGGGCATGTACTTCGAACTGGGTGAGCCGCAAGGCAAACCGGATAATGCGCTCCCCGACTACATCTTGAAGAACAACCTGACCAACGTTGTGGGCGGCGAAGATTCCGCTTTACCTATCCCCTCGCTGGGATTGCAATTCCCGATCCCCGCTATTGGCTCGACAGCGTTGGCTGTCGGTCACCTCAATGCTACGCCGGATGTGGATGGCGGTGTGCGCACCGAACCGTTGGTGATCGGCTATTTCGACCAATACTATCCATCGCTGTCGTTGATGTTGGCGGCGAAAAGCCTGAACCTCGAACCAAAAGATATCAAAGTCACGTTAGGGCAGGGCGTCAAGGTGGGTAACCTGAACATCGCCACCGATCCGTCCTTGCGCATGCACACTTTCTTCTACGGCGACCGTGACGGGAAACCCGCCTTCCAGGTAGATTCCTTTTACGACGTGTTGAGCGGCAAGATTCCGGCGGAGAAATACCGCGACAAGATCGTGCTGATAGGTGCCACCGCAGCCGGGGTGGGTGCATCGCAAGTGACGCCGATCTCTGCCGGAATGTCGCCCGTGTTGACGCTGGCGCATTCGGTTTCCAGCATTCTCAAGCAGGATTTCTTCGTCTCGCCGAGATGGGCATTCTGGGCCGAGAGTGCTGTCTTCCTGATGGTTTCACTTTACTTGATCCTGTTGGTACCACGTTTGAGCGCGGGAGTGGCGGCGGCTATCACAGGCGGCCTGTTCGTGTTGTTGTTGTCCGTGCACTTCGTCCTGATGACGACGCAGGCGATGTGGCTGCAATTAATGTTGCCAGCGGCACTGTTGTTGGTTGGCCACCTGCTGTTGACCACCAAGCGCTTCCTGCTGACGGAAAAGGGAAAGATCAAGTCCGATGCGGACTCCGCAGAGAGCAATCGCATGTTGGGCTTGGCGTTCCAGGGCCAAGGCCAGCTGGACATGGCCTTCGACAAGTTCCGCAAAGTGCCGCTGGACGACAGTTTGATGGACGTGCTGTATAACCTAGGGCTGGATTTTGAGCGCAAGCGCCAGTTCAACAAGGCCGAATCAGTGTTTAAATATATGGCCGATCACAATCCAAAATTCCGTGATCTGGAAGCGCGAACTGCGCAATCCAAGGCAATGGCTGAAACCATCATTCTCGGTGGTAACTCTGGCCGCAGCAACGACAGTACGATGAAGTTGGATCAAGTCGGATTGTCCAAACCCATGTTGGGGCGCTACGAGATCGAGAAGGAACTGGGCAAGGGCGCGATGGGCGTGGTGTATTTGGGCAAGGACCCGAAGATCGGCCGAGTCGTCGCGATCAAGACCATGGCACTGGCGCAAGAGTTCGAGGCAGACGAACTGGAAGACGTCAAAGCCCGTTTCTTCCGTGAGGCCGAAACGGCGGGACGTCTGAACCATCCCAATATTGTCACCATGTACGATGCAGGCGAAGAGCATGATCTTGCGTACATCGCGATGGAATTCCTCAAGGGCAAAGATTTGGTGACGTATACCAAACAACCCAATTTGTTGCCGTTGCCCAAAGTATTGAGCATTATCGCGCGGGTGGCGGATGCGCTGAGTTATGCGCATAGCCTGAACGTGGTGCACCGTGATATCAAGCCGGCAAACATCATGTACGACCCGGAAAGCGATGCGGTGAAAGTCACCGACTTTGGTATTGCGCGTATCACCGATTCGTCCAAGACCAAGACCGGCATGGTGTTGGGTACGCCTTCCTATATGTCACCGGAGCAGTTGTCAGGAGTCAAGATCGAGGGGCATTCGGACTTGTTCTCGCTGGGTGTCAGCTTGTACCAACTGGCGTGTGGTAAGCTGCCGTTCGCGGGCGATTCCATGGCGCAGCTGATGTTCCGAATTGCCAATGAGCCACATTTGGACATCCTGAGCGTCAATCCGGACGTGCCGCCGTGCGTGGTTGCCATCATCAACAAGGCATTGGCCAAGAAGATCGAAGACCGCTATGAGAACGGCAGCGCGATGGCTGAAGCGATACGGCAGTGTGCGGCCAGCTTGTAATTGAGGCATAGACGATAACGTTAAAATGTTTTCAGGGGTGGCACGTGGATATACAAGATGCGCTTGAAATAGTCAGCCAGACCAACCCTGGGATGGTGCGCTCGCATAACGAGGATAGCGTCACTTACGACGACGCACTCGGTTTGGTGGTGCTGGCAGACGGCATGGGCGGCTATAATGCCGGTGAAGTAGCGAGCGGGATCGCGGTTTCGGTGCTGTCCAGCGAGGTGCGGCACCATCTGCAGGATGCGCGCCCGGAAGATACAGACGAAGCGGGTGAAGAGCTGGGTATGGCTCTGTTGCGCGACAATGTGAAGAAGGCCAACCTGTCTATCTTCCGCGCGGCGCAGAGTCAGCCGCAATATGCCGGGATGGGGACGACCATCGTTACTGCGTTGTTCTACGACGATCGTGTAGCAGTGGCGCATGTGGGCGATTCGCGCATGTATCGTTTGCGCGGTGAGGAATTCGAATCCGTCACGCGCGACCATTCGCTGTTGCAGGAACAGATCGACAGCGGATTGATCAGCAAGGAAGATGCGCGGCTGTCCAAGAATAAGAATCTGGTGACGCGCGCGGTGGGGATCGACGCTGACGTCGATCCCGAGTTGCATGTGCATGAGGTTCAGGTCGGGGACGTATATTTGTTGTGCTCCGATGGGCTGAACGATATGGTTGAGGATGGAGATATCGGGATGACGTTGCAGATGCTGCAGAACAATTTGCCATTGGCAGCGACACAGCTGATACAACTGGCTAATGACAATGGCGGGCGCGATAACGTGTCAGTCATTCTGGTCAAGGTGAAAGGACGCTTCGCTGCCCCTCGCGGGTGGTGGGAGAAGTTGCGTTCCTGGTTCAGAAATTGAGATAGCAAAAGTTAACTACGGGGATTGATGATATGCCGGCCAAATTGATACTCAGCATGGATGGAGCGGTGCTGAAAGAATATCCGCTGAACAAGGAACGCACCACGATAGGCCGCAAGCCGCACAACGACATCGTGATCGACAACCTCGCGGTGAGCAGCGAACACGCGGCTATCGTCACTATCCTGAACGATTCTTTCCTGGAAGACCTGGACAGTACGAACGGTTTGGCCGTCAACGGTACACCGACCAAAAAGCACTTCTTGCAGAACAATGATGTGGTCGAGATCGGCAAGTACAAGTTGAAATATCTGAACGATCAGCCCACGCAGACTTCGGCAGCGGATTTTGAGAAGACCATGGTGTTACGCGCTCCGGTGAGGATGTCGCCAGGAGAAGGGCTCGCGAAATCACCGCTGGATGTCACTGTGACACGCAAAACGGAATCCACCACTCAGTTCAATGCAACAAACAGCGGTATGGTGGCCGAAGCAGCGGCAGGGCAAACTCCTGTGGCGGTGGTGCAGATATTGAATGGCCCCAATGCGGGCAAAGAGCTGGAGTTGGTAAAAAATCTGACGACGTTGGGTAAGCCTGGAGTGCAGGTGGCGGTGCTGGCACGCCGTCCGCACGGTTATTTCATTACCCATGTGGAAGGGGGTAGCTTCCCCACGGTGAATGGCTCCTCTATTGGCGAGCAACCGCATCAACTGAGAGACCATGACCTCATCGAGCTGGCCGGGGTGAAGATGGAGTTCTACTTCAAAACCTGATTACCCAAGTGATCAGTCAACGCGCAATCCGACAGTGTGAAAGGCGGGGTGGCAAGTGAGGAAGCACGCACTTCTGATTGCACTCGGTATGTCGCTTGTCCTCTTGTTTATGGGCGATGCCGCCAAATTCTACCGCCTTGGCTTTGTCCAGTTTATCGACGCTAAACTATACGATTACCGTTTGCGGCTGACCTTGCCGAATAAGGGGGACGATCGCATTGTCATCCTCGACATCGACGAAAAGAGCCTGAAAGAAGAGGGACGTTGGCCTTGGGGGCGCGACAAGATGGCGACGCTGATGGACAAACTGTTCGATCGTTATGGAGTCGTTGTGGTCGGTTTCGACGTGGTGTTTGCCGAAAAAGATACCAGTTCCGGTCTGAAAGTGTTGCAAGACCTGGGCCAAAATCAGTTCAAGAGCGTGGCGCAGTTCCAGTCCGTGCTAACCCAGATCAAGCCTCACCTCGAATACGACAAACTCTTCGCCGACAAGATCAAACAGCGTAACGTGGTGCTGGGATACTATTTCAGCAACAGCGAACGCGGTTCCGGCAAGAGCATATCGGGTGTTTTGCCTGAACCGGTTTTCCCCGCGGGAACTTTCAAGGGACGCCCGATCTCTTTTATGAGCTGGGATAGTTTTGGTGCAAATCTGCCGGAATTGCAAAGCAGTGCGGCAAAGGCAGGGCACTTCAATCCCGTGGTTGATTTTGATGGGATAGTGCGCCGTGTGCCGATGATCGTCGAATACAATGGAGCGTATTACGAATCCCTGTCACTGGCCGTGGTGCGCGCCGCGCTGGGCATGCCCAAGTTATCCCCCGGCTATGCGACTGGCAAAGACAAGAGCTATGGCGGGCTGGAGTGGCTAACGCTGGAATCAGCGCAGGGCAATTTGCGTATTCCGGTGGATGCTGAGGTCAGCGCACTGGTGTCTTTTCGTGGAGAGCGCGGAACGTTCCGCTACATTTCGGCGTCGGACGTGCTGCATGAGCGCACCCCGCTGACAGACATGCAAAACAAGATCGTACTGGTGGGGACCTCCGCGCCGGGGTTGATGGATATGCGCTCCACACCGGTCGGCGAGGTCTATCCCGGAGTCGAGGTTCACGCCAACATGATCAGTGGCATTCTAAATCAGGACATCAAACAGAATCCGCCCTATGTGCTGGGAGCGAACGTGCTGCTGTTGCTGGTCATAGGCGTGGCATTAGCCATTATTCTGCCCATGCTGAGTCCAATTTACGGCACCTTGCTTTCGGCGGGTGTGCTGCTGTTTGAAATCATCGTCAGCGGTTCGTTGTGGGAGTATGGCAACCTCGCTTTACCTTTGGCGGGCGGACTGATCATGGTGTTTGCTTTGTTCGCGCTGAACATGACTTTCGGTTACTTTACGACGGAACGCACCAAACGTCAGATCACTGGCTTGTTCGGCCAGTATGTACCGAGCGAAGTGGTGGACGAGATGAGTAAGCATCCGGAGCAGGTTTCGATGGAAGGCGAAAGCCGTGAAATGACCATTCTGTTCTCCGACGTACGCGGCTTCACAACGATCTCTGAAGGACTTGAGCCCAAGGATTTGTCGCTGTTGATGAACGAGTTCCTGACGCCGCTCTCGCGCGTGATCTACAGCCATCGCGGCACAATTGATAAATACATGGGCGACTGTATCATGGCGTTCTGGGGCGCTCCGCTGCCCGATACACGCCATGCTTACCATGCCGTGCAGTCCGGATTGGAGATGCAGCGAACGTTGCGGGATTTACAGCCATCCCTCAAAGAACGCGGCTGGCCGGAGATTCGCATCGGTGTGGGTATCAATACCGGGCGCGTAAGCGTTGGCAATATGGGATCCGAAGTACGCGTGGCATATACGGTAATGGGCGATGCGGTGAACCTGGCGTCGCGTTTGGAAGGGATCACCAAGGAATATGGCGCAGGTGTAGTGGTGGGTGAAGTGACCAAAGAAGACGCTCCCGAATTTATCTATCGCGAACTTGATCTGGTGCGCGTCAAAGGAAAAGACAAACCGGTCGCGATCTTCGAGCCGCTCGGCCTGGCGGGTGAAGTCGGGCAGGCAGCGCTGGAGGAAAGCAAACTGTTCCAACAGGCGCTACGGATGTACCGCAAGCAGGAGTGGGACAAGGCAGAACTGCAACTGTTCAATCTGCTGAAGATAGCCCCCAAGTCCAAGTTGTATGAGGTGTACGCCGAGCGCGTAACCCATTACCGCAGCAATTCCCCTGGAGAGAACTGGGATGGCGTGTTCGTCTTCAAGACGAAATAAGTGTGGCAGGAACACTAAAGATGAAATTGAAAATATTGGGATGCAGCGGCGGTATCGGGGGCAATTTACGCACCACCTCGATGCTGCTCGATCACGATGTACTGATCGATGCCGGTACCGGCGTCGGTGATTTGAGTTTGGCCGAGATGTGCGTGATCGACCACGTTTTTGTGACGCATTCGCATCTCGATCATATAGCTTGCCTGCCGCTGCTCGTGGACAGTGTGGGTTTCATGCGTGACCAACCTTTGGTCATTCATGCTACCGACGAGACGTTGAACATCCTCAAACAACATGTTTTCAATTGGGAGATATGGCCTGACTTCAGTGAAATCCCCAGTCTGCACCAGCCTATTGTGCGCTATGAGCGCATCGTGCTGGGAGAAACAGTGGAGATCGGTGGCCGTAAGATCACGCCGTTGCCGGCGAACCATGTGGTTCCGGCGGTCGGCTTTCAAATCGACAGCGGCAAGAAAAGCCTGGTGTTCAGCGGTGATACGACGACGTGTGATGCCTTATGGGAGGCGGTCAACCGCATTCGGAATCTGGAATATCTGATCGTCGAAACGGCGTTCTCGAATGCCGAAAAAAATCTCGCCGTCATTTCCAAACACCTGTGCCCTTCTTTGCTGGCTGAAGAACTGGGAAAATTGAAACTCAATCCCAAGATATATATCACTCACCTGAAGCCCGGCGAGATCGAACTGACCATGCAGGAGGTTAGTGAGTGCGTACAGAAATTTGTGCCGAAGATGTTGCAAAACGGGCAGGTGTTCGAGTTCTAGGGGCCATACGAAAACGATATGCAAGATATCCTGGACATCAGAGTACTGGCCGCACTGGAACCGATCTCCTCGTTCAGTCCGGCGCGCTTGCGCGAATTGCTCGACTATTGTCATGTGGAAAGCGTGATGCAGGGCAGCGATCCATTCAAGGATCATCCGCCTACCGGGCAATCTGTTTATCTGTTGCGTGGTGAATTGGAAGTGGTGTACGAGGATAATAATCGCGTGCTGATTCGATCCGGTTCGGAATGGGCGCGTCATCCTATTGGCAAGCGGCAGCCGAACATCCGCACGGCGCAGGCGCTAAGCAACGTGCAGTTGTTGCGCGTGAATGACGAGCTGTTGGATCGCATGGTGACTTGGGATCAGTTTGCCTATCACGATGATGTGAAAGCGATGGCGCTGAAGGAAGGCTCGGAGTCAGCGCTGAAAAGATTACTCAATTCCGGCATGTTCAGCGCGGAGAACTTGAGTAATAGCCCATTTGCGCATTTGCCTTCGGCCAATATCGGCAAGCTGCTTAATTGCATCGAGGCTATCGCGGTATGGGAAAAGGATGTCATCATCCGCGAAGGTGAAGAGGGCGATTATTACTACCTGATCGAAAGCGGGCGCGCGCAAGTCACGCGTTTGGTTGGAGGAGCGAATCTGGTACTGGCAGAAATCAAGGCGGGCGATGTGTTCGGGGAGGAAGCGCTGATCTCCGATTCCAAACGCAACGCCACGGTGACGATGAAGAGTAACGGCGTGCTGTTGCGCCTGAAGAAACAGGATTTCCTGGAGTTGATGCAGGAGCCATTACTGCATCGGATCAGCTACCAGGATGCCAAGAAGAAGGTAGAGCAGGGTGCCGTTTGGCTGGATGTTCGCCATCCCCCGGAATACCGTTATGACAAATTGCCGGGAGCGATCAACGTGCCGCTCAATGACATCCGCAATGCAATCGGGGTACTGAGCAAGGAAACGATGTATGTCGCGTATTGCCAGAGCGGCCGCCGCAGTGCTGCGGCCGCATTCATTCTGGCGCAGGCAGGATACGATGTGTACGTTTTGGAGAACGGCTTGTGGTCTGTGTCCAAGGCGCAGCAACAATAGCAGTTGAAAGAAAGGTTGAGGAGAAAAAAGCATGGCGAGTCCGGTGCAAAGCAATATGAACGAGATGGGGTTACGGTTGGAGTTCACCAAGAACCTCAATCATGTTACCAATAAGATCCATGCCACCAGCAACATCGACGAGATCATGCTGGATGTCAGCAAAGATATCTGCACGCTGTTCAATGCCGACCGATTGACCATTTACGTAGTGGGTGAGGACAAAGCGTCGCTGATCTCCAAGGTCAAGACCGGGCTGAATTCGTTCAAGGATCTGAAGCTGCCCATCGCCGAGCAAAGCATTGCGGGCTATGCCGCATTCCACAAGAAATTACTCAACCTCAAGGACGTTTATGACGAGCATGAGTTGGCGGCGTACAGCACGACATTGCGTTTTCTGCAGGATGTAGATCGGCGTACCGGTTATCGCACCAAACAAATGCTGGTTGCACCCATAATCGATGTGGAAGGTGGCGACCTGATCGGGGTGATGCAGGTCATCAACAACAAGGCTGGCGTGGCATTTCCCACGATGGTGGAAGAAGGAGCGCGTGAGCTGACGCAGACGCTGGCGGTCGCGCTCAAACAACGCCAACAACAGGCCAACACGGTCAAGACCAAATACGACTACCTCGTTTCCGATGCTGTGATGTCTGCCGCCGAGTTCGAATTGGCAACGCGCACCGCTCGGCGCAAGGGTGTGGATGTTGAAGATGTGTTGCTGGATGAATTCCAGGTTAAGCCGGAAGCTTTAGGCAAGGCGCTGTCCAGTTTCTTCGGTGTACCCTATGAGCCGTTCAAAGCGGATCGGATCAAACCGTCCGAGCTCCTGCGCAATCTGAAACGCGAATATGTGGAGAGTAGCCACTGGGTGCCGGTGGACGATACGCAGGAAGGGGTGGTCATCCTTACCACCGACCCGGAGCGTATACAGGCCTCGCGCGTGGTCAACAATATCTTCCCCAAGAACAGGCTGGTCTACAAAGTCTGTACGCAGCGTGAATTCAAAACCACTCTCGACCAGTTTTATGGTGGTGGCGGAACTGGTGTGGGCGATACCACAGGCAGCTTTGAAGATTTGGGGTCGATGGATGAGCTGCTGACCGCAATGGGGGGGGATGAGGAAGACACGAGTGCCATCAACCAAGACGATGTCAGCGCGGCAGCGGATAACGAACTGGTCAAACTGGTCAACAAGATCATCATCGACGCCTACAAGATGGGCGCCTCGGATATCCATATCGAACCCATGCCGGGCAAGGGCAAGACGGGAATACGTCTGCGCAAGGACGGTTCGCTGCTGAATTACATCGAAGTGCCTTCCACCTATCGCAATGCGATGATCACCCGCCTCAAAATCATGTGCGATCTTGACATCTCCGAGAAGCGCAAACCGCAGGATGGCAAGATCAAGTTCAAAAAATACGGCCCGCTGGACATCGAGCTGCGTGTGGCGACCATTCCCTCGCAGGGTGGCGTGGAAGACGTGGTGATGCGTATTCTGGCTTCCGGCGAGCCCATACCGCTGGACAACATGGGCTTCTCGGTACGCAATCTGGAGTTGGTGAAGAAAACCATCAGCAAGCCTTACGGCCTGTTCTTCGTATGCGGCCCGACCGGTTCCGGTAAAACGACTACGCTGCACTCTATCCTGAAACACATCAACAAGCCGGATACGAAGATATGGACGGTAGAAGACCCGGTGGAAATAACGCAAAAAGGTTTGCGTCAAGTACAGGTCAACAAGAAGGCCGGTTTGGACTTTGCCTCAATCATGCGCTCTTTCCTGCGTGCCGATCCCGACGTGATCATGGTGGGTGAAATGCGCGACAAGGAGACGGTCTCAACCGGCATTGAGGCGTCACTCACCGGTCACTTGGTATTCGCCACCCTGCACACCAACAGCGCGCCTGAATCCATCATTCGCTTGCTCGACATGGGAATGGATCCGTTCAACTTTGCCGACGCCTTGCTCGGCATCCTGGCGCAACGTCTGGCCAAGCGTTTGTGCAAGGACTGTAAGAAGGCTCATATTGCTTCACAAGAAGAAATCAAAGCGCTGCTCACCGAATACGCCGAGGAAATGCGCAGCACCGAGACTTGGAAAAAAGATCCCAACGCGGCATTCAAGAATTTATATGCGGAGTGGGTCAAGCTGTTCGGAGATGACAAAGGCCAAATCACCCTGTACGAGAAAGTGGGTTGCGATAAATGTTCGGGTACCGGCTATCGTGGGCGTGTCGGTTTGCACGAGTTGCTGATCGGCACGGATCCGGTGAAGAAGGCCATACAGGAACACGCGCGGGTCGCCGAGCTGTTCGCCCTCGCGCTGGAAGAGGGTATGCGCACCTTGAAGCAAGATGGTATCGAAAAAGTGTTGAGCGGAATCACCGACATCCACCAGGTGCGTGCAGTTTGTATCAAGTAAAGGAGGCATAGTGGACACTGCCAAGCTTAAATCCTATATGGCGCAAGAGCAGACGCAGCGTGCCATGCTGGAGAGCCTGCTCACTCGCCTCAGCGATCTCAATGCCATCGGTGCTGCATTATCCAGTGAACGCGACATCAACCACCTGCTGGAAAATATCCTGGTGGCCGCCAAGAAAATCACCGACGCGGATGCTGGAACGCTATATCTGGTTGATGCCGCAAAACAGGTATTGAACTTTGAAATATTGCACAACGACTCGCTCAACATTCGCATGGGCGGCACCTCCGGCAACCCGATCCCGTTTTACCCCATCGCGCTTTATCACAATGGCGAACCGAATCTGGCGATGGTCGTGAGCTACTCCGTGTTGCGCGGAGAGACAGTCAACATCCCGGATGCCTATATCGCCGAAGGCTTCGATTTTTCCGGCACGAAGAATTTTGACGCCAAGACCGGATATCAATCGCGCTCCTTTCTGGCCGTTCCGCTGCGCAATCACGAGCACGAGATCATCGGCGTATTGCAACTCATCAATGCGATTGATGCAACGACAGGCGGGGTTAAACAGTTCTCCAAGGACGATCAGCAACTGCTTGAATCGCTGGCTTCGCAAGCTGCCATTGCTTTGACCAACCGTCGTTTGATCCAGCAATTGGAAGTGCTGTTCGAGTCTTTGATCAACCTCATCAACACCGCCATTGACGACAAATCGCCCTATACCGGAGGACACTGCGAGCGGGTCCCCGCGCTGACCATGATGTTGGCCGAAGCGGCGAATAACGCCAAACTGGGCGCGCTCAAAGATTTCAACCTGACCGACAAAGACCGTTACGAACTGAAGATTGCCGGACTGTTGCATGACTGCGGCAAAATCACCACGCCGGTGCATGTGGTGGACAAATCCACCAAACTGGAGACTATCTTTGATCGTATTCATTTGATCGACACGCGCTTCGAGGTACTCAAGCGCGATGCCGAGATTGAAACGCTCAAGGGGGGCAGGACGAAGGCTGACTATGAAACGGCTATACGACGACTCGATGACGACCGCGAATTCCTGCGCCACTGCAACATCGGCTCGGAAAAGATGCAGGACGCCGACATCGCCCGCGTGCAGCAGATCGCCCGATATCAATGGCGCAATACTCAGGGCAAACAGGCGGATTTTCTGAGCCCGGAAGAGGTGGAGAACCTCACCATCCGCGCCGGTACCCTTACAGCGGCGGAACGCGAGATCATCAACCATCACATCGTCGTCACTATCAAGATGCTGGAGGCACTGCCCTGGCCGAATCACCTCAAGCATGTGCCGGAATATGCGGGCGGGCATCACGAGCGCATGGATGGAAAGGGCTATCCCAAAGGGCTGACGCGCGAGCAAATGCCGATCCAGGCGCGGGTCATGGGCATTGCCGACATCTTCGAGGCGCTGACTGCCAAAGACCGCCCGTACAAGGAAGGCAAGACGCTCACCGAATCGCTGAATATCCTCGGTCGTTTCAAAGAGAACGGGCATATCGACCCGGACTTGTTCGACGTGTTCATCCGCGAAAAGGTCTATCTCACCTATGCCAAACAATTCCTCAAACCGGAGCAGATCGACGAAGTGGATGAAAGCAAGATTCCCGGCTATACCTCCTGATCTGCCATCAGTGCTCTATGTATCTATTTACGATCAGGCAAGCCATCTTATTCTTCAATTCGCAACTCTTTGCCATCAATTCCGCGGCCTGCTTATCTTCGTGCCGTATCTTCAACAACAACGCCTTGCCGTAATAGGCATTCGCAAAGTCTGGATCATCCGCAATCGCCGCGTCGAATTGAATCATCGCGTCCTGATAGCGCCCTGTCACTCCGTACGCCCAACCCAGCTCGAACCGAACCGGCGCATATTGCGGGCTGATGGCCACCACGCGCTGAAAATCCGCTATCGCCGCATCCCGTTTATTTACACCCATCTCGGCCTGCCCGCGGTTAAAGAGTATGCGGTCGGCACCCGGCACGCGATCATCCGGTAATAGCAAAGCTGCGTCATTCCACAGGCGGTAATTGTCGGCGAACACCCACAGCCGGTTCACCGCCAGTGGCGCCAGCAGCAGTGCCGTCAATCCCAGAGCAAGGAATGTTTTTTTGTTCGGCCATTGAGCCAGCAGCAGCGGAATGAACAGCAGCATGCCTGGCATCCACAAATAGCTGCGGTAAAGCACGAAGGGTTCCTGCACGCGGATGCTGGAAAATTCCAGCATGAATTGCAACCACGGATACAGCAATGCCAGACCGGCCAGCCCCGCCCAGCGCGGGCGCAACAACAGCCAGCCACCCAGCGCGCCATAGGCTACGAAGCCAAGTGCTCCCAGCCAGCCCTGCCATGCGGCCAACGATGCAACGAACGGCTCACGCATGTCGATCGCCATCCACGCAGGATTGGGCAGTAACCACAGCAGCAGGTATTTGAAAAACAGCCCGGCTTGGGTCATGGCGCTCAGCAGGTGCAGCATGGGCGTGCCCGCGATGATTCCCTGTTCTTTGAACAAATCAGCCGCCATCGCCTCATACGGCGTCCCGAATACGCCGCTGGCGCGCAAAGTGATCAACAACCCGATAGCAAAGAATGCGGCCCACGCCAGCCACAATGCGCGTGCGCTTGCCCGATTTTTGCCGCGCAGCAGAACGGTCTGCGCTGCCAGCACGGCGGGCAGCATCACGCTATGCTCCTTGGAAAAGACCGCCAGGAAATAGGCAACGGCCGCCAGTACCAGCCAGCGCGCCTGTCCGGAGAGCAGGCCGCGCAGATAAGCCAACTGCATCAGCAAGGCAAAGAAAGTGGCCAGCAGAATGCTGCGCTCGACCACATAGCCCACGGCGTATACTGCCACCGGGTGCAGCGCAAAAATCAGCGCGCCGAACCAGGCGCCCCAAACAATGGTATTCGTATCCTTATTATCCGCAACAACACCGTCGAGCCATTGCCGCAGCAGGTAAAACAGCAGAATGACATTGGCCGCATGCAGCAGCAGGTTGCCGAGGTGGAAGAAATGCGTCACTACATTGCTGAACCACATCTCCGTCCAGCCCAGAGTGGCATATGGCAGCCAGCGCAAATCGAAATGGAACCACGAGTGCGCATACTTGCCAGCCACACCGCCCAGGACAAACGTCAAATCATCGAACACAAACGGACTGCCCAGAAACGGCAGGTAGAGCAGGCACACCGCCGCGAACAGCGAAAGTATCCAGCCGCGGTCACGGCTGCGAAAATAATCTAACAACTTTGCACGGTAAAACATTTTGCTCCTCACCAAAAACAAACCCCTCCGCAGAGGGGTTTGCAGTTACGAACTCAAGCAGGTTAGCAACTCAACGGGGTGTTGCCATTCTTGAAGAAGTTCTTCACAACGGCATCCGCCACGCCGGTGGTTGCCTTTAAGCAGCCATAGTACCAGTTGATAGCCGATGCACCACTGATGGAGTCAGTACCAGCCAGGTTAGTCGTAGTTGAGCTAGTAGGAAGAATCGACCCTATTGCGCCACCGGCACCGGAGACATTGGGCGACAAGGAGATAGACATACCATCGACCGTGGTCGCCTTGACGTTTTCCAGTACCAGGATGATGGCAATATTGGAAGCCGGTTGACCTGCAGTAGCGGTCACTGATTGCAGCGCCATCGATTTCACTTCGTTAGGCAAGGACGGGATGTTACCAAAGCCCAGCGAGGACCATACTTGACCCACTGTAGAGGCAGCACCCGGGACAAGGCCACTAACAACAGCTTGATTAGGATTGGCAACCAGATTGGCAGCGGCGGAAGTATCGGGGAAGCCGCCCTGTTCCTGGAAATACATGGCCAGCGCAGTCTTGATCGGATCCAGAGTGGATACGACCTTGGACAACTTGGCTTTCACGATGTAATCCTGGTAGGCAGGAATCGCCACCGCAGCCAGAATACCGATAATGGCAACCACGATCATCAATTCGATCAGGGTAAAACCTTTTTGGATTTTCTTCATGTTAATACTCCTTTGAAGGTTGAACGTAACACACAATATGTGCAGGTTATGTAGAGCAGGATGCGTGCCAGCAAAGACAGAAGTTTCCAATCCCCTGTATTCACAGCGCTACGCAGTTTACGGCAAGCGTGATAACGGCTGCAAGCGCAATTACACAGCATTTTTCGTCAGCTCAACTGACATTTTTCGTCACATTGATGCTGTCTATCCCAGGGGTGGAGCTTCGCGTCTAACAGCCCTGCCGCTCATTCCGCCAATGTCGGGTACAACTTCACCGCGACGAATAGCAGGACACCGAACACCGTGAACATGACCGCGAAATCCACAGCGTAACCGTGAACGCTTTCACCTCCGGTGATCATCAGCCCGCGCAGTGCGTCGATCAGGTAAGTGAGCGGGATAATCTGCGCGACGATGCGCAGCCAGCCTGGCATGATGTCCAGCGGATAGATCGCGTTGCTCGCGAAGAACATGGGCATGGTCAGGAGTTGCCCGATGCCCATGAAACGTTCGCGCGTTTTTACGATGCACGCAATGACGAGCGAGAAAGTGGCAAATATCCCCGATCCCAGCATCACACTGGCCAGCACTGCAAAGATCGCCAGCGGATCCTGTCTGAGGGAAACATGCATCAGGAATGCGATGAGGTAAATGACAACAGCCTGCAGGAGGCCGCGGAATCCGGCGGCGACCGCTTTGCCAAATACCAGAGAGGTGCGCCGTGCCGG
>CABEBA010000309.1_pt1 | contig 25720 bp, 27 predicted proteins | sample 3132531 | NCBI WGS metagenome assembly CABEBA01 (sample SAMEA5534344, study PRJEB31848) | metagenome | biome: tundra; feature: field; material: soil | place: USA | collected 2013-05 | depth 0.45 m
TGTAATGTTTTGCGGCGCGGGTAGGCATCGAGCATGGCGAGTTGCTGTGTGCTGTGGATGACGCTGGTCAATTCATATTCTGCGATCAGCGGCAGTTCGTCCGCAGCAAAGAAGCCTTCCAGCAACAGGATGGTCTGGCGCAAACCCGCTTCACGCAGGGCGATGGCGTCACGCACATCAAGCATCGCCAATCCCTCTGCCTCGCCCAATGCCTCGGCCACGCGCAGCAGTCCGTGCCCGTACGCGTTGGCTTTGATGACCGCCATGATGCGGCTGGGTGCAAGGCGGCGCGCCACTCGCAGATTGTTCTGCAGCGCGGAAAGGTCGATGTGGGCTTGTATCGGGCGGGGCATGGATTTAAAGACATAACCAGTTAAACTGCCGCGAATGATAGCAGGCCATAAATTTTCGTGTTATAAAAGACCGTCCCACAAAAGATAAATCTATAGTGAATCGCGGCTTCTATACCATCATCGCAGCGCAGTTCTTTTGGCTCCGTCCAGGCTGCAAAGCAGTCTTTAACGTGCTACGCACATTAGCCTCCGCCGAAAAAAACATGAATCGAGGCTTTTACACTATCCTCGCAGCGCAGTTTTTTTGGCTCCGGCCAGACGATGAATCCGTCTTTAACGCGCTGCGCGCATTAGCCTGCACCGAAAGAACTGGAATATGAACCGCGGTTTTTACACCATCCTTGCAGCGCAGTTCTTTTCAGCGCTTGCCGACAATGCGCTTCTGTTCGCCGCCATCGCCCTACTCAAGCAACTAGCAGCCCCCAGTTGGCATACACCCGTACTGCAACAGTCGTTCATCATCTCGTTCATCGTTCTGGCACCTTTCGTCGGCGCGTTCGCCGATTCGCTGCCCAAAGGGCGTGTGATGTTCATCAGCAACGCGATCAAGATGATCGGTTGTCTCGCCATGCTGTTCGGCGTCGACCCTCTGTTCGCCTATGGCCTGGTCGGTTTCGGTGCTGCGGCTTATTCGCCCGCGAAATACGGCATCCTTACCGAATATCTGCCACCGGAAAAACTCGTACTGGCCAATAGCTGGATGGAAGGACTCACGGTTGCGGCCATTATTCTCGGCGCAGTGTTGAGCGGGATCCTCATCAGCCCGTCTATAGCCAACATGATGTTGCATTGGTGGGATGTGCCGCTAATCGATACCGGCATAGATACCGCACCGGAACTCGCCATCTCCATTGTCCTCGCCCTTTATTTCGTTGCCGCAATATTCAACCTCTACATCCCGACCCTGCCCATCGACCACAAACCCTTCAAACGCAACCCTGTGTTCCTGATTAAAGAGTTTGCGCACTGTTTCAAATTGTTGTGGAAAGACCCGCTGGGCCAAGTCTCGCTCGCCGTCACCACTTTGTTCTGGGGCGCAGGCGCGACCTTGCGCCTGATCGTGCTGACATGGGCGGCGGTCGCGCTGCATTACGACATGAGTAGCGCCGCCAAACTCACCGCCTGGGTCGCGGTAGGCATCGCCATCGGTGCGATATTGGCGGCACGCTTCGTCAAACTCGCACACGCCGTGAAGGTGTTGCCGGTCGGTATCGGCATGGGCTTGCTGGTGTTGGTGATGACGCCCGTCACCAGCCCGCTGCTCGCCACCCTGCTGCTCATAGGTATCGGCGCGATGGGAGGATTCTTCGTGGTACCGATGAATGCGCTGCTGCAGCATCGGGGACACTTGTTGATGGGAGCAGGCAGTTCCATCGCCGTGCAGAACTTCAACGAGAACATCAGCATCTTCCTCATGCTGGGACTCTACGCCCTGATGGAGAAACTCGACTTTTCTATTTACATCATCATCGTCGTGTTCGGCCTGCTGATGGCCGGTATCATGAGTCTGCTTTACAAGAAACACGGCCACGACCAAGATACAGGCAAGATTTAGTCTCCACCAAGGAATACAACATGACATACCGCACTTTCACTCTCCTATGCGCACTCCTTCTGCTCAGCGCATGCGGCCAGAGCAACGACCAACCTGCACCCAAACTGTTCAAGGATCAGCGCGACGTACTGGACAAAACCAAAACCGTCGATCCCGCGATGCAGAAACAAGATGAAGAACAAAGGAAGGCGATAGAGCAACAGACAAAGTGAATATTTGCGTCTCTGGGATTCGAATGATTTGTGGTCGGCGACGGCTTTAATCCTGAACATGGTTCGTAATTAAGTGGTTACACCGCCTCGGCCATTCGCTTTCAGATACTTGGATAAAAACTTTCCATCCGCTTGCCTGCTACCACTTCAGACAGAGGATTCACCTTGGCGCCTCAAAGCACTAAGACGGTGTTCCACTTCTTTGTTTGCGTTAGTCATGCTCTGGCGTACGAATTCGATATGGTCGCGTGAGGCACGTGCGGCGATGTCTGGCTGATGTTCGCGGATCGCTTGCCATATCGTGTAGTGTTGTGAGCGCAACTGATCCCATCGCTGTGGGCGCGCATGCAGATGTTCAAGACTATTCGAAATATGGCCGTGAATGAGACGCATCAGGCTGGCGGTCATATGCCCTATCAGAACGTTATGCGCTGCCTCCGCGATCGCTTGATGGAAAGCGACGTCAGCGTCGATGCAGGCCGTCACGTCCTTACTTCCATAAACGGAATCCAGCGTGGCGTACAGAGCGTCCAGGCGCTCAATATCGACATTGGTGGCTCGCTCCGCAGCCAGATAGGCCGCTTGGCTTTCGAGCATTTGACGGAATTCAAGCAAATCACTGTGGAGCATCGGGTGACCGCTCAACATCTCCTGCCATGGGTCGACGAAATGCGCTTCCAACCGGTTGGTAACAAATGTCCCTCCACCGTGGCGTGAGGCTAGCAGACCCTTTGAAGTCAACTTCTGGATCGCTTCGCGCAACGTCGGGCGCGACACACCCAGCTCAACCGCGAAATCGCGCTCCGAGGGCAGGCGATCTCCAGTCTTCAGCGAACCTTCAAGTATGCGTTTCTCCAGTTCCCCTGCAACGGTATCTGAAATGCGAATAACAGCGGGGCGGCTTTGTATCATCAGCTTCTTCCATGGTAAGACCACTTCAATAATATTTCTCATAGTTAAATTAGTCAACATTAAGCCGTTGACAAAGTGATATTTATCAATTTATAGTCTGCGCATTAATGGTAAGACCACTTTACCAATAACTAGCAACGACGGGGAGAAGTCATCATGTCGACAGATGCTGCAAAAGATCGGATTTATCCGCCCAAGCCTTCAGATGTCTATCTTTTCGGTACCTGCCTCGTCGATCAGTTCGCCCCCGAAGCCGGGCTGGACACCGTTCATTTGCTTGAGCAAGAAGGCATCAAAGTCCATTTTCCAGAGCAACAGACATGCTGCGGGCAACCGGCCTATAACAGCGGTTATCCGGACGAGGCTCGCGCCGTCGCCCTGCAGCAACTGAACTTGTTTCCCCAGCCCTGGCCGGTGGTCGTGCCATCCGGATCCTGTGCAGCGATGATGCGCCACCATTATCCGAAACTGTTTGCGGATGATCAGTCATTGTTGGACAAGACCCTGGAACTTGCCGAACGCATCTTCGAGCTGACCGAATTTCTTGTACATGTCGCCGATTTCAAACAGCAGGATATTGGAACTCCCTGCACCGTTGCCCTGCATACCTCCTGCCATGCGCGCCGCGAAATGGGCTCGCATGAAACCAGCGCTGCTCTGTTGAATAGCTTGTCGCAGGTGAAAGTGGTGGAACAAGCACGTGCAGAAGAATGCTGCGGATTTGGCGGAACCTTTGCCATCCGTTATCCGGAAATCTCGGCAGCGATTGTCAGCGACAAGGTCGAAAGTCTGCGCGCGACCGGTGCCGGGCGCGTCGTCAGCGCGGACTGCGGCTGTCTGTTCAACATTCTCGGCCGTGCCGCAAAGCAGGATGAGATCGCCGGTCGCAGCACAGCTTCTCTGCCGGGTGAGCACATCGCCAGTTTTCTGTGGCGTCGTACTTCGAAAGCGCAATCATGAGCGCGCGCGGCAATATACTCAATCGCCTGCGCGGCACTAATGCAGCTGTGCCACCCCTGCCTGATGTGGGTGACTGGTACGCTTCTCACCGTCGAAACGAGGGGATATCCCAACGTATCGAGCGTCTGCGCACAGCACTTGAATCCGTCCACACCGAAGTGCATTTCACCACTGCCAGCGATTGGCCCGAATTGTTGCTACAGATTGCAGCCACCAAGGGACTGCACAACTTGCTCATCGGTGACAACACACCGCATGGCGCAGAGCTGGAAGCGCGGCGCCCGAAAAACCTGCAACTTGTCCGTTACGACGTTCCTGTCGAATTTTTACGCGATCAGTTGTTCGATGGTATCGATGCATCGCTGACCATCGCCAAGAGTGCCATCGCGGAAACGGGCAGCTTGATCCTGTGGCCTGGCGCTGCCGAACCGCGCCTGATGTCGCTGGTGCCACCGCTGCATTTCGTCCTGGTTGATACAAATAATATTCACTCAGATTTCCATACTGCAATGACTGCCGAAGGTTGGAAAGATGCCATGCCGACCAACGCACTCCTGATCTCCGGCCCCTCCAAGACAGCGGACATCCAGCAAACACTGGCCTACGGGGCGCACGGTCCGCGTGAATTGGTCGTATTACTGTGTCACCCGAAAGGGGAAACAGCATGAGCCAGATCATTCATTTCCAACCGGATGACGCTTTCAAAGAGCGTAGCCGCATCGCCGTCAACGATCCGGCACAACGCAAGAACTTTCGCGGCGCCATGGATTTTCTGCAAGAGAAGCGGCGCATCCAGTTTCCCGATCAGGATGAACTGGCGGGCCTGCGCGAGATCGGTGCAGCGATTCGTCGCAACAGCCTTGCCCGGTTACCGCAACTGCTCGAACAACTTGAGAAGAATCTCACTGCCAACGGCATACAAGTGCACTGGGCAGAAACGGCCGATGAAGCCAATAGCATCGCCCTCAATATTGCACACAGAGTAAAAGCTCGCACTATAGCCAAGGGCAAGTCCATGGTCAGCGAGGAGATCGGCTTCAATCACGCGATGGAAGTCGCCGGAATTGATGCGTTCGAAACCGACATGGGCGAATACATCGTCGAGCTGGCCGGCGAAAAACCTTCCCATATCATCATGCCGGCCATTCACAAGACCAAGCAGCAGATCGCCGCACTGTTCGCAGAGAAGATACCCGGCGTCGACTATACCGAAGACGTGGATGCGCTGATCAAGATCGGACGCCAGGTACTGCGCCGCAAATTCGCCGAGGCCGATATCGGGCTTTCCGGAGTCAACTTTGCGGTGGCCGAGACCGGCACACTCTGTCTGGTCGAGAACGAGGGTAACGGCCGCATGTGCACCACGGTGCCCAAAGTGCATATCGCCGTCACCGGCATTGAGAAAGTCGTCGAAAAACTCGAACATGTGCCGCCGTTGTACAGCCTGCTCACGCGCTCGGCCACCGGCCAGCCGATCACGACCTACTTCAACATGATCAGCCACCCGCGCCAAGCGGGAGAGAAGGATGGACCCGAGGAAGTGCATCTTATCCTCATCGACAATGGCCGCAGCCAGGCCTATGCCGACGAACAATTACGTTCCACGCTGCAGTGCATTCGCTGCGGTGCCTGCATGAACCACTGTCCGGTGTACGAGCGCATCGGTGGACATGCTTATGGAACGACCTATCCCGGCCCCATCGGCGCCATCATCTCACCGCATATGCTTGGCCTGGCCGCTACCTATCCGCTGGCCTTTGCCTCGACGCTGTGCGGAGCCTGCGTCGAAGTCTGCCCGGTGAAGATTCCCATTACCGACATCCTGATCCGTTTGCGCAACGAAGCGCAGGCACGACCAGGCAGCGTTGATGCCTCGTTGCGCGGTAGCGGAGCCGGTCGCAGATCGTTCGCCAGCGCCGTATGGAAAGCCTGGTCGCTCGTCTACAGTCGACTAGGACTCTATCGCCTGACATCGTGGTTCATCAGTCGCGGTCGCGTTCTGTCTCCTACCGATCAAGGCGCTTGGACTCGCTGTCGCACTCCACTCAAACCAGCACCCAAACGCCTGCGCGATTTATTGCGTGAGCGATGGCGATAGCCAGATCAACTAGGCACTTCTATCCCTACAGACAATTGAAAAGGTCATCACCATGACCGGGGGAGTCTGTTTGCTTCAGAAATGAAAAACCAGGATTCAACTACCGATCAATCCATACACCGAAGCATTATTTCGATACACAACAAAGGAGACTCACCATGCAACCATGGCAACAGATATACGATCCCTTAGGCAACCTGTGGCTGTCATCGCTGGTCGCTGCAATACCGATCATTTTCTTCTTTGTTGCCTTGGCTGTTTTTCGACTAAAGGGGTATATCGCCAGCACCATCACCGTTGCCTTGGCACTGCTGGTGTCGATTTTTTTCTATAGCATGCCGGTCGGGATGGCGCTGGCCTCGGCCGGTTATGGCTTCTTCTTCGGTCTGTGGCCTATCGCCTGGATCATCGTCACTGCCGTGTTTCTGTATAAGGTCACCGTCAAGACCGGCCAGTTCGAGATCATTCGTTCCTCGGTGGTATCGGTGACCGAAGACCAGCGCTTGCAAATGCTCTTGGTCGGATTCTCCTTTGGTGCTTTCCTCGAAGGCGCAGCGGGCTTTGGTGCGCCCGTGGCGATCACTGCGGCTTTGCTGGTCGGGCTCGGATTCAACCCGCTGTATGCCGCTGGACTGTGTTTGATCACGAACACTGCGCCAGTTGCTTTCGGCGCAATGGGCATTCCCATCATCGTGGCAGGCCAGGTTACCGGCATTGATGCTTTCAAGATAGGCGCAATGGCTGGACGCCAACTGCCCTTGCTGTCGGTCATCATCCCTTTCTGGGTCATCATGGTCATGGACGGCTGGCGCGGTGTGCGCGAAACGTGGCCGGCAATTTTGGTGTGCGGCGTGACCTTCGCAGTCACACAGTTTCTAACGTCCAACTTTATCGGCCCGGAGTTGCCTGACATCACCTCCGCGCTGGTGAGTCTGATTTCTCTAACGATCTTCCTGAAATTCTGGAAGCCGAAAAAGATATTCCGCTTCCCCGGGCAAGAAGTGACTTTGAAAGCTGAAAGTCACTCGAGTCAACAAGTGTTCAAAGCTTGGTCTCCCTTTGTCATTTTGACGGTCTTCGTGACTATTTGGTCGCTCAAACCCTTCAAAGCGCTATTCGCCAAGGGAGGAGATTTGGTCTGGACAGTCATCAACACACCGGTGCCGATGCTCGACAAGCTGGTGATAAAAATGCAGCCCATCGTCAATGCGCCCACACCCTATCCGGCCGTTTACTCTTTCAACTGGCTGGCTGCCACCGGTACAGCGATCTTGCTTGCTGCCATCGTCACTGTGGTAGTGCTGCGCATGAAGCCGGTGGACGCAATCAAGACCTTCGGCAGTACCCTGTTCGACTTGAAATGGCCGATTTTTACGATCGGCATGGTGTTGGCTTTCGCCTTTATCGCCAACTACTCCGGCTTGTCGGCGACGCTGGCTTTGCTGCTTGCAGGAACAGGTGTCGCTTTCCCGTTCTTCTCGCCTTTTCTGGGATGGATCGGCGTTTTCCTCACCGGATCAGATACATCTTCGAACGCACTGTTCTGCAACCTGCAAGCTAACACCGCCCATCAGATCGGCGTCAGCGACACCTTGTTGGTGGCGGCTAATTCGACCGGTGGCGTCACGGGTAAAATGATCTCTCCGCAATCCATCGCGGTGGCCACCGCGGCAGCGGGTCTGGTGGGGCATGAAGGCGACCTGTTCCGGTTCACACTCAAACACAGCCTGATGCTTGCCGGAATCGTCGGTGTAATCACTACGGTGCAGGCCTATCTGTTGCCTTGGATGATTCCGTGACCGCTGTTGTAAACAAACTGACAACCTTCCACATAAGTAAAATTTCAAACAAGCCAACGTCATTCTATTGTGGATGCGCTGGAAAGTTTGAATGTGGAAGATGTCACGGCGAAAGACTAGCCGGATGCTCCTTTCGCCTGTTAAGCATGTTTCCAGATACAGACACTCAGTCGCATTGTCGGAAACTACGGGCTTAACCGGGCACAGTATGTTTGCCGACGCACAGAGCGTTTCTTGACCGTCTCTTACCATCGACCTGTCAGTTCTACATTGGCCAACAGTTACGGAAAGGAATGATCATGTCACGCACATTAACCAGATTTGTACGCTTCGTTGATGATTATCGCTATTACCGCGGGAAAGGCTACGACTATAAAGCCGCGTGGGCTCTTGCCAACATGACCATCCCATAAAAAATACTTGCCCTCAAGGGCCGCGGGCGACATCTATTGACCCCGCATAGACTGCTGGAGCAGCACGTAAGGCAATTAAGCAGATTTGCTGGAACATATTTATCGACATCAATGGCTTGTAACTGGGATGCGGAGAATTCAAGTCCTCGAAAACAGCAATTGGACAAAATGGTGATACAGAGAGATAGGTAAACGGGAAATCCGTGCCATACTGTAAAAGTCAGCCCGGTAAACAGCAGTTTAAAATCAAAGACTGTGGCCGGTTGAGCCTTACTTGCAACAGTCATCAAGTTCAGATTATTGAACGTTCATAATTCAGCCATACGGCCCTTTAGTCATACAGTATTTTCGAGGAGTTAATTTTGCCTGACAAATTAAATGAAGAACTTTACATTCAACACAAAGAACAAACTGAAAGATCTTTGAAAAAAGTGATTATATTTGCAGCAGTCATTTTAGTAATTATCGTTGTTGGTGCATTTTTCGTTTGAACTTGTCCGGATTCACATCGAATCGACTTGATTAAACGAATTAATGCGACCAACCACCAGCCGATCTATATCAACGATTCAAACCAAATCGTATCGGCTGATGCTTGAAATTCCCGCACTCTTACAAAGCCGATTATTAAATGCCCGCAGCTATAGCGGCTATCGTCACAGACAATGCAGCAAGCCAACCGAGTTCGCCGATATATTTGGTGTCTTCCGCGGAAAACTTTTCATTGTTGTGGATTTTTGAATTCAGCTTTTCCAATTCTGCGTGCAACTCTTTCAGTTTAGCTTCTTGAATTAGCAGTTCTTCACGTTTTAGTTGTTGCGCAGCATGCAGTTTAGTTGCTTCTGGTTTTTGTACCATGATCGTTCCCTCTTGTGTAAATACTTCCATTACCGCTTATTCGTTTCTTCAAATGGGGACAGATGAGCTTGCCCCGGCTTTTGCTACTGAAAAACTCGCTGAGTTGTAAACGGTGACCGCCATTCGCGTCACATCCGATGTCAGCGTAACAAGAGCTTACGCATGCATCATCAAAAACTCGGTGCGGAAACCAACATAGGTCATCGTTTGAACGGCTGACAATATTGGTTGCTCCGGCACAAGAAGCCGGTGTGGAGGTTCATCCAGAAGAAAATTGGCATAACTCGCAAGCACACCAGATTTGAAATCTACTCAAATCTTCGCAACTTGACTGGCAACAAAATCGTGAATTCCGAAATCGAGCACGAGCTGATGTTGGTAATATTTCAGCACGTATTCTTAAGACAGCGACATATCGCTATCAGGCAAAACGTTGCTGCAGATATTTGATGATATCGTTTGACTCATACATCCATTGATCATGGCCCTGACCGTCCGCGATCCGCAAACATGGTGTCTGGATCATGCCGCCACCTTGCAGCAGCTCGGCACGGCGTTCAGGATCATGTTGCGCATCACGTAACTCTATCTGCAACGACAATCTAGCCATTTCATGGCGCACTTTGATGCAAAACGGGCAGGTTTTAAAGTGGTAAAGCGCCAGCTTGGCGCATTCCATGTCAATCTTTTGTTGCGCCTCCTGTGTACGTACCATCCCTTTCGGCATCGCCAGCTTTGCCCATAACAACATAAATGGATTTAATACCAAGCGCAGTGTTCTGAAAAACATTCGTATCATCGTTCTGATCATATTTATCCTTAAAATTTTGATGCGCAAAGTGCAGCAAGACTGCAAATGAACTGAGGGATTCTACTGAATCATATGACTGTATGGAGGAAGAACTTGTCCTCTGTTTTTGTATGGTCTATGGCTCGCATGGAGCCCTCGCGCCATCGCCTCCAAGCCAACGGGCGTGGAAACGCCGCTACTGACCAGGAGCTGACGCTCTAAGAAGCGATAATCAGGTGTGGCTCTTCAAACAGCGACTTGATAACGACCTTGCGAATCTCTGGACGGTCTGGAATTTGAAACAGTACGGGCGTGAGCATTTCCTCGAAAATCCCCCTCAAGCTGCGGGCACCCACCTTGTACTCGAACGCCATCTCGGCGATCTGCAGAAAAGCCGCGTGTTCGATGTCCAGCTCGACGCCCTCTTCCTTGAGAATCTCGCGAAACTGGTTATAGATCGAATTGCGTGGCTCGATCATGATTCTTACCAGCAGCTCCTTGGACAGATTCTGGAGATTGGCAATGACGGGTAAGCGCCCGGCAAATTCCGGAATCAGACCGAAAGTAAACAGATCGGTTGGTTTCACGCGCGAATTCAGCCGGTCGAGAATTTTCTGATTATCGCTGTCGTCTACGGAAATAAAACCGAAGGCGTGGTTTGCCAGCGTGATGTCCTCCAGTCCGACGAACGCCCCCGCACAAATGAAAAGAATATTGGTTGTGTCGAGGGTTTGCGAGCCGCCCAGTCTCACAGAAGCGCCTTCCATGATCTTGAGCAGCGCGTGCTGTACCCTTTCACCCGACGTGCCGCGCTGCTCACCTTCGGCAGATTTCAGCTTGTCGATCTCGTCGATAAAGACAATGCCGCGCTGGGCCATACCAATATCCCCCCCCGCCTTATCCAGCAGGCGTTGCAGCAATGCCTCGATCTCCTCGTTGACATATTTAGACTGCGCCAGCGAGGTGGCATTGGCTGTGACGAAGGGTACTCGCGCGATTCTCGACAGGGTTTCGCAAAGCAATGTCTTGCCCGTACCTGTCGGACCGATCAGCAAAATATTGCTCTTGGCGATCTCAACGCCGCCCATCTGCTGCTTACCGGCCTTGCGGTAATGGGAATATACCGCCACGGAAAGGACCTTCTTGGCCTCGTCCTGACCGACAACATACTGGTCAAGATAGTTTGCGACCATGCTGGGAGTCAGTTTCTTTGCAAGTGTTTGCTGCCCGTTGGGATTATTCATACCATTATTTCCTCTTTCAATCTTGCGCGAACCTGATCGCGATTCCTTGGCACTCCACCTTGATAGTGAGAAGTCTACTGCATGGAATCATTGGGGTCAGGGAATCATTGGGGCTCAGCATGATTACCTCACATGTTGTGCTTAAGTAGCTTGCGCAGCCTCGTTGATCTTGCCGGCGAAATCGGCGCCGATGCCGGGCAGGCGGGTCAGGTTATCGCCGCGCTCCACCAGCAGATTGGCGATCTCATGGAAGATGGCGGTGATGTCGGCGTTATGGACTGGCATACGTTATCCGTGGCTGCCGCGTCATTCGGGAGCGTCCTTCCCTTCCATAGACTTGGAGGTGAGTAACGCCCGGTATATTTTTCTGCTGTACGATTACTCGTCGCCGCGGTGTGTTAGCGTATCTTCCGCCAGTTGCCCGGTTTCCGGGTCTATCCAGTCGGAAATTCCAATCTCATCTTCGGCTTCCTCCAGTGATTCGCCTTCTTCGTAGCCGTCTCCGTCACGCTCTTGCATATCCTGCACCGCTTCGAGTAGCGTCGAAAAGGGGCCATACAGTTCATCGGAAAGTTTATCCTGCCAGTAAAAACCGTCTGGCCGCTCGATCACTCGCGTACGGTCATAGTCGGGTGAGGTTTGTGGAATGGATTGATTAGTAGTCATTGTTACCTCCGCTGATTGCATGGCTTAGTTGATACCCCATGCTTCTCACAACTGCACCGCACTGCGGTTGTGATTAACAAATACCATTCATTCTGCGCGAACCAGCAGCACCGGAGCCGTTGCCACGCGCACCACGCCTTCGGCAACACTGCCCAGTAGCAACCGGTTTAAACCGGAACGCCCATGCGTGCCGATCACGATCAAGTCGGCTTGCCAATGCCGGGCCTCATTTTCAATCACACTGGCGATACGCTCCCCGCTTGCTTCGAGTAGCGCGGTTTCCGCCGTCGCGCCTGCCTGCCGCACTTTTTCAGCAGCCAGTGCAAGAGCGCGCTCTCCGCTATGTCGCATCGCTTTTTGCAGATCAGCCAGATCGATATAAGCATAGCCTTCGGCATCCAGCAGATAATTCTCCACAAGTACATAAACCAGGCGTAATTGAGCCTCGCGGTTCGCTACCCTTATTGCCTCGTGCAATGCACGCTCGGAAGTTTGGCTGCCATCGATTGGAACCAATATGCGTTGATACATAGTGACCTCCTTATTTTTCAAAATCGGTACACATGCTGTGGCTATTCTATGCTTCTTTTGAATGATATGTAGCAGGCACATGACTGTTGCCGCAGACCAACATAAGGCGTTTAATTCTATCCACAAGAGATCGATCAAAAAAACTATGCCAACCTTGAATCTGACACCCGCCGAACTTCGCCTCACCTTCGATCCCGGTACGCTCGGATTCGCCGACACGTCCGAGATGCTGGAGTATCAACTGCCGTGGATCGGGCAGGAACGTGCGGAAATGGCTGCACGCTTTGGGCTTGCGATGGAACAGCCAAATTACAACCTGTTCGTGCTGGGCGAGGTTGGGAGCGGCCGTTCTTCGTTGCTCCAGCAGGCAATGCAGACAGCTGCCACGAACAAGGCGGTGCCGCCGGATCTGTGTTATCTGCACAACTTCGATGCGCCGGAACGGCCTCGCGCGCTGCGCTTACCCGCCGGGCAAGGACGCCTGCTGCGTCAACTCATGGCGCAAATGATGAAGTCATTGCAGACAGCAATACCTCAGCATCTGGTCGGACAAGATTTCAAGGTCGAAAGCGAGCGCATCGAAAAATCCTACAAGACCGAAGAAACCAAAGCTTATGCCGAACTCGATGCTTTTGCCGAGGTACGCAAGTTCACGCTGCACCGCGATAGTGGACATATGGTTTTCACCTATCGGAATGCAAAAGGCCACACTCTGACCGAAGAAGAAATGCTTGCCTTGCCGAAGGAACACCGTGCCGAGATCGATCAAGCCGAGCAGGAACTGCGCACAGAGATCAGTCGTTATTTCGATAAGAATAGTTCCCTGGAACGTTTGCGAGATGAAGGCTTAGCTGCATTGCGGCGTCAGGTGGTAAAGCCGCTGTTGGATCATGAACTACAGGAAATCCGCTCAGGCTTGAAAAAGCAGATCAAGGATTCAGTCAAGCTCGGCGTTTATCTGGAACAGGTCGTGCATGACGTGCTCGACAAACTGGAGCTGTTCAAGGTATTGGATAGCGATGATGATATTCGTCAGGAAGCGTTAGGCAAAGTACTGTCGCGCTATCGTGTCAACCTGATCGTGGATAACGGTGGCTTGACCGGTGCGCCGGTGATCGTCGAAGACAACCCGTTGTTCCGCTCGCTGTTCGGCAGCATCGAATACCAGTCCGAGAACGATGTGCTGGTGACGGATTTTTCCCGCATCCGTGCCGGCAGCCTGCACAAGGCACACGGCGGCTTTCTCATGCTGCATCTGCGCGACCTGCTGGCCGACGGCCTAGTATGGGAGAAACTGCGGCGCTTGCTGCGCAGCGGCAGGCTGCAGATCGAAGAACCGGGCACCGCATTTACACCCATCGCGACAGTCTCGCTCGAACCCGAAGCCGTGGATGTGGAAGTCAAGATCATCCTGATCGGTTCGCGCGAACAGTATTACGAACTGCAGGAAGAGGACCCTGAATTCGCACGCCACTTTTGCGTCAAAGTGGACTTTGCCGAAAGCTTCTCATCCAGCACAGAGACCCGCCGTAATTCGGCGATCTTCGTGGCCCACACCTGCCGCAAGTTGGGACTGCCGCATTTTACTGCCGCCGCCGTTGCGCGCCTGCTGGAAGATGGGCACCGCGAAGTTGACGACCAGTCACGCCAAAGCTCGAACTTCGCCCGCATCGAGGCGCTGGTAATGGAAAGTGCAGCGCTGTGCCTTGCACGTGCCGGTCATCTGGTCGGAGCTGCGGATGTCGAGGCGGCACTTGCTGCGCGCACAAAACGCCACGATTACCCCGAACAGCGCCTGCAAGAAGCCTTCGCCGAGGGCGTTGTGTTGATCACCGTGCATGGCGAGAAGGTGGGTCAAATCAACGGACTGACTCAGGTGGACCTGTGGGACTATCGTTTCGGTTTTCCAGTGCGTGTTTCAGCGTGCACCTATGCCGGCGAGGACGGTTTGCTCAACATCGAGCGTGAAGTGGAAATGTCCGGACCGATCCATGACAAGGCTGTGCTGATTCTTCACAACTACCTGTCCGCATTGTTTGCACGCAACGCACCGCTCGCGCTTAATGCGTCGATCGTGTTCGAACAGGAATATGAGGGCGTAGAAGGTGACTCTGCTTCCTGTGCCGAGCTTTATGTCTTGCTCTCATCGCTGTCGGGTTTGCCACTCAGGCAGGGTATCGCCGTGACCGGTGCCGTCAATCAGCACGGTGAAGTATTGCCCGTAGGCGGGATCAACGAAAAAATCGAAGGCTATTTCCGTGTTTGCGCAACATCCGGACTGGACGGCAAGCAAGGCGTGCTGATACCGCACCGCAACCGCCGTCACCTGATGCTGGGACGCAAGGTCGTCGAGGCCGTTGAGCAGGGTTTATTCCACATCCACACTGCGGAGCATGTCAGCGACGGGATAGAACTGCTCACCGGCCTGCCTGCCGGTATTGCGAACGAGGCCGGTAACTATCCGCTTGGCAGCGTGCTGGGACACGCCCAAAGAACCCTGTTGGCTTATCGCCGCGCCTGTCAGGCATCAGAACATCCAAAGCCGGGACGCAAACATTTGCGCAAATAACAGTACGATCCTGGCTGGGCATCAATAAGTCGCCTTGTGGCTTGTTAAACGAATACTCGTGTGCGAGAGGAGTGAATCATGATGATGTTTCGCGATCGTGAAGATGCTGCGCGCCGGTTATCGGAGGCGCTTGCGCAATATCGCGGCCAGCACCCGCTGATATTGGCGATCCCGCGCGGCGCGGTGCCGATGGCCAGAATCATTGCCGATGCGCTGGACGGTGAAGTGGATGTGGTGCTGGTGCGCAAGCTGCGCGCGCCTGGCAATCCGGAATTCGCCATCGGCTCTGAGGACGAGACCGGTTGGACCTATCTCGGCGACTATGCCGGACGGGTGGGGGGCAGTTCGCACTACATCGAAGCCGAGAAGGAAGAACAACTCAAGGTGATGCGCGAACGACGCGCCAGCTATACGCCGGTGCGACCACCGCTCGACCCGGCGGGACGCATCGTCATCGTGGTGGACGACGGTCTGGCTACCGGCTCCACCATGATCGCCGCACTGCATGCGCTGCGCGCGAAACATCCGCAAAAGCTGGTCTGTGCCGTACCGGTGGCGCCACCGGATACGCTGACCAAGGTGGAACCCTACGCCGATGAAGTGGTGTGCCTGAGTGCACCGGAAGAGTTTTATGCGGTGGGACAGTTCTACCAGTCCTTCCCGCAGGTGAGCGATACGGAAGTGATCCGGCTGCTGGGGGCTATTACCTAGCCCTTAGAGGTAGTGCGCAAACCAGTCTGCGGCAGCGCTTGCCGCCTGTTCCAGCGTTCCGGGTTCCTCGAATAAATGGGTCGCACCGGGAATCAGCGTGATTTCTTTCTTGCAGTGCATCAGCGCATAGGCCTGCCGGTTCAGTTCGATCACTTCGTAGTCAGCCGCGCCGACAATGAGCAGAGTCGGAACCTTTACGCGGCCCAATGCAACCTCTCCTGCAAGATCGGGACGTCCGCCGCGCGATACCACCGCCGCGATCTTATTGCCCATTTCTGCCGCTGCCTGTAACGCCGCCGCCGCACCGGTACTGGCGCCGAAATAGCCGAGCTTGAGCGTTTGCGTCTGCGGACTGCTCTGCAGCCACGCCGTGGCAGACAACAAGCGCCGCGTGAGCAGTGCGATATCGAACCGCATCTCATAATTCCGGTCTTCTTCGCGCGTCAGCAGGTCGAACAGCAGCGTGCCGATGCCGCGTTGCTGCAGGATCTTGGCGACATAGGTGTTGCGCGGACTGAGGCGGCTACTGCCGCTGCCATGGGCGAACAGCACCACGCCGCCGGCAGACGGCGGCAAGATCAATTCGCCATCAAGTTGGACCGCGCCGGCAGGAATACGCACGGTGTGCATGCGGAGCGCGAGATATCAACCGGCTCTTAATCAGCTGTCGTATCTTCGCTTTTGTTCGCGTTCTTGGGTTCGTGCTTCTTGACGTCGCCGCGCAGCTTGCTTACATAGTCCTCCAGCTTGCGTTTGGCGGCATCGAAGGCATCGCGCAAAGCCACATAGACGTCTTCGGCATGGTCGCGGTTAACCACGATCTCGCCGCCCGCCACACCGAGGTCGATGCGCACAGTGTATTGCTTGCCCTGATGTTGGTGCTTGTGCGGCATCTCGACGACGACGCGGCAGGACATGATGTGATCAAAGAACTCATCGAGTTTTTTCGCCTTGTCGCGGATGTGCGTTTCCAGTGCTTCTGAATGTTCGACATCACGAATGGTGATTTGTAATGGGATTTGCATGAATCTCTCCTAAAGTTCGATCTGTACCAACCGCCGATCGCGGTTTCTTTTTTCTGGTCGTGCTTCGCTAACTTGGCAAGCGCCACCAGGCATCGTTTTACTCGCTCAATGCGTCCAGCTTACCCGCAGCAGATTCTGTTCCGGGTTGTAGTGGTACTCCAGTTCGCCCCGGTAGGCATGATGCAACGCGTCACCGATGCCGCGCGCCAAATGGATGTCGGTCGTGGTTACCACGGTACCGTGCTGTGTCTTCTCGATGGCCATGATGCGCTGCAAAGGATGCGAGGCTTTTTCCTTCGCTTCATGGTGGTGTATCTGTTGCATAACTTCCTGTTCATGCGTCGCGAAAAAATCCCCGCTTAATGTTACATATCCCGCCGGAAATTGATCGCGTATCCGGTGACAGGCCGGGCAGTATGTTTCATGCGCGTCCTTGGGCTTGGCCAGCCATTGCCAGTGACCGGCGTGGTAGACCGCGCCGCAGTCCGGGCAGAGCGTGGGCTCGGGAAGTTTACCCTTGGATTTATAGGCATCGTGCACCTCTTCCTGCAGCAACTGTTCGCGGCGGACGAGTTTGAATCCGGGCGGATGTGTTTGATGGGACATGGTGGCCTCCTTTTGTTTACCCCACCGTGAAGTTGAACGGCGGGTGCGGGATTATTTTTGCGACTGAAACAGTGATCGATTCGGGCTTGACCTTAGGGACTTCGCAATACTACATACATCTTTCAGTTGCATGATGTTCCCCCTTTGTAAAAGTGTGAACAACGAATAAAGAACCCAATTCCCCATAATGCTTTGGGCAAGGACAGTATGCGCCAAAGAAAATGGATAGCCAATCGTTCTCAAGCAAGAAGCGCAGTCAACGGGTCAACTATTGCGAGTGAGCAACTCTTTGCGCTTGCATCGCGTTTATGTGGAGGTCAGCAACTTGGTCAGGCTATTCCATCCTTGCGAATTGGCATCGCTGTCGGGGGCTTCCTCGGTAGTGAATCTCACTGAGACTGCGAGTTCGCGCGGCGACAATGGCTGTTGCGCCACCTGCAGCATATCCAGCACAGCGACATCAGCCTCCGAGGCATCGTTGCGTCGCTGCCGGATACGTTCGCGCAGCGCGACATCCGGTGCATGCAATGAGGCGATAGCAAATGGCAACGACATGCTTTGCGCGAGTTGGCGAAATAGCTCACGCTCGTCCTGCTTGAGAAAGGCTGCATCCACGATCACGGAAAAGCCTGCCGCCAGCATTCCCCGTGCCAGTTCATGCAGACGCGCATAGGTTCGCTGGGTCGCCTCCGGGCTATAGATATCGCCAACGCGCGGACGGCTGCTTTCCAGCGTGTCCAGCCCGAAAAGACGCTTGCGCTCGACATCGGAGCGGATGCGAATTGCGCCCATCTGCTGTAGCGCAAACTGGGAGAAAGTGGTTTTGCCTGAACCTGGCAGTCCGTGCGTAATGATCAAAGCAGGACGATACAGCCCCAAGCAGCGCCGGGCCAACGCCAGATAACTGCGGCAAGCAGCCAGTTCCCCCGACTTGGCACGTTTGGAAATGTCAGCCTGCCCGGCTCGAATGGCGCAGACCTTGGCGCGCACCGTGGCACGGTAGGCGAGGTAAAAGCGCAGCACGGAGATGCCGCCGTAATCTCCGTCAATCTCCAGATAGGCATTCAGAAGACGCCACGCCAGTTCGGGATGATCGCGATGCAGCAGATCCATCACCGAAAAGGCGATCTCATTCATCCCGTCTATCCAGCGCAAAGCAGGATTGAACTCGATGCAGTCGAATGGAACGGGCTCATCTCCGATGAGTACGATGTTGCCCAGATGCAGGTCGCCGTGGCATTCGCGCACGCAACCCTGCACACGGCGTGTCTCGAATCTTTCTTTGCATTCGACGTATTCGGCTTCTGTTGCAGCTTCCAATGCCGCGATGCGCTCCCTGTCTTCAGGGTCTGTCAAATGCAAGCGCAACTGTTCATAATTTTGCAGTGCCGCCGCGTTGACCGAGGCAGCTGTACCAAACCCCGAGCCCGCGTCGGCTACGGGCAGGCTGGCGTGAAAACGGGCCAAGGCAGTAGCCAGAGTGTCGATGTGTTTCGGCGTCACCTTGCCGCGCATCAGCATGCGATCCATCAAGTTGTCAGATTCAAAGCGGTGCATCCTGACGGCATATTCGATCGCCGGGTGCGCGCCGAACTCCGGCTTGTCCGGGCTGCCGCCGATGAAAACGGTGTCTAAATAGATATCGGGCGCAGTGCGTCGATTGAGCCTGATCTCTTCGTCACAACAAAACCGCCGTGCGTCCAGTTTGGAATAATCCAGAAACCCCAGATCGAGCGCCTTCTTGATCTTGTAGGCATAGTCCCCCGCCAGCAACACCCATGAAATATGCGTCTCGACCAGCTGGACGTTTCGCGCCGGATGCGGATAGTGCTTCGGATCGCGCAGAGCAGCGATGAGCTTTTGCTGGTTCAAGTATTCACTTTTGGGATCGCCCATGATCTTTGTGTTCTTCAAAAATTCATTAGCACCAAAAAATCCGGCGGGCCGGACTTTGTTATTTCTTAAGCCTTCTCGAGCTTCATCATCCGCCCTTGCAGTCTACCTTGTTCGTGTCCTTGGCGGCAAAGCGACCACTTCGATGCGGCTGATAGACTCTTGAAGGAATCTGGATCAGTATAATATTCAAAACGAGCCCGGTTTATGTTGCGCGCATCACCCCGAAGAATTAACCGCCAAGGAGCATGGCAATGCTGACCTTTCTGAGTGTGGCCTTATTGATCTACGGTTCCATGCACCTGTATGCGCTCGGCAAGGTGTGGATGGCTTTCCCGCATTCGTTCGGCCTGGGTCTGGTGCTGACGCTGGCGGGGGTCATCTTGACCCTCTCCCCTTTACTCGTCTGGTTTCTGGAAAGGCAAAGCTGGCACCGCGCCACTGTCGCTACCGCGTGGGTGAGCTATGTGTGGATGGGCTACCTGTTCCTGTTTCTGTGCATCGGCCTGCTGTTCGATCTCGGCCATGCACTCGCCATACCTCTGAATTTCAATTGGCCGCTGAACGCAGTGTTGGCGTTGCGCAGCGTAGCTCTGCTCGCACTCATAGCGATGGGCTATGGATTGATTGAAGCGCGACAGATACGAGTTGAAGAAATCAACATCAGTACACCCAAGCTCGCCTCCGGACGCGTCACCATCGCGCAGATTTCCGACCTGCACCTCGGCATCATGCTGGGAGATAAATTTCTCGACCGTGTCATCGCCAGACTGCGCGAGCTCAAACCCGACATCGTCGTGGCGACCGGAGACATCCTCGATGGACAAGGCGACGATCTTGATGCACTCGCCCGTCACTTCCAGACCTACACACCACCACTGGGTACTTTCGCTGTCACCGGCAATCACGAATACTATGCGGGGCTGGAAAGCTCCCTGCGCTTCCTGCGCAACGCGGGCTTTACCGTGTTGCGCGGCGAATCGGCCAAAGCTGGCGGCATCGTTCTGGTAGGTGTCGATGATCCCACCGCTGCAACTTCAGGACAGGAAACCAGACTGGATACCCGAAAAGCGCTCGCCTCAGTCACCGCGAATGACTTCATCGTTCTGCTTAAGCACCAGCCGGTGGTAGATGGTGACACGCCATTCGATCTGCAACTCTCCGGGCATATCCACGGCGGGCAGATATTCCCGTTCGTCTATCTAACGCGGCTGACCTATCGCATGCACACCGGCCTCACCGAACTGGCCGATGGACGAAGGCTATATGTCAGCCGGGGAGCAGGCACATGGGGGCCGCCGATACGCCTGTTCGCCCCGCCCGAGATCACGCTGATCACCATAACGAGTGCGAACAAATGAGCCCGGACTATCATCCCTGCCAATTTAACTGCCTGCGCCGATTCGTTGCCGGCTCGATTCGACTGTTGATTTTGTTGATCGCCACCCTCGCCCTGACTGCCGCCTGTAGCAAAGTCAAAGAAGAAGCCATTCCTCCAGGTAGCCGGGTTCTGGCGCTAGGCGACAGCCTGACCGAGGGCGCTGGGGTCACTCCGCAAGAAGCATGGCCCAATCTGCTGGCAGGCCAAACAGGGTGGGTAGTGATCAATGGCGGGGTAAGCGGCGACACGAGCAGTGGTGCTTTGCAGCGTTTGCCGTCTTTGCTGGAGCAACACACTCCGGTACTGGTACTGGTGGCACTGGGCGGCAACGACATGCTGCGCCACATCCCCCAGGAAGAGACCATCGCCAATCTGGGAAAGATACTCACCCTGATCAAATCACACGGAGCGAAGCCGGTACTGCTGGCAACGCCAAACCCGAGCCTGATGGGTGCTGTTTTTCAAAATCTGTCGGCGGCCGACTTTTACCAGAAAGTGGCCGATGCGCAGCAGGTCCCGTTGATCAAAGACGCGATCGCCGACGTCATTTCCGATCCGCAACTGAAGGGCGACCCCCTGCACCCGAATACCACAGGCCACGCGCGCCTTGCTGAAAAGATTTTCAAAGAACTGAAATCAATCGGATACGTCCGCCAGGAGCGTTGAAATCATGATGAGCGCCTGGTTCACAAAAAACCTCGGTGATGCAATGTTAGCCGGTGAAGCGTTAGCCCAGCTTGAAGCGCTTTTTGTATCGACGTATGGAAAATCCGACAGCTCCAACAAAATAGCGATATTCATCCGGCACGAATCGGAAGGAAGTCTCCATTGCGCGGTCAAGGTCTACTTCTCCCCCGACACGGTTACTGTGGCAAAAACGGTTGATGCCAACCCTTGCGCAAGACCATCGCGGGACGGTTTAAGTTTGCTTATTGGCGCAGAGATTTCCTGGCTGACGCTCTTTCCGGAAAGTGATGGGTGATGCCCCCACTCCGGCAGCCGAAAGACGATAGAACGGCAGGCACTGTGAAACGGCAATCACGAGATAGTCAAACCCCTTCTACTCCGGTACCTTTCATCTCGAAGCATGGGATCCCGATAATGAAGGAAATTGGAAGAAGCCATGAGTGAGACACTAAGCCTGACGCGTGCCGCAAGGTTGATCGGTGTTACGCGCGCGGAACTGCAAAAGAAGATCCAGCGCGGCGAGATGATCTCCCACGATGGGATGGTCAGTATCGAAAATCTGTTGGCCTGCTATCCGGATGCACAACTGGAAGATACGGCCGAGTCCAGACGCATCGCTCAAATCAAGGAACGAGCTTTTGGCAAACGCGTGTTTGAGAGAGCCTTGCCGGACGCGGAAGTCTTGGCAGCGCGTGTCACCGAACTCAGCAGGACGCTGGCGAATAGTCAGGGGCAAGTAAAGCAATTTAATGCGTTATTGGGTAAGCTGTGGGACAAGCTTACAAAGATCGAATCTCAACCCGATACCAAGTCGCGCATGACGCTGGAAGACCTAAAGACATGGATCAAACAGGAGGTAGAGTTGGCTATGGAACCGGGGTTCATCAATCCATTGGCGATCAAGGATAACGTCCTGCGTGTCACAACCGCCCAAGTGACGGTCTTGCCAAGCAAACAAGATTTCCTGGTCGAAGGACATGACACGCTTTTGGAAGCCGCGATGCGTTCCGGCATACCCCTCAATTATGGCTGCAGCGGCGGCAATTGCGGTTTGTGCAAGGCCAGGGTGCTGTCGGGCGAAGTCAAGAAAACACGCCAGCATGATTTTGTCATTTCCGAAGCGGAAAAGAACCGGGGCTATATTCTTCTGTGCAGCAACACGGCAGTCAGCGACGTGGTTATCGAAGCTGCTGTGGCAGACAGTGTGCTGGACATTCCTTTTCAACAGATCAGTGCCCATGTTAAAACCATGGGACAAATCACTGATGACATGCTCTTGCTGCATCTGCAAACCCCGCGCACCCAGCGTTTACGCTTCCTGGCGGGACAGAGTGTGACTCTGCGTGTAGGTGCATCCTTTAGCGCGGAGCTGCCGATCGCCAGTTGTCCCTGCGATGATCGCAATGTGTTATTTCACATCATCAGACAAAGCGGCAATCTGTTCTCCGATTATGTCTTTGACCACCTCAAACAGAATGAGGTGGTGGAGATAGAGGGGCCACAGGGTGAATTCATACTGCATGAAAAATCACTGCGTCCCTTGTATTTCTTTGCCTTCGATAGCGGGTTCGCCCCGATCAAGAGCTTGATCGAACACGCGCTATCCCTGGAAGTGGAAACCGTCCACTTGCACTGGTTTGGATCAAATCAACAAAATATTTATCTTCCGAATATTGCACATGCGTGGCAGGACGCATTGGATAACTTCCACTATTCAGAACATATTGCGGGTTTCGATCTGCGCTCGGTGAGCGGCAAACGTAAAGAGACTTTGCTCAAGCAACTGGACAACATCCATTCCGCTGACGCAAACCTTCTTCAAGGCGATATATATATCGCCGGCCCGGAAGATGCGGTGTTCATCGCTGAACAATTTTTTCTGGGCAAAGGTTTACCCAAAACGCGTGTTGCAGTGGGAGGCGTGAAATGATTTTTGCAGAAGGAAGTAATTGAAGACAGCAGAAATGAATCGCCCCCGGATTCTGGCTATCCGGTGTATGAATCAAATCCGACCCCGACGCTTTGATTTCAGGCAGGAAGAAAAGTATTGCCAGGCCGACCCCGATAATTGCTGCTGTTGCAGCCTTCGAATTTGAATGAAAGATGAATATCAAAAAGTCATTATTCATTATTCTCGCCCTCGTCCTGCTCTGCTGTGGCGGATGCAGCACGGTCACCCTTGGATACAACTACGCTGACTGGCTACTGCGCTACCGGATCACTGATTACACCTCCTTCAGCGCCCAGCAGAAAGAACAAATCCATCTCGAAGTCGACAACTACATGCGCTGGCATCGCAAGGTTGCGCTGCCGCAATACACCGCATTTTTGCAGAACTTAAATGGCGTGGTTAATCAGGACGGCGCATTGGCGGCCGGTGATGTCATGCGTTTAAGAGCCGAAAGCAACAAGCTGTATCAATTAACCGTAGCACCGATGATTCCGCCCGCCGCACGCCTGTTGAGCACATTGGACAGCCGGCAGATAGCCGAACTTGGCGACACGTTTGCCAAAAGGAACCTCAAACAAAGAAACGAGATGCTCCTGGGCAGCGAGCAGAAGATTCTCGACATGCGCGCGGAAAGACACGTCGAACTTGTGGAAAAGCTGGTGGGCAACCTGAGCGCTGAACAGAAAAAAAAGATCTCCGAGATGAGCCGGCGCATTCCCTTTGCCACCCGGTATTACATCGAGCAGCGGGAAGCCAAACAGGCCAGTTTGATTGCCTTGTTAAATGACAGGGCGGGCGAAGCTAAAATCGCCGCATTATTCCGGCAATGGCTAGCCACGCCGGAAACTTCCAGATTACCGCAACAGCAGCAAACTATCGCAGCCTATGAGAGCGCAATGAATGAAATGACCGCACAGATATTCGAACTGCTGACAGCTCGCCAAAAACATCATCTGAGTGAAAAGATAGTGTCCTATATCGACGATTTCCAAAAACTCAATTAGGGAAACGCTGATTAAGTCAATAATGTGGTTCGATACATTTTCCGTTCGTCCTGAGTGCCGCGCGCAGCGCGGTGTATCGAAGGAACGAACGAAAAACACTCACCACGAACGGACTTATTCAGCGTTTCCTTAGGCGATTAAAACTGCAAGTGCTTCTTACGATCAGGCACGGGAAAAATGATTTGGGGAATTATAGGTGCCAGAGTCAGTATATTTTGGAAGCAGAGAATCAATTCGAACCAGGCCCCTTTAGTTCAGCCGATATCTTTGTATTCGATCATAAACATATCAGTATCCTCACGTTTGTTTGACGCATAACAGTTAAATTTGTACAAATCAGTTAGACGCAACAATCAGCCATGCCGCCCCTTGTAACAGAGCGCCGCCGCATGAACGACCTCCGAGTACGGGATTTCCGCCAACCCGCCCCACTTCTGCACTGCGCTTTCCATCAGCGCGTCCACATTGTCCACCTCGGCGTCTTCATCCAGGACGTACTGCAATCCTTTCAATCCCCCGCATTGAACGCGCATCTCCTGCGCATGCGTCAAAACAGTATCGTCATGCATCTGCCCCAGCGCGAAGGAAAAGCTGTGGCGCAAGTAGCCGTGCAATTCTGTACAGCGCGAAAGGCTGGTCGCGTTCTGGCAATTGACTGCCTCACGCTCGGCGATCTGAACCCGACCCGCGCGCTCGCATGCAACGCAGTGGGTCAACACAGACTTTTCGAACGTGCAAGGCTGCACGATCGCCACGGACAGCTTCTGCAGGAATGCATTCTCATCCATGAGTTTTGGCCGCCCCCCGCTTCAGCAAATTGAACGGGACAGCAGCGCATTTGATTTTCATTGCTTCGCCAGTTTTTCCATCGCCTCTTCGGCTATTTCCCGCACTTCCTCGTGAGCATCATTGAGACAAACTTCAATATAAGTGCGTGCGGCTGTGCTGCCGGTGAGGCCGAGCAGATGACATGCGTCTGCGCGCACACGATGGTCGGTGTGGAAGGTAAGCTCGGCCAGTTGCGGCAGCAGTGCCTGCAGTTCCGGTGTATTGGCATAGGCTTCCAGCAGCGCGCTGACGCCCAGGCGCACCGAGATGTTGGCTTCGGGATTGGCAACGATAGCGAGCAGCGGCTTGAGGCGATGGGTATCCCCGGCGATGAATGCCACGGCCTGCTTGTATCCACCTTCCTTTAGCAAATGCTCGACATAATGCGCAGTGCCCTCTTCCCCGCTCGCCCACTCGGCCCATTGTCTTAGTTCGGCAATGCTCTGTGCACCGGTGAGCGTAAAGGAACCCATGCGCACCCAGGGAGCGCCGCGCACGTCATATTCCGCAGCCTGTTCCGGATGCGCGGCGATATTTACTACCGTCAGTTTTCCGATCTGCGCCTGCTTGACCAGTTCACTCAGTGACTGCAAAACGGTGGGGCAATGCGTGCAGACGGGAGTGATGAAAAGCAGTGCGTCGGGAGGTGTAGGAGACATGGTCGATCCTTCAGT
>CABEBA010000318.1_pt1 | contig 25109 bp, 29 predicted proteins | sample 3132531 | NCBI WGS metagenome assembly CABEBA01 (sample SAMEA5534344, study PRJEB31848) | metagenome | biome: tundra; feature: field; material: soil | place: USA | collected 2013-05 | depth 0.45 m
GGCGGTTCGATGCGCGACGAAGAAGTGATCGCCGCTGCGGATGAGCACGGGTTGGCGATGGTGTTTACGGGGTTCAGGCATTTTAGACACTGACCACGTTCACGTTTCTTACTGTGTAACCCATCGCGCCTTAACGCTCAATATTGTTTGTTAACTGAAAAAGGGAAGTTATGCCAATTAGCGCACTTACTGCGGAAAATTTTAAGGGGATTGCTGATCAAAACACTTTCAAAATTCGCCCGATAACAATCTTTGTTGGTGCAAACTCCTCTGGAAAAAGTAGCTGTATCCACGCACTTGCTTGTCTATCTCAGACCGTAAAGCTTGGTGATACTTCTGCCCCCTTAGTTCTTGATAATGAAAACGCTCAAGTTCATTTAGGACGGTTCATTGAGATCGTGCATTCGAAATCTTATGATGACCCTATTTCTCTCGGCATTTCAGCGGGTGATATTGAAATCAAATTTGGAGCAGAGACAATCAAAGGTGAAGTGTCTGGCGCATACACTTTTAAGAGTACAAAGCGTACACAAGAGATATCCATCGCAAAAGTAATTCTTAAAGTTGGTGGGCGCACGCTGGAAATATCACCAAAAAAAGGAGGCGGATATAAGCTAATTGATTCAGCAGCGCCAAGCTTGGCATATGAGGTGACTCAAGTGGGTAGCTTTTCTTTCATGATGGCAACGCCAAGCAAAGCGTCTCAAGAATGGGTGACCACATTCTTCGTACTTAGAGGAATTCAAGAACAGATCGAAGGGCAGCTTAGGAAGACACTCTATCTGGGACCTTTCCGTAGACCTCCAGCAAGAAGGTATCCCTTCAGAGGTTCTTTTCCATCTGAGGTTGGCGCACAAGGCGAAGAAGCCATTTCATTACTTGCGTACGAATCTGTTCAATCAAAAAAACGCCCGAACACGATAAGGGTTGCAAAATGGCTTAAGGAGTTGGGCCTTGCCAAGTCCGTTGGTGTGTCACGCTTGGGTGCATCAGATTTGTTTGATGTCAGTATTACTCTTGACGATGATGCCGCGTTGCCAATTGCTGATCTTGGATATGGCCTTTCTCAAATACTTCCTGTTCTTGCGCAATGTAGCTTTGCACCCGTTGGCGCCACACTTCTATTTGAGCAACCTGAACTACATCTTCACCCGGGTGCGGCACGAAAATTGGCACGTGTGTTCGCAGAGGCGGTGACAGAAAAAAAGGTCAATATTGTTGCCGAAACTCACTCACCTGACTTACTGGTTGCGATGATTGCTGAGTTGAAGGCAAAACGCCTTAAGTTAGCAGATATTGTCGCCTATGAAGTTAAGCGAGTTGAAGGCCATAGCGTCTATCGAGAAATAATATTCACACAGGATGGTGATGGCTTTGAGGCTGATCATCCTTGGTTTAAGTCGCTTGAATAATACTGTAGTAGAAGCTCGGCAAGTTGTTTGCTTCACGATGAATTGAGGTTGTTATGAAGATCCTTGTAATCGGTAATGGCGGTCGCGAGCATGCAATGGCATGGCGTCTGGCACAGGGCGCGAAGGTGCAAAAGGTGTACGTTGCACCGGGCAATGCGGGCACGGCGCTGGAAGAGGGCGTGGAGAATGTTGCCATCGCCGCTATCCCCGAGCTCATCGAATTCGTGCAGCGCGAGAACATTGAACTCACTGTCGTTGGCCCGGAAGCACCGCTGGCTGCAGGTATCGTGGATGCGTTCCGCGCGGCAGGATTGAAGATATTCGGCCCGACCAAGGCAGCAGCGCAACTGGAATCTTCCAAGGATTTCGCCAAGCGTTTCATGATACGCCACAACATACCCACGGCATTCTTCGAGACCTTCAGCGATATCAAAGCGGCCAAGGCTTATGTCGAAAAGCATGGTGCGCCTATCGTCATCAAGGCCGACGGTCTTGCTGCGGGCAAGGGTGTGGTCGTGGCGATGAACAAAGACGAAGCCTTCGATGCCATCGATATGATGTTGTCCGACAACAAGCTCGGCGATGCCGGTGCGCGCGTGGTGATCGAAGAGTTCCTCGCGGGCGAAGAAGCCAGCTTCATCGTCATGGTCGATGGCAAGAACGTGCTGGCGATGGCGACCAGCCAGGACCACAAGCGCCTGCAGGATGGCGACAACGGCCCCAACACCGGCGGCATGGGCGCGTATTCTCCTGCCCCGGTAGTTACACCGACGATCCATGCACGCGTCTTGCGCGAAGTGATCCAGCCGGTAGTGCGCGGTATGGAAAGCGAAGGTATCGCCTACACCGGATTCTTGTATGCTGGTCTGATGATCGATCCGCAGGGCGGCATCAAAGTGCTGGAATTTAACTGCCGCATGGGAGATCCCGAAACGCAACCCATCATGCTGCGTTTGAAGAGCGACTTCGCTGATATCGTCGAACATGCCATCAACGGCACGCTGGATCAAGTGGAAGCAGAGTGGGATCGACGCACTGCGCTCGGTGTGGTGATGGCCGCGGCGAATTATCCCGACACGCCGCGCAAAGGCGATGTCATCACCGGGCTATCGAAGAAACTGGAAGATGCGCATGTGTTCCATGCCGGTACGACGATGCAGGACGGCAAGGTGGTCACCAACGGTGGACGTGTATTGTGCGTCGTCGCACTTGGCGACATGGTGAAAGTGGCGCAGAAGCATGCGTATGACATTGCCGACACCATCCATTTCGATGGCTGTCAGATGAGGCGAGATATCGGCTATCGCGCCATTTCTCGAAAGTAAAATCAATATTTCGTCGCCATACGTTGTTGCGCTCGAAAAATCTTGCTTACATATACTCACATATGCGGCGCTTCGATTTTTCTCGCGCGCCTAGTCTGGCTTAGAACTATTGATTTTTGGGGTGTTGATTGAATCGTTCAATATTTCCTTCTCGACGGCTTGTCGCGCACCTCAAGCGCGGCGGCCTCATCGCCTATCCCACTGAATCCTGCTTCGGCTTGGGCTGCGATCCAGCCAATCGCAATGCTGTACTACGGCTGCTCAAACTCAAACAGCGCCCGCAAAGCAAAGGCCTTATTCTCATCGCGTCGCACTGCCATCAAGTCGCACGCTACCTGCAAGCGCTCACTCTGGATGAACAAGCGAAGTTGCAGAGCGATGGCGCGCAAGCGGTTACGTATCTGATGCCGACACGACATTCCACTCCGCGCTGGCTACGCGGCGAACACAATACGCTTGCGGTGCGCCTCTCTGCGCACCCATTCGCCAAACAACTATGCCGCAGCGCAGGCAGCGCCCTGGTTTCCACTAGCGCCAATCGCAGTGGACAACGACCTGCGAAAACCTTTGCCGAATGCCAGCGCTTATTCGGAAAAAAAGTGTGGGTATTGCGCGGACGGGTGGGAAAACGCAAACAACCTTCGACGATACGGGCATGGTCGGATGGTAAAATCATTCGCAAATAACAACGCATCAAACCGGAGGGAACATGGATAGCAGCGCCGTCAAAACATACCTGCTCGAACTGCAAGAGCTCATCGTCGAACGCCTGGAGCAAGTGGACGGCAAAAAATTCCTGCGCGACAAGTGGGAACGTGCCACCGGCAGCGGTGGCATCGGCAAGGGCGAGGGCATCAGCTGCATCCTCGAGGAAGGCAACGTGCTGGAACGCGGCGGTGTGGCGTTCTCGCATGTGCAGGGCGACAAGATGCCAGTATCCGCTACGGCGCATCGTCCCGAGTTGGCCGGATGCAGTTGGGAAGCGATGGGCGTGTCGCTGGTGATGCATCCGCGCAATCCCTATGCACCAACCTCACATGCCAACGTGCGCATGTTCATGGCGCACAAGCCCGACGGCGAGAAAGTATTCTGGTTCGGAGGCGGCATGGATCTCACGCCTTACTACGGCTTCGAGGAAGATGCAGTGCACTTCCACCAGATCTGCAAGAACTCGCTCGCCCCGTTCGATCCATCGTTGCACCCGCATTTCAAGAAATGGTGCGACGAATATTTCTTCCTCAAGCATCGCAACGAACCGCGCGGTGTGGGTGGCATCTTCTTCGACGATTTGAGCGAGCCGGACTTCGATAGTTGCTTCGCTATCCAGCAAAGCGTCGGCGATCACTACCTGTCAGCCTACGTGCCGCTGCTGGAGAAGCGCAAAGATACCCCCTACGGCGAACGCGAGCGCGATTTCCAGCTGTATCGCCGCGGGCGCTATGTCGAATTCAATCTGGTCATCGACCGTGGCACGATTTTCGGATTGCAATCGAACGGCCGCACCGAATCCATCCTGCTTTCCATGCCGCCGCTGGTGAAATGGCGCTACGACTGGCACCCGGAGAAGGGCACGCCGGAAGCTGAGTTGTACGACAAATATCTTGTGCCCAAGGATTGGGTGTAACGTTTTAACCGGAGGCCGGTATGCAACCTAAAGACCATTGGGAGACAGTTTATACGACCAAAGCCACCGATGCCGTGAGCTGGTTTCAGGAGCATGCCGATCTTTCGCTCGATCTCATCAAGGCGACCGGAGTTGGGCGCGATGCAGGCATCATCGATGTGGGTGGTGGAGCTTCAAAACTGATAGATGATCTGCTGGCGGCAGGTTATAGCGATCTGACGGTGCTCGACCTTTCCGCCGCCGCTCTGCAAGCGGCGCGTCAACGTCTTGGGGCGCAAGAGAACAAGGTGCAATGGATCGAGGCGGATATCACACAGGTCGACCTACCTTCCAAGCGCTACGATATCTGGCATGACCGCGCCGTGTTCCACTTCCTGACCACGCAGAAACAACGTGATGCTTACGTGCGCACCGTGTTCAATGCGGTCAAACCCGGAGGCCATGTCATCGTTGCCACTTTCGCCGAAGACGGGCCGCTACAATGCAGCGGTTTGCCGGTGATGCGCTATCGTGCGGACGAATTGCACGATGAGTTTGGTGATGCATTCACCCTGATGAAGCATCAGAAAGAAGAACATCACACGCCGTTCGGCACGGTACAGCAGTTCGTCTATTGCTACTGTCGGCGCGTCAATTACAACGGCAATTCCTGATTTCACGCAACGCAATCCCGCAAAATCTCAGTTCCCGTTTGCTCATCGCCGCCAGATTATTAATCTGAACGAAGCTATGCCTTGCGCCACTTATCCGGTTTTCCGCCCGGCGTATTGCGAACGCGCTCTACCACAGGCGAAGCACCAGAATTCAATTTACGCGCACGTGCAATCGCTTCAGACTGCGTGGGCAAAACATCGCTGGCTCTTTCCGAATTGGATTTCCTGACTGCATAGTCACCTTCGGGCCGGCGTTCCACAAATAACCTTTTGTCGCTCATATAAACTCCTGCTGTTATGTGTACCTACGGATATTGCATACAAACCGATAAGCGTTGTTGGTGTCAGCACCAAAGCTAGCCGTTAACCTGCAACACCATTTGAATCATCTCTCTTGTTCAAAATGTTCTCTGTGCGTTGATGCACAGTGTGAACACTTGCACCGAGTTTCCGCTATGAGAAATTACTCGACTGATATTGCCCAAACTCAACTATGGGCAAGCGGCTGCAAAACAGTCTTCACGCCAACCACAGCCACCTTGATCGCATTCGCCAGAGTGGGCGGTGGCAAAGCAGTCGAAGTTACCTTCGTGGATTTGAATCGTTTTAATCAGTCCAGACTTGGAAAGTTTGCCGGGATTGATCTTTTGCGACTTTGCGACAGTGCGTATCTCTGTAAGCTTCATGATGTTTTCCCTGGAATGTTGTTACGAATGACCCAGGCAATATATGGATACGTGCCGGTTCAATGTTGTGTTACAGGTGTCGAACATATTTTTGTGGATCCGGCAATCCGTGTGCTGTTTTGTGATGAACTACACCAAATGAAATGTTTGTTGCCGGGGTGAATTCATCAGGTCCGCCATTTCGATTAGAACTTGGCGAGTTCGACGCCAAGTCTTGGGCAGCCATTGCCATCAAAATCTGATCGATTTCCTCGGGTTGGGAGAGATTGTGTCGCATGACATCGCCTTTCAAATATGGAAATTATTGGATGCTTGCGAACAGGAATTAGCGCCCTGCTAATCCGCATAAGCCGGACGAAGGCGCATTCTTCCCATTCGCATGGAGGTGCACCGTTCGCCAGCACACATATCACCGAAATAATGGGCCTGGTTCGCCATACCGCAACGCGTGGAACTGTGCGGAAGAACCTGATTTATGAACTGAATTGAGAGCCAGAAGCCTTCGTTGCGCACTGATTTAAGCGCACACTGGGTCAGAAGTAAAAATTGTCGAGCAGGAAAGTAGATAACAGCGGGCAATAGATCATCCGCCAGTGCGCGACATGAAGCGCACGATGCTGGATCCGGATTGAGTCAGATCGAAGGTATGTGCTTTTGGTTTGAGTCCCGCGGCTTGGGCGATCAATTCACGCACGTGATCTTCATTGCCTGCCCGAACGGCCGGCAACAAGTCCACCATGCCCTCGTTGCCCAGACAGGGAAACAGTTCTCCGCGCGCAGTCACGCGCATGCGGTTGCAGTCCGCGCAAAAGTTGTGCGAGTGCGGAGAGATGAAGCCGATGCGCGATTCATAACCGGATACGCGCCAGTAGCGCGCCGGACCGCCACTGCTTTCCAGACTGGGGAAGACCGCGAAATGCTGTTTCACCTGCTCCAACATTTCGGTATTGCTGTAGTACGAATCGGCATGATGATAGCCGGTCTCGCCCAGCGGCATCTGTTCGATGAAACTGATATCTATGCCGCGTGCCAATGCGAACTTCATCAAGTTGTTCGCTTCGAGATGATTGATGCCGCGGATCATTACCGTGTTCAGTTTGACGTGGCGCGGTCCCCAAGCTTCTATGGCCGCGTCGATCCCGGCCAGCACCTGAGGCAGATTCCCGGTCCTCGTGATGCGGTGGAAGGTATCCGGTTCCAGGCTGTCCAGACTGATATTGACGCGATCCACGCCGGCCTGCACCAACGGTTGCGCAAACTTTTCCAGCTGCGAGCCGTTGGTGGTGATCGTCAATTCGCGCAGCCCGGCAAGCTCGCGTATGCGCGAGGCCAGCCATGGCAGGTCCTTGCGCGTCAGCGGCTCGCCGCCGGTGAGGCGGATCTTGTCGACACCGAGGCCGACGAAAGTCTTTGCGACTTGCAGACATTCTTCCAGGGACAGTATCTCGCTACGCGGGAGGAACTCCATCTTTTCGGCCATGCAATACGTGCAGCGGAAATCGCAGCGGTCGGTCACCGACAGGCGCAGGTATTTTACTTTCCTGCCAAATGTGTCTTGTATGTCATTCACGGCCATTGCACCAATAGGTCAGAACGTCAACCGGCCTGCTTTACCAGCAGGAACGCTTCCCGCACCATGGGCGACAGCTCTGCATCGCCGTCATCGCCGATATGCCGGAGCAGTGCCGCGCGCATGCGCGGATCCCAGCTTCTCTGGATGTGGGCTGCGATGTCCTTCACTGCCTGCTCGTGGTTGGGCATGGCTTCGAAAAAGGCGCCGATCTGGTTGGCCATCTTGATCAGGTTGGAAATATTCATAGCGTGTTTCCTTGCAGGCGTTTCGCATGGGTATAGATCGAGCAGTTGGTGCCGCGCAAAAAGCCGACCAGCGTGAGATTGAGCGTATCTGCCAAACGTATCGCGGCGGCGGTCGGTGCGGAAACCGCAGCGAGGATGCCGTAACCCATCGCGGCAGATTTCTGCACCATCTCGAAGCTGGCGCGGCTGGTGATGATCAGCGCCCCTTCCGGGGCTGCATCGACAGCTGCCAGTGCGCCCAGTGTTTTGTCCAGCGCGTTGTGGCGGCCGACGTCCTCGCGCACGTGGCTGATGCTGCCATCGGCAGAGACATGGCACGCGGCATGCACGGCACCTGTCGTTTGTTGTAATAACTGTTGAGCCGGCAAGCGACGCATACCCTCGTGCAACGCGGCAAGCGGAAAGGTGGCGCTATCAGCCACGGGCGGCAGGTCGCGCATGACCTGTGTCAGGCTTTCCGCGCCGCACAGGCCGCAACCCGTGCGTCCGGCCAGGCTGCGGCGGCGTTCCTTGAGACGGGCGAAGGCGCCGCCTGCGATCTGCAGATGCAGGGTGATCCCTTCTTCCGCTTCCTCAATCTCGATGTCGAACACTTCACTGCGCCGTTCCACGATGCCTTCGGTCAAACTGAAACCGAGCGCGAAATCCTTGAGGTCGGCGGGTGTGGCCAGCATCACCGTGTGCGAGATGCCGTTGTATTCGAAAGCGACCGGGACTTCCTCTGCAACGGTGTCGACTTGGGAAGCGCTTCCGGTACGCTGAACCGTCAGCTGTGTTTTCGCCGGCTTGTTTTCAAGAATGATCATTTTGCGGTGGCGCTGGTCAGTAACCGGTGTTGTTCCTTGTGATGGCTGGCATTGCGCAGTTGCCATTCCGACGGTTGGTCAACGCGCACCAGCTCCACTGCCGTTACCTTGTACTCGGGACAGTTGGTGGCCCAGTCAGAGTTGTCGGTCGTAATGACGTTGGCACCGGACTCGGGGAAGTGGAAGGTGGTGTAGACCACGCCGGGTTGTACACGCTCGGTCACCGTCGCGCGCAGCACCGTGTCACCGGCTCGCGACTGGATACCAACCCAGTCGCCGTCGGAAATACCGCGCTCTTCCGCATCGTGCGGATGGACCTCAAGCCTGTCTTCTTCATAGAAGCGGACGTTCTCGGTACGGCGCGTCTGTGCCCCGACGTTGTATTGCGAAAGCACGCGGCCGGTCGTCAGCAGCAGCGGGAACTTGCGCGTCACCTTCTCGTCGGTCGGTACGTACTGCGTGATGAGGAAGCGGCCCTTGCCGCGCACGAAACTGTCCACGTGCATGGTAGGCGTGCCTTCCGGAGTTTCGTCGTTGCACGGCCACTGCAGGCTGCCCAGGCGATCGAGTTTGTCGAAGCTCACCCCGGTGAAGGTCGGTGTCAGTCTTGCGATCTCGTCCATGATCTGCGACGGGTGATCGTAGTGCATCGGATAACCCAGGGCATTGGACAGCGCCATCGTCACTTCCCAGTCGGCCTTGCCGGCCAGCGGCGGCATCACCTTGCGCACGCGCGAGATGCGCCGTTCGGCATTGGTGAAGGTGCCGTCCTTTTCCAGGAAGGACGCACCGGGTAGAAAGACATGCGCGAACTTTGCCGTCTCGTTGAGGAAAAGGTCCTGCACCACCACGAATTCCATAGCCGAGAACGCCGCCTGCACGTGTTGCGTGTTCGGATCGGACTGCACCGGATCTTCGCCCTGACAGTAGAGTCCGAGGAAGCTTCCGTGAAGTGCGGCTTCCAGCATGTTGGGGATGCGCAAACCGGGTTCGGACTGGATGCTGACGTTCCAGGCGTCTTCAAACAAAGCGCGCGTGATGCTGTCGGAGACATGGCGGTAGCCGGGCAACTCGTGCGGGAAGCTGCCCATGTCGCAGGAGCCTTGCACATTGTTCTGTCCGCGCAAGGGATTCACGCCCACGCCCTCGCGTCCGACATTGCCAGTGGCCATCGCGAGGTTGGCGATGGCGATCACGGCGGTCGAGCCCTGCGAATGCTCGGTGACGCCGAGACCGTAGTAGATGGCAGCGTTGCCGCCGGTCGCATACAGGCGAGCCGCGGCGCGCACTTCGGCAGCAGGCACGCCGCTGGAGGCCTCCAGCGCCTCGGGCGAATTGGCCGGGCGGGCGACGAACTCGCGCCAGTCGCTGTAGGCCTGTTCCTCGCAGCGCTCGGTAATGAAGCTTTCGGCGAGCAGCCCTTCATTCACGATCACGTGGGCCAGTGCCGTGAGCACGGCGACGTTGGTGCCGGGCTTGAGTTTCAAGTGATGACTGGCCTGGATGTGGGGCGAGCTTACCAGGTCGATATTGCGCGGGTCGATGACGATCAGCTTCGCACCTGCGCGTACACGCCGTTTGAGGCGAGAGGCGAAAACCGGATGTCCGTCGCTCGGGTTGGCACCGATGACCATGATCACATCGGCCTTCTCGACCGACTTGAAGGTCTGTGTACCGGCCGATTCGCCCAGCGTTTGCTTGAGACCGTAACCCGTCGGCGAATGGCAGACGCGGGCACAGGTATCCACATTGTTGTTGCCGAAGGCGGTGCGCACCAGTTTTTGCACGAGGTAATCTTCCTCGTTGGTGCAGCGGCTGGACACCAGCGCGCCGATGGAATTTTGGCCGTGCTTTTCCTGCACGCGGCGGAACTCGCTGGCCGTATAAGTGAACGCATCTTCCCAGGATACCTCGCGCCACGGGTCGCTGATCTTGGCGCGTATCATCGGCTTGGTGATGCGATCCGGATGTGTTGCGTAGCCCCAGGCGAAACGGCCTTTGACGCAGGCATGTCCCTCGTTGGCCTGACCGTCTTTCCACGGCACCATGCGCACTACCTCGCTGCCCTTCATCTCGGCCTTGAAGCCGCAGCCGACGCCGCAGTAGGCGCAGGTCGTCGTGACCGAATGTTCGGCCTGCCCCTTTGCGATCACCGTCTTTTCCATCAGCGTCGCCGTCGGGCACGCGTTGACGCAGGCACCGCAGGAAACACAATCGGAATCCATGAAGCTGTCGTCTTGACCCGCTGTGACGCGCGACTCGAAACCGCGACCGGAAATGGTCAGCGCGAACGTGCCTTGTTGTTCCTCGCAGGCGCGCACACAGCGATTGCACACGATGCACTTGGATGAATCGAAGGTGAAGTAAGGATTGGATTCATCCTTCTTTACATCGGTAAAGTGGTTGGCTCCCGCCATGCCGTAACGCACCTCGCGCAGACCTACCGTGCCAGCCATGGTCTGCAGTTCGCAGTTGCCGTTGGCGGAACAGGTTAGACAATCGAGCGGATGGTCGGAGATGTACAGCTCCATCACATTCCGGCGCAGATCGGCGAGCTTCGGTGTTTGCGTGCGAACTTTCATTCCGGCTTCGGCCGGCGTCGTGCACGAAGACGGATAACCGCGCCGTCCTTCGATCTCGACCAAACAGAGGCGGCAGGAGCCGAAGGGTTCTAGTGAATCGGTCGCGCATAGTTTGGGGATCATGACGCCGGCCTGGACAGCGGCACGCATGACCGAGGTGCCGGCGGGCACGCTGACAGGGACGCCGTCTATATTCAATGTGACTTCGCGGTCGGCGTCGACTGCAGGTGTACCGTAATCGAGGTCGTTCATTGGAAGTCCTCCGGAAAATGATTGAGTGCAGACAACACCGGGTACGGCGTCATACTGCCCATGGCGCACATCGAGCCAAACGTCATGGTGTCGCACAGGTCGCGCAGCAACGGGATCTGTGCGGGAGCTCCAGCGCGGATGCGGTCGATGAGTTCGACGCCGCGGGTGGAGCCGATACGACAGGGTGTGCATTTGCCGCAGGATTCGAGCGCGCAGAACTTCATGGCGTAGCGGGCTTGCTTGGACATATCCACCGTGTCGTCAAAAGCGACGATGCCGCCGTGACCGAGCACGGCACCAATGGCTGCGAAAGCTTCGTAATCGAGTACCGTGTCGAACTGCGACTCGGGCAAGTAAGCGCCGAGCGGTCCACCCACTTGCACCGTACGCAATGGGCGACCCGAACGCGAACCGCCACCGTAGTCGTACAGCAGTTCGCGTAGCGTGCAACCGAAAGGTACTTCGATCAAACCGCCGAATTTGATATTGCCCGCCAACTGGAATGGCAGCGTACCGCGTGAACGTCCCACGCCCAGGTCGCGGTAGAACGACGCACCCAAGGCAAGGATGTCCGGCACGCTGGCCAGTGAGATGACGTTGTTGATGACCGTCGGCTGACCGAACAGGCCGGAGATCGCCGGTAGCGGCGGTTTGCTGCGCACGATGCCGCGTTTGCCTTCGATGCTTTCCAGCAACGCGGTTTCTTCGCCGCACACGTAGGCACCTGCGGCCTTGCGCACTTCGATATGAAAATCGCCCAGCCAGTCGCCAGCATTTTCCAACGCGGCATTCAGCGCTGCGATGGCATGCGGATATTCGGAGCGCACGTAGATATAGCCCTTGTTCGCGCCAACGGCGAGACCGGCGATCGCCATGCCCTCGATCAGGCAGAACGGATCGCCTTCCATCAGCATGCGGTCGGCGAAAGTGCCCGAGTCGCCTTCGTCGGCGTTGCACACGATGTATTTCTGAGAGGATGCCGTGTCGAGCACCGTCTTCCATTTGATGCCGGTGGGGAAAGCTGCACCGCCGCGTCCGCGCAGGCCGGAATCGGTGACTTGTTGCACGATGGCGGAAGGTGCCAGTTTGCGTGCATTGGCAAGTCCTGTGCCGCCACCGTGCGCCAGATAGTCGGACAGCGAGCGCGGATCGACCACGCCCACACGGTACATGGTGGCACGTTGCTGTTTGGCGAGATAAGGAAAAGCTTCGATGTTTCCGAGACGTAACGGGTGCTTGCCACCCGATGTGAAGTCAGCGGCAAACAGGCCGGGCACATCGGCTGCTGTCACCGGGCCATAGGCAACGCGACCTTGTGCGGTGACGACCTCAAGCAGCGGTTCCAGCCAGAACAGTCCGCGCGATCCGTTGCGCACGATGCGGATCTTCACTCCGTGTTTTGCCGCGGCGATCGTGACGGCGGCAGCAACGTCGTCGGCGCCGAGTGCCAGTGCTGCCGCGTCGCCGGGAACGTAAATGGTGATACTCATGAGCGTTCTCCCAGCGCGGTTATCAACGTATCGAATTTCTCCGGCGTCACGCGCGCATGCAGCGTCGTCTCGTCGATCTGGATCGCGGGGCCGATGGAACACAATCCCAGACAATAGACCGGCTCCATCGCGATATCGCCATGCTGCAAGCGTGCAGCCGCATGCGCCGCCAGCGCCTCGCTGCCATTCGCCTGACAGGCTTCGGCACAGCACACATGCACGACATGCTTGCCCGGCGGCGTCTGACGAAAGTGATGGTAATAAGTGATCACACCATGCACCTCGGCGCGCGACAGATTGAGCTGTTTCGCGATCAGCGGCACCGCATCATCCGGTACATATCCCAGCGCATGCTGGATGTCGTGCAAGATGGGCAGCAGCGCTCCGGGCTGATGCCGGTGTTGGGTGAAAATAGTATTCAAAGTGGCAATCATTACTGCGACTCCTGGCTACCAGTATTTCGGGTAGCGACTTTTGCGGGTGACGTTGTTGTAGACCAGAGCCGTCAGCAACAGGAGAACAACGCCAAAAGCAGTGGGAAACAATACAAAACCCCAGCCGGGTTGGGTCAGGAACACGATTACCGGATTCGACCCGGCTGGCGGATGCGTAGTGCGTGTCGCCATCATCAGTGCCACGGCAGTTGCGGTGGCCAAAGCCATCGCCCACCAGTGCGGACCGAAGGCGGTCAGGAACAACACCCCGACCACCGACGACAGAATGTGACCGAACACCACATTCCGCGGCTGGCTGAACGGCAAGTCGGGGTAACCGAAGACCAGCACGCACGATGCCCCGAAAGAACCGAGTACCAGGGCAAGTTGCATGTTGGTCGCGGCCAATCCCACGACACCGATCCCGAGCAGCGAACCGATCCAGGCCTTTACGATGGCGGCACTGTCCGGGCGGGGAGGAGGGGCCGCTCCCTCCCCGCGGAGTTTTGCAAAAAGATGCATTACTAACTCGTTACTTGAACAGGACGATGGTCTTTTGTACCGTCATCCAAATACCCCAGGCCAGCGGGATCCAGACTGCCATCCAGGCCAGGGTGACGGTCCAGGAATGACTGGCTTCACCCGCAAGGGCGGACACATCGGATCCAAAATGTTGATGGGTGTCGTCGGCGATCTTCTTTTCTTCCGCGTGCTGTTCCGGTGTCATGTGGTGCACTTCGTCCACCTCTCGCACCAGCCAGTTGCAGATGAAACCAAGCACCAACAAGCCGGACAGGATATACATCGTGATAGTGTAAGCATCCGCACGCGCCACACCGTGATCAAGCTGGTATTCGCGGATGTAGTTCACCAGTACCGGGCCGAAAATACCGGCCGCCGCCCACGCTGTCAGCAAACGACCGTGAATGGCACCGACGAACTTGGTGCCGAACATGTCTGCCAGATAGGCCGGAATAGTGGCGAAGCCGCCGCCGTACATGGAGAGGATGATGCAGAAGAAGGCAACGAACAAAGCCAAACTACCGGCCTGAGCCATCGACGGGATGATCGCGTACAGCGCAAAGCCAAGCACGAAGAAGGTGTAATACGTCGCCTTGCGCCCTATCTTGTCCGAGAGCGAAGCCCACACGAAGCGTCCGCCGATGTTGAACAGCGACAGCAGTCCGGTGAACGCGGCAGCGACTGCGGCAATGGCGGTCTTCTGTTCCAGCGTCAAGTCATTGAAGGCGACGTCGAGGCCGATCAATTTGCCGCCGAAGACTTCCTGCAACATCGGCGAGGCCATGCCGATGATGCCGATACCGGCGGTCACATTGAGACACAAAACGCCCCACAACAACCAGAACTGACGCGTCTTCCAGGCGACATCCAGATGCACGTGATTGTCGGTAATCAGGGAATTCCTGGCTTTGGCCGGCGGCGTCCAGCCAGCCGGTTTCCAGTTGTCAGCGGGTACGCGATAGCCCAACGCTCCGGCCATCATGAAGACGAAATAAATCGCTGCGAGAGTGAGGAAAGTTTCCATGACGCCTACCGAAGTCGGGGTCGCAAAATACGTCATCAGCTTGTTGGCCAGCGGTGCGCCTATCATGGCACCACCCCCGAAGCCCATGATCGCCATGCCCGTGGCCATACCGCGGCGATCCGGGAACCATTTGATCAGTGTCGATACCGGTGAGATGTAACCGAGGCCGAGACCGATACCGCCGATCACGCCGGAACCCAACCACAGCATCCAGATCTGGTGCAGGTGGACACCCAGGGCAGAAATCACTAAACCGCCGCACCAGCAGAAGGCGGCCACGACACCCGCTTTGCGCGGACCGGCTTTTTCCAGCCAGCCACCCCATATGGCTGCCGAGGTTCCGAGCAGAACAAAGAACAGCGTGAACATCCAGCCCAACATCGAGATCTTCCAATCACAGTTGGTTGCGAAGACAAGATCGAAGAAGCCCATGTCCTTGGCACATTCGACCGGCTTGGTGATGCCGATCGCCCGCGACAAGGGAAGCCAGAACACAGAAAAACCGTAGGCCATACCGATACAAAGATGGATGGCCAGGGCTGCGGGCGGAACCAGCCAGCGATTGAAGCCGGGCTTGGCGATGGTGCGTTCTCTGTCTAATAAACCGGGTGTCGCGGGTACTCCTGAGGTGAGTACAGTCTCCATGTGATTTTCTCCCTGTTGTTTTTAAGTTCAGCCGTCTAGGTGGATGACCTGGGGATAACCCACGCAACTAATAGTGGTTTAGGTTATTCCTGCCAGATGCAAACTACGATATTACGTAAAGAGATGGAAGAGGGAAATACCGAAGGTTTATTCGTCTTTGGCGAATGAATCGTTAAGGCTATGTGCTTCTGCAAGCAGGGCTTCTATCATCGGCGAACGCGGCTCGCGTTGCGGCACGACCAGCCCTGTCGCCCACGCTACAGCAGGTTCGGTCAGCGGCAACACCTGCACTCCTGCGGGAGTGCCGATCAGGTCGAGCACGCTGTGCGGCACGATAGCCGACCAGGAACCGGAACACACATGTGCCAACATGCTGACGATCGAATTCGACTCAAGAGTGGGTCGCGCAGTACAGTCGAGTTGGGAAAAAACAGCATCGATGGTCTTGCGGTTCTGCATGTCAGGGGTGAGCAAGCACAGTGGCACTTGTGCAGCCTCGATCCAGGTTACATTGTCGCGACCTTCAAAACGTCCGCCTGCTGGAGTCAATAGCACGTGATTCTCATTCCATAACGGAATGGTAAATAACTGGCGTGCTGCGAGCCCGGATTCAACGTAGACGATGCCGGCGTCGATTTCGAAATCCTGCAGTCGCGAGAAGATTCCGCTGGTGGGAAGCGACAAAACCTCGATCGACACCAGTGGATGGCGGCGCGAGAATGCAGAAGTGAGTGAGGCGACCACGGTCAGTGCTGTAGGGATCACGCCCAAGCGCAGATGTCCACTGAGGCCATTGCGCAGACTGGCCAATTCCTGCCGCAGGCCTTCTTCTCCGGCGGCCATGCGATGGGCATGGTCGACGACGCATTGACCCTCGGGCGTGAGACCGGTGAATTGTTTGCCGCGCTCGACCACGGCGATGCCAAGTTCGGCTTCGAGGTCGCTGATTGCCGCTGAGAGCGTCGAGGGTGAGATGTGACAAGCCAGCGCAGCGCGACCGAAATGTTTTTCGCGGGCGAGGGCGATCAGGTAAAGGTATTTGCGGGCGATCATCATATCGTGGACTTCTCCATCATCACCGAAAGGCAGGTATACAGCAACACGTTACCCAACTGTCGCGGAGAGATTTGCGCGCACAGGACCGTCCTATCCGATTTGTTTTCCATTGGCACCACGTCTCCCCGGAAGTGGATGCCTCAAAGCAAATGAGCGCCAGCAGATACAGAGCAGCAAAATTGTGTTTTCACAAAACAGCTTTTCTAGAAATACAGGGGTTGCTTCGATAACCACCTGGGCGCCCTGTGAGCCCGCATCGACCCAACCGCTGTCCGCGTGACGCTACAACCTGCCGCCCTTCTTTTTTCAAACCAACCATAGTTATTGTGTTGCTGCGGCTTCTTACCAATGCCGCAAGACTTCGGCAACCAAAGCGATAGTGACTGCTGCTACACAAAACAACAAGATTTTCAGGTAGCCGTTTAATTTTTTTATTTCAGCCTGAATCACTTTCAAATAATCACTGGCATTTTCGTCCATAGGTATCCTCAATTTTGGTGATGAATCAATGCAGCTAAAGTATGTTACAGGGCATCGGTATATATTCCCGATGCTTTTCGGATAATGGGCCAACAGTGGTTGCTTTCCATTGCTTTCTAATTAACACGCTGCCATATCTCGGATTGCCCGATCCAGACGACGTTAATGTAGCCCGTTACTTCAATAGTTTTGCCATCTTCCGAGAGTCGAATGCGGCATTGATAAGTTTTCCCCTCGTCCGGGTCAAGGATAGTTCCCCCTTCAAAAGTCAGCTTATCCTTGCGTTTCATGCCAGACAAAATGCGCATGCCCAAGAGAGGTTGGTTGCTTAAACTACCCGGACAGCTTGTGCAAACTATCGCGGCACTTTCAGGATTGTCGGGAAATATTTTTTCTATATTCCCTTCATAGGTGTTGTCGCTCAACTTCTTGATATGTATCAGCGCTTCAAGCTTTCCCGTGTGATCGTCATACGCTTGCCATATACCTGCCAGTTCCCCGCTCCATGCGAGTGCAGGAATTGTTAACAGCAACATGCATGCAACCGCTACCTTGTAAAACAATGTCATGCCGGGGTTACTCCAAGAAATTAATTGGTAAAGATCGCTGAATCATGGCCACACAGCTACTCACCGTTCAAGCACAGCCGCAGACCGGGAGAGAATCTGTATAACGGAATTTAAGCACTATTCTACTTTGGATTCAGCAATGCGATCCATCAGGGCAAACAGGACGCCTGAGATGATAAGGGTTATTGGATACCTGTTTACGTATGCGCATGATATGCGGACTCACGCTTGCCAGACTCCGTACCCCGCTTCGCGCAGGCCAATTGCCAATTCCACTTCCATGTCGCGCGCACCGTCATAGGGCATCGGGTTATAAACTGCGTAAAGTTCAGGCAATAAGCGCAACCCGAAATTCTTTACATACCGATTGGATTGGATGCCCGCTTTATGTTTGTCGAAGCGCACGTCGGGATCCAATCCGGTCATTCCAACATAGACACACGGTTTGCCCGTGACGTAATCGGGATTGGATTTCTTGAACCGGCCTTCGTAAAGAACGTCTTTCGACAGTTCGATCATATAGACGTGGTAGTGGTTGCGGCGTCCCATGGATGCTCAAATGAGCGCGCGTGACCTGGTTGTAAATTACGACAACTTAAGCTGAGCCTTTGATTTTCTGCCTGGTGCTGCCGGAGGAATATATCCGGCTACCCGGCATCTGATTCCCTCAATTTTCTTGCCTTTCTCATACCTGATGGAATGGCACGACATCACCTCGCCTTTGGCAGCAAGTTCAGTCAAATGAAGGCGAACTTTGGCGAGTGAAATGCCTGTGGCTTCAGCGATTTCGGAATCAAATCGTTCACCGCGCGTTTTTAGGAGTTGCAGTATTTCGTTCATTTTATATATCTTGGTAGGTAATCGTCGAAATAACAGAAGGCGGTTCTCACCGCCTTCTGCATAATAACCAGTCTGGAGAAACAGACTTTAAGCTAGGCCAGCCCAACTAGCAATTGATACGGCTGCTGCTGTAAGCCAACCAAACGCCATCTTGAACTCTGTGTCAGCTTGGGAGGTTTTGCCGGTATTTTTGTAGCTCATTCTGAATCTCCTTTATAAATCAACGCCTAAGATATAACGTCAGGTACTACCCAGACGATCTGGGCATAACGTCAGACTAGTGATTCAAGGATTAGTTCTATAACTCATTCTTTAGAACATTGCCATTGCTCGTCCGAGCCAGTAAAGCATTTACTATCAATCACGTATGGAATTCATTCACAGATGATTTAGCCGATTTCCTTAACAAAATCACGCGAAACCAGCCGTTTCCCAGCATCGGCGTATCGCTGACCACATTTAATTCCGGTACGCCACGCAACACTTCCTCGAACACCACATCCATGCGCGTAGCGAAACGGCGGGTGATTACGTTGAACAAACGGCGCAGAGGTGCGTGTTGTTGCGGGTGCAGGAATTTATCGAACAGGATGATAGCTCCGCCGGGTTTCAGCACGCGTGCAGCTTCGCTCAGGCAACGTTGCGGTTCCGGCACCACGGCGACGATGAGATGCAGGATGACGTGATCGAATTGCGCATCGCCGAAAGGCAGCGCCATGCTGTCGCCCAGAACGAACTCCACCCCCATTTTTTCGCCGCGCGGTTTGGCGCGTGCCAGCATCGCAGGGTTGAAATCGAGTGCGGTGTAGTGGTGCATCAGCGGCAGCCAGGGCAAATCCAGTCCCGTTCCAACTCCGCTTATCAAGACGCGTTTACTTGCATCGGTTGGCAAAGCGCGCAGCGATTGCTTGCGCGCCTCGCGCATCGGGCGTTCGATGACGGCATCGTAAAGCGGCGCGATAAGGCTGTAGCTCAAGCGCAGCAAAGGATTTTGGCGGTAAGGTTGTTCGCGCATGGTCATCGCAGATGTTTGATGCCGGTGATTTTAGCTTGGGCGACGGCTTGTGCCAGCGCTTCGATGGCTTGTGTGCGGGCGAAACTTTTGCGCCAGGCCAACGCGATGCGGCGCGATGGTACCGGTTTAGCGAACGGGATCACTTTCAGCAAGCGACTGCGATAGCGCGCGCTGTTGGCCGAGGCGGGCAGCACGGTGATGCCCAGGCCGGAGGCGACCATGTTGCGTATGGTTTCCAGCGAGGTGCCATGCTGGGTATCTGTCCCCTTGCGGCTGAGATCAGGGCAGGCTTCCGCCACCTGGTTGCTGAAGCAGTGCCCCGAATCCAGCAGCAACACTTTTTCATCGGCAAGTGCACTGGCCTTGATGCTGTGCCGATCCGCCCAGTGATGTTCATTGCTGACCACCACCTCGAACGGTTCGTCATACAGAGGATGGGTGAGGATGCCGGTATCGCCGAATGGCAGCGCGATGATGATAACGTCCAGCTTGCCATTGCGCAGCTGGGAGTCGAGGTTCGCGGTGATGTTCTCTTCCACGTCCAATGCCATCTGCGGGGCGACTTTCTTCAGCACAGGGATCAGGTCGGGCAGCAGATAAGGGCCGACGCTGTGGATGATGCCGATGCGCAAGGGCGCGGCCAGCTGGTTCTTGCCCTGCACGGCGATCTCGCGGATGCGTTCTGCATCTTCCAGCACGCGCTGTGCCTGCTCGATGATGGCAGTCCCGACCGGCGTGATGGTGATGTCGTTCTTGCCGCGCTCGAATATCTTCAGGCCCAGTTCCTCTTCCAGCTTTTGTATCGCCAATGACAGCGCGGGCTGGCTGATGAAGGATTTTTCGGCGGCGCGGCGGAAGTTGCGTTCCTGGGCCACGGCGACGATGAAACGCAGTTCGTTGAGTGTCATGACGTTCCTCAAATATAACGAGGATTAATTCCGTTCGTGGTGAGCTTGTCGAACCATGATCGGAATTAACCAGTAACCATTCTATGGTGCCAACCCTTCGACAGGCTCAGGGCGAACGGATTGCTTAATTCGTACCGCCTTAGTGATTTGGATAGTAAATCAACTCGGTTTGAACAATCAATTGGATTGATCGGATGGCTAACCTTACATTGCGTCCGTGGGCAACAAACCACTTCATCAACCAAAGCATAGGAGAGCAACATGAAGCGACCAGAGATCAAAACGATAGCCAATCTCGAAGCGGCATTTGCCGGGGAATCGATGGCGCATATCAAGTACCGCTATTTTGCCAGGATCGCCCGCGCAGCAGGCGACGAGGAAACGGCCAAAGTTTTCGAAGAGACGGCCAATCAGGAAGTGCAGCACGCGCTGGGCCATCTCGACCTGCTCTATCCCAAAGCCGACATGTCCACGCAGCGCTGCCTGCAGATGGCGATCGAGGGCGAGACTTACGAATACACCGAGATGTATCCCGGCTTCCTCAAGACTGCACAGCAGGAAGGCAACGCGGCGGCTGCCTCGGAGATCAAGCAACAGATCGCCGAATCGGAAGAACACGCCGCACTGTTCAAGGCAACACTGGAAAAAGCAGCCAAGCGTTTTGCGGCTCTGGCAAAGGTGGAAGAGCGCCATGCCAACCAGTACCGTGCTGCATTGGCAAAGATCACGGCTTGATACAACCTAAATAAGGAGAACGAAATGAAAGTTTGGCAATGTGTGGTGTGTGGATTCGTCTACGATGAAAAAGCCGGAATGCCGGAAGAAGGAATCAAACCCGGCACGGCATGGGCGGACATCCCGAACAATTGGGCGTGCCCGGATTGCGGTGTAGCCAAGGCTGATTTTGAGATGGTCGAGGTCTAATCAATAAATCCGTTCGTGGTGAGCTTGTCGAACCATGATGGATTAAATCAGAGACTCGAAGGAGAACATCATGAGCAAAGTTAAAGCGAATCCATCTAGCATCAACATCGGCTTGTCGGAAAAGGACAGGAGCAACATCGCGGATGGTTTGTCCAGAATGCTGGCGGATAAGGCAGCAAGCTGCCAAGTCATTGGTTATAGCCATTCGACTAAGCTGGCGAACAACGTCAGCAAAGTCGCTGGTTATGCGCCGGTATGACGGCCTAGGGATTATTTGGGTTCAATCGAATACCTGCACCGACATTCATCTATCCAAAGGACTGACCACACCCCTGCCGCCTTTGTTCAGTACATGGGTGTAGATCATCGTAGTGGAAACATCGGAATGGCCAAGCAGCTCTTGCACCGTGCGGATGTCGTAGCCGGATTGCAATAAATGCGTGGCAAAGGAGTGGCGCAGGGTGTGCGGCGTGGCGGGTTTGGTGAGCTCCGCATCGCGCACTGCCTGTTTTACCGCGCGTTGCACGCCCTTTTCATCCACGTGATGCCGACGCGTTTTGTCGGAGCGCGGATCAACCGACAAATTCTTTGACGGGAAAATATACTGCCAGCCCCAATCCCTTCCGGCAGTGGGATATTTTTTATCCAGCGCAAACGGCATATACACCTCGCCATAACCCTGCGCTAAATCTTCGGCATGCAGCGCTTTGACCTTCACCATGTGCGCCTTGAGCGAATCGATGACCGTTTCCGGCAACATCGTCACCCTGTCCTTGAAGCCCTTGCCTTCACGCACCAGAATCTCTCGCCGTTCGAAATCCACATCCTTGACACGTAAACGCACCGCCTCCATCAAGCGCATCCCGCCGCCATACAGCAATGAGGCAATCAACAGATGCGTGCCATTCAAATGCGACAACACGTTCTGCACCTCGCTCACCGTCAACACTACAGGCAAACGTTTGGGCACTTTGGCCTGCGTCACGTTATCCAGCCAGGGCAACTGGATTTCCAGCACCTCACGATAAAGAAACAACAATGCACTCTTGGCTAGGTTTTGTGTAGAAGCGGCAACGTTGCCCTCCACCGCCAAGTACGTCAGAAAAGATTCAATTTCTTCCGCTCCCATATCCTTTGGGTGACGCTTGCCGTGAAAGTAGATATAGCGTTTAATCCAGCCCGAATAGGTTTGCTCGGTGCGAATGCTGTAGTGCTTCACGCGCAGCTTATCGCGGACTTGATCCAATAATTTGGGGGATTTGGTTGTGGTGCTTTTATCGGGAACATTAGGGGTTACCATAATTTCTCCTTCAATAAAAACAAGGCATTGCAGAACGGATGCCAGATTGTACACCTCGAAGGTGCCTTTTTCGGCATTTTTTAGGGTGTCTACTTTACGTTAGGCACTCTCCTACGGTATTTAAGGAATAACTATGACGACATTCAGAAAAGATGCATCTCTTGCGAAATCGTTGGGAGCTTTAGCCAGATGGTTGCGTCTTCTTCCCGTCTTGCTCGCGATAAGTTATTGGCTCCTACATTTCCCAATATGGTTGGTTTGGGTTGTAGCAGCAATTTGTATTAGTGCCGCTTTGCTTATCTATGTAATTAGAAATAGGTGGGGTGACGCGATTACGATAAGTAATCAAGCGATAAGCATCGAAAAGGACGGAAAACAAAGAATTAAAATTGCATACTCAAGTATTAAGAGGGCTATCCTTAATAAGGATAAGGATAGTTTTTCATTGCTATGTGAAAGCAGATTTCTGTTCGTTGCAAAGGAGGGGTTTTCTGATTCAACCTGGAACCAGTTGATGCAATGCATGGAAACATCGCTTAGTGCTGCTGGCGTAAAATTGAGCGCATCTGGAACAACAGACATGACTCAACAGAATTCTGGATTTACCGCCGCTAATGCGCGAGTCTCACTATCCGCTGGTTGCGTTCTCGGTGCACTCATTCTACTTTTCCACTACTTCATCCTTGTCCCAACCAATTCTTCTTTGCCTTATCAAGGCTACAGGCTAAAGACAGTAGTCATGTTGTATGAACTTGTAGGAGGAGTTGGACTGCTAGTATTGTTCGCACTATTTTCAGCCGGAGCTCTGATTTTTGCGTTGCAGGCACGCAAAGCCCTATCAGCGGTTCGAGATGAAATTGGCCTAGATGCCCTTGACGCTCTGAAGCTTGAAATGGCTCGCAGCAAGGCCCGAAAAGGCTTGATAGGCAGCATGCCTGCCCACCTCGAATCCGTCGCTACATTTCGTGCTCAGCGCAGGCGCCTCAAAGTTCTGCTTTACCTATTTGTGGGTGTGTTCTCATGCATAGGCATCGCAGGGTATTTTGGCTCTCTCCACTAGCCAAATGGGCGCTCATTCCCAGAAAGTGCCTAACCCTACGTTCGAGCGGGACTGCCCAGAAGCGGGCAGCCCCTCAACTTCACGTTAGGCAACTTAGGACATGTAATGGACATTCAAGCTCAATGGTTGTTGATAGCAGGAATTTTAGGTGTTCTTATCGTTGTTTGGATATTGGCAGGAAAGCCGGATGGGACACAAATATTCTTGTCATTGCTTTCTCCTCTGCATTTGTTAGATACAATTTCCTTTCGTATTGGTGAAGTTGCAGACGATGAAAAGCAGCCAACTATAAAACGTACTTTTGCACGACTCACAAGATTTATTGGTTTGAAGACCCTTTTCATAATTGTAGTTTGTGCGTTAATTTTTATTATATATGGTCGCATAATTCGACAGGTCTTCAGATGGTATTAACATGGATATTGAACTCCAATATGGTTACAGGGCTGTACTTGCTTCCCCTGTCTGTATTGCTCTTGGCCGATGTCGCCTAACCTTACATTCGAGAGGGACAGCCCAGAAGCGGGCTGCCCCTCAATTCAACGTTAGAGGTTACACATGAAAGTTTTATATTTATTTATTTTATTATTTTCTTCGGCGTCAACATACGCGGAGGGGTTTGGCGGCGCTAGCGGAAGCAACAAGCTTGGAGAAATTTTTCATCTTGATCAAGCTGGTATTTATGTACAAAAAAATGAATTAGATAAGAAATGGGAAGAAGACTATACAACTGAGGTTGATAGGTTTGATATAAGTTCGATACAAGAAGAAACTTTCATAATATTTAATCCATCTGGTAAATCTCCTCTCGCGGGTGTTACATATAAAGTGGATTATTCAAAAAAAACCAAAAATACTTGTGGTAAGCCAATGAAAATTTTTCAATGCATTAAGGGTTGTGAAGGTCGCAGAGTGCCCCAAGTATTTTTCGTGCAGCCATGGGAATGTTGAGTGTGAACTCTAACCTGTCGTTCGAGCGGGACGCCGCAAAAGCGCGGCGCCCCTCAACTTTACGTTGGGCATTTTGAATCGACAACGGAGAATTGAATGAACATTGAACTTAGACACAATAGTTACAAGACTCCCCTTTCAGAGGAAAAAATAATTTCCACTGCGCTAGAAAATGATAAGGACGAATTAGAGTTAGCCGTAAGTCGGACATTTTTTGATAGTGACTATGATGATCCTGATCTTGCACCTGAATCCGATGTCGGCAATGATTACCAATCATATTTTAAAGAAGCCTTCACGGAACTTAGCAAGCATCTGGGAAAACCCCTTTTTCAAGGGAATTTTGATTCCCCTGACTTTAAGCAATGGAAATCTTCTGTGTGCCCAACGGCTCATGTTGACCAATTGGTTGTATGGGGCGACCATTCAAAAAAACTGTATCTCAGAATTAGCCAGCTAGATAAAGAAGGAGAAATAGTAGTGGCTTTTGGAGCGGAAGGTTGTGAATGTAACATTAACCAAGATTTTGACTATATGGCAAGCCTTTATTCCAAATGAGGCTTAGCCCAACCCGGCGTTCAAGCGGGACTGCGCGAATAAACCCTCGCGCAGCCCCTTAACTTTACGTTGACGCTGTAGAAAAACCCTTTTCCAACGATTTTCCAGCCAAGTGTTTCCCACCTGAAACGTTCCCGTTTCAACTTCAACAATCGGTTGTGATTTTTATTGCGGC
>CABEBA010000320.1_pt1 | contig 24253 bp, 25 predicted proteins | sample 3132531 | NCBI WGS metagenome assembly CABEBA01 (sample SAMEA5534344, study PRJEB31848) | metagenome | biome: tundra; feature: field; material: soil | place: USA | collected 2013-05 | depth 0.45 m
GCATCGGTAACGACATCATGGACGGCGGCAACGGCAACGACACGTTGAACGGTGGGGACGGTGCCGACACCCTGTATGGCGGAGCGGGCAACGACGTGCTGAACGGCGGGCCGGGCAACGACGTACTGGAAAGCACGGGTAGCTCCCTTGGCAACGATACCTACGTGTTCGATGCCAACTTCGGCCAGGACACGCTGAACATGTACGACTACGGTGCCGGCAAGGTGGACACCGTGGTGTTCACCAGCTATGCCTCAAGTGCGGTAGTGGGGGTCATCCATCCGATCGGCACCAATGATCTGGTCATCACATTCGCCGGGACAACAGACCAACTGACGATAGTGAACGCGTTTATTTACCCAACAAATACTTACTATCGACCGGATGTGTGGAAATTTGCCGACGGCGTCACGTGGAGTGATGCCGACATCTTAAGCAGGGCGGTGGTGCAATAACAAAAGCAAGAAATTAAGAATGCTGCCCATAAATTTTGGTGACAATCCAGAGAATGGTTCTCGGATATATCCAATATCAATGGAGCGGCAGTTTGTTAAGGAAGGTCTGAATAAGTAACAACAAATGAGAACGACGCGCACACAATCTGCTGTGGATATCCGAATTGGCCGGAAATTACTCTGGCAAGAGTCATTTTGCCGACCATCCCGGTCGATTTCCCGCTCATCAGACGCACCTCTCCTGTTGAAGTCGCAACAAATGATGTCGCGCCATGAACAGATTCGCCAGTGCCGCCACAACGAACAGGCGATTGCCGTTCTTCATCATGCCGCGATAGCAGACCTTGGCAAAGCCAAAGATGCGCTTGATGATGAGAAAGGCATGTTCGACCTTGGCACGCACACTCGACTTCCTGCTGTTCTTCTCGCACTCACGTTCAGTCAGTCCTCGGTTGCGGAACCCCTTCTGGTTGGTGAAGTCGCGGGCCTTGGGCGCGGTTTGGGCGATCAACTCCTTTTGGCTGGAGTAGGCGGAATCGCCATACATCCGCTGTTCGTTGCCGTGCAGCAATTGGGGGATGGCGTGTTTGTCGTGTACGTTGGCAGGCGTGGCAACCACCGAGTGGATCAGCTTGTTCTTGCTGTCCACGCCGATGTGCGCCTTCATGCCGAAGTACCACTGGTTACCCTTCTTGGTCTGGTGCATCTCCGGGTCGCGCGCCTTGCTCTGGTTCTTGGTCGAGGACGGCGCAGTGATGATCGTGGCGTCAACGATGGTGCCGGTCGATACCTTCATCCCCTGGGTTTGCAGATGCCGTCCGACTTCTTCGAACAGGCGCTTGCCCAGTTCATGCTCTTCCAGCAGATGGCGGAATTTGCATACGGTGGTTTCATCCGGTGCGCCTTCCCGTCCCAAGTCTATGCCAACGAATTCACGCATGGACACAGAGTCGTAGAGGGCTTCTTCCACCGCAGGGTCGGAGAGGTTGAACCAGTTCTGGAGGAAGTAGATGCGCAACATGCGCTCAAGACCAACGGGCGGGCGTCCGTTTCCCGCTTTGGGATAGAACGGCTCGATCAGCGCACACAGTTGCTTCCAGGGCACCACCCGGTTCATCTCGGCCAGAAACGCCGCACGTCGCGTCGTCTTGCTATAGAGATCAAAGCTACCCGCAGAGAGTGTTGTTTGTTTCATCGTTCGGTTCCGTTTGTTCGATCTTCGCTTCTGACAGCATGAAACGAAATCGTTCAGGACTTAATCAGAGATTCCTTAATGCTGTTAACAAGTAAAATGAGTAACCTAAAAAAGTCAGTTTTATGTTTGTCGTATAGTTTGGCAGGATGGCAAGGTACCTGGTTTGGACACTCGATTTACTAAAGCTGGATACTATTAAAGCAACATGCCAGTTTATACATATACAGCGTTAGCCGAAAACGGCACGCGAATACAGGGGGAGGAGACGGCGTTATCGGAGCAAACGCTGCGTGAGGATCTCGCACGCCGGGGTTTTATGGCGCAGGAGCTTCGAGAAAAGCGTTCCGGCTTTGGCTTGCCTAGCCGGAAACGAATCAAGCCGGAATCTTTTTTGCTGCTAAATCAGGAATTCACTGCACTACTGCGAGCGGGATTGACCATTCCTGAGGCGTTGCGGCTTGCTGCGGAACGACCGGATAGTCCGCAATTGTCGCAGGTGTTGCGACAGGTTGAGGAGGCGGTGCGCGGTGGTTTGTCGTTGTCCGAAGCATGTGCCCTGCATGGTGATGTCTTCGATGGTCTCTATCTGGCGGCACTCCGTACAGGAGAGAAGACAGGTTCCTTGCCGCAGGTGCTGGCTAAATATCAGGTCAATCTTCGTCATCGCGTAGAGTTGATGCGCAAGGTGGGGCATGCGTTGGCTTACCCAGCTTTTTTACTGATTACGCTGCTGGTGATTCTTGCGGTGTTATTCGTTTTTGTGTTGCCGCGCTTTGTTGCCCTGTATGCTGATTTCGGCGCGCAACTGCCGGCCCCAACCCGAGCACTCATCGGGCTGGTTGAGGTGATGCCTTATGTTGCACCACTATTGATCGTGCTTGGTGTGGGTGGCTGGATGTTCTGGCAGCACTTGCTGCGTGATGAGGCGATGCGCATCCGGATTGATGCATTCAAGGAACGGACGCCCTTGCTAGGTGGAATCTATAAGCACACGGCCAGTGCGCAACTGGCCCGTACGTTGGGGACGTTGCTTTCAGGAGGAACAACCTTGGTTGAGGCGATGCAGATCACTGCAGAATCGCTACCGAATCGGTATCGAGCTAAATTGCTCAATGAGGTTAGAAGGCAAGTCATGGAAGGGGTGAGCTTAGCCTCGGCAATGGCTTCGACAAAGATAATGAGTTCTACCGCCGTTAAAATGATTGAGGTAGGCGAGGCAGGAGGTGGGCTTGAGGATATGCTGACTGAGGTGGCTATCTTTCATGAAGAGGCTTTGTCAAACAGTCTTACGCGGATGATGTCGCTGATTGAACCCATTCTGATGCTATTGATGGGAGTGTTTGTTGGCGGAATTATTATCGTCATGTATCTTCCGATTTTCTATATTGTTGACGTTGTAAAATGAATCATCCATTTCATCATCGTTCTCTGGCAGAAATATTGGTGGCGCGCGGCTGTCTTCGTCACGATGACCTGATCGGGCGAGATGCGGCCAAAGCTGGGTTTACCGAGGCGTTGCTCCAGGATAATCTGGTGACACCGGAGCAAGTCGCCGAGGCATTAGCCGAGCAATTGCGTCTTCCCTATGCGGACTTGGAAGGGTTCACTGCCGCGCCAGATTTATTTGTTTCCATCCCTGCAGAGCGGGCCTATGAGTACGGTGTGCTGCCATATCGAGGAGATGGCAAGATCTTGCATGTGGTGGTCTCCGATCCGACTGATATTGCGTTAGCGGAACGGCTTGAGCGTTTGTCTGGATTGCGCGTTGAGCTGATGGTTGGCAGCGCGCGGGCGATTGCGGCTGCACTGAAACGCAGTGAAGGCACGGATCAAGTACTTAAAGGGGTGTCTCAGGATTTTCGCCTGGTGATCGTTAAGGAAGGCGAGGAGGGCAAGGAACAGATAGTTACGCTGGATGAGTTGGGTGATGGGGCCGACAGTCCGGTGGTGAAGCTTATCAATACGGTATTGCTGGCAGCAATTCAGAAGAATGCCAGTGACGTGCATATCGAGATATACGAGAAAGGATTGGTACTCAAGTATCGGATCGATGGCGTCCTTTATCCGGCTACCGAGGTGCTTGATCGAAAACATCACAGTTCGCTGATTTCGCGGCTCAAGGTGATGGCCGAGCTTGATATTGCCGAGAAACGCATTCCTCAGGATGGCCGTTTCAGATTGCGCTTCGGTGGCCGTGATATCGATTTCCGTATTTCGATCATGCCCGCCGTATTCGGCGAGGATGTCGTGATTCGGATTCTCGACAAATCCTCTGTTGCCGATGATATGCGCAATCTGCGGCTTGAGAGCCTTGGTATCGCCAGCGAAGTGTTAAAGCGTTTACGGAAGTGCGTGCTTGAGCCCTATGGCATGGTGCTGATCACCGGCCCTACGGGCAGTGGCAAAACGACAACGCTTTATGCTGCATTAACTGAACTCAATCTGGGCGAAGAAAAGATCATTACCATCGAAGATCCGGTGGAGTACCAGTTGGAAGGTGTGGTTCAGATCGCTGTGAACGAGAAGAAGGGCCTTACGTTCGCGCGAGGCCTGCGTTCAGTGTTGCGGCATGATCCGGACAAGATCATGGTGGGCGAGATTCGCGATGCGGAAACTGCCCAGATAGCAGTCCAGTCTGCGCTGACCGGGCACCTGGTTTTTACGACGGTGCATGCCAACAACTCTATCGATGTGATCGGGCGTTTTACCCATATGGGGCTTGATCTCTATAACTTTGTTTCGGCCCTTAACTGTGTTATGGCTCAACGACTGGTGCGCGTAATTTGTGCGGAATGTAAGCGTGAGACAACTGTTGACGATGAATTACTTGAAAGATCTGGAATTGATCCGAAAGGATATGCAGGGCATAAATGGTACGAGGGAGCTGGCTGCGGACATTGTAACGGCACGGGTTTTCGGGGACGCAAGGCAATTACAGAACTGTTAGTGTTGACGCCGCGTATTCGGCAAATGATCGTTGATCGTCGACCAGCCGAGGAATTATTGGCGCTGGCTGTTTCAGATGGAATGACCACTTTGCGTCAATCAGCGATCGGCAAAGTTTTGGCAGGTGAAACTACACTGAAAGAGATCAACCGTGTCACGTTTGTTGAGTAACTTAAAAACTAAATTGTGGCCGTTGCCACCAGGTGCAATTGGTCTGGGCTTTAGCAAAAATAGCGTAATCGCTGTGCGTGCATTGCGTGAAGCTGACGGATATTGTGTAACTCACTTTGCTGAAGAGGTGCTGCCCTTTTCTCTCTTTACTAATTCAGCGCCGCGCGAGGAGGATTGTACAAGCCTGGCTCAAGCCATGGTGAGACTCTCAGCTTCGATCCCTCAGACATACTGGCCGCTGCAGATTGCGTTGCCAGATCCTGCTGCGATATTTCAAGTGATGGAATTCGATTCGATTCCACAAACGCCAAATGAACGCGCTGCAATTGCCCAGTTTCGTTTGGGTAAAGAATTTCCAGCGATGCCATCGACGCAGTGCACAACACAAGTTATCAGCAAAGTAGGCGAACAAGGCTTGTTGTTGGCTCTATTTATTCAACGCGCATGGTTGGATTGCCTCAACGATGCATGTCGAGCAGCTGGATTTATTCCGAGTGTCATCGATATTACGATAAATCATTTGTTTAATCGGTTTTATGATGTCATTCAGACGACTTCGGATGATGGAGTTTTGATTTCGATTGAGCCGGATACGTGGTCTATTTTGTTCTGGGATGCCGCGCACCGCCCACGATTTGTAAAGAGTCGTTGGCGCGATTCGAATGCAGGAACGGATGATGAGTATGAGCTTATTGCTCAGGATGTTGAGCGCTTGATCATGTCCTATGTATTGCGTGTGCCCGGACGCAAGATTGCCGGGATAAATCTATGTGCTACTGATGATGATCGAGCTTCGTTTGTTGCAAGTCTTGATAAACGCATGCATATACCATGCGTACTACTTGATGCCAGCGAGAAGTTTGCCATGGCGCCGGGTATATCCATTCAATCCATTTCCCCCGGCATGCTGGCGGTTGCTGTGCCGAGAATATGAAAATCTCTACTAATTTTGCGACTCCTGCAGGGCGAATGATGCCGTACTTGGCCGGGATATTCTTGTTGCTAAGTACTGTTGCAGTGATTGTTTCATTTGCGCTGTTCATTTCTGCACGCCAGATTTCGGCAGAAGTGCCTGAACTTGAAGAGCGACTTGCACGCTATCGTAGTCGTGAAATTCAGCAGCCAACTGACTTGTTGTCGCACGATAAGCTTGTCGAGTTGCGTTCAAGGGTGCAGAAATTGAATGAACTGACGAGTACAACGGGCCAAACTCTCCCACTACTTTTTTCACGTCTTGAAAAGCTGATTCCTGACGGGGTATGGCTTGTTACTTTGCAGTATCAGTCACGTGAGAACGAAACCAAGTTAGTGGCAGAGGCGCATTATGCGGAGCAATTGACTGAATTCATGGGGCAACTTGAGCGCTCAGGACTTTTCTCCCAGGTGCTGTTAACGCGGCAGACACAACGGGCTGAAGACGCGAATGCGATTCAGTTTGAAATTCAGTTGCGGGGTAAACAGTGATGTTGGTTGCCATCAAAGAGGATTTATTCTTTTCGCTTAGGCATCCACGGGTGCGTACCAGCATCATTGGCTTTGTGCTCTCGGCGTTGCTGGCGTTGATTATTGGCATGATTTATTGGTGGCCAGTGATGCATAACGTCAACAGGTTAAGAACTGAAATTGACGATCGTCAGCGGGAGATTTCTAGCGCGGAGTACAACATTAAGCTTGCACAAACCTCCGGTTATGCTGCCCAGCAGATGGCTTTGATTGAGAAGAAGCTTGATACCTCGGTAACGCAAGCCGTTCTTGTGCAGAATATAGCTACATTGGCGCGTCGGAACAATGTGAAAATTATCTCTGAAGCCTATGAAGAGGGTAAGGAAAAAAATGGCTACGCCCCTCTGGTACATGAGTTAACAGTGCAAGCCGGGTATGCTGAACTGCGCGGTTTTATTTCCGGGGTACAACAATTGCCGACGTTTACCATTGTGCAGGAAGCCATTTTGGGTCGTTCATCGAATTCATCTGTCATTAAGGCGCAACTGAATATCATCACGTACCGCCGTGCGGTGGAACATCAGAAATGACAGTTATGAATCGTAAATCTATTATCTTGATTGCGGTTTTGACGCTCGTCGTTCTGAATATTTGGCGCTGGTGGCCTGCATCCTCCCCTCAGTCTGTAGCTGCAGGACGAACAGTGGGAGAATTTAATATAGAGGATTTTGAAGTCAAGGCGATTCCTGTTGATTCACTTCCCCCATTGTCCAGGGATATTTTTCATCCAAAAAAAGTCGAGGTAGTAAAGCATCGAGTTACAGCGCCTCAGTCGGCTGTTCAATCTGCGCCAGTAAAAACTCCAGAAGAGACAGCCAAAGATAACGCGCAAGCAGAATTTGCTCAAATTCAATGTGTAGGAATTTCAGTTCGAAATGAGCGTGTACATGCGTATCTCATCAACGCTGGAGAGCCTTCATTGGTGTCGAGTGGGGATAAAGTCGGTAGTCGATTTGTAGTAGAGAAGATCACGACGGATGGAGTTACGCTGCGCGATCCTGCAACTGGGGTTGGCGGGCTTATCTCTGTATCTGGCAAAAGATAGAACGGACATAATAAATTATTACGGAGCGCTACGCATTAGGGGCGTAACGAGATCGAAGTTAGAAGCGTAGTCATTGTGATGTTTAGATTTAGCAGTGGAGGATGTGGATGTTGTGTATGCGCGTAAATACAAATAAATACTTGTCACGCTTAGCGTTACTTGGCGTAATGACTCTTGTTGCATGCGCAAGCCCTGTGCAACTCGCTGATAACTATATTGCCCAAGATGAGTGGATGAAGGCTGTGCTTGCCTATCGCAAAGTGTCGGCAGAAAACCCAACAGATGTTGAATACAAATCTCGTCTCAAGCAGACAGAGCTTAAAGCAGCTGACTATTATTATCAGCGCGGATGGATTCTCTTTGAGCAGGACAACCTTGATGGTGCAGTCATTCAGTTTCAACAAGGTCTTGCTGCAATGCCCGATCATGGCAAGTTGCTGCAAGCTATGCGACAAGTCCTGTTACGTAAAGAGGCAAATAGCCTTTACGCAGAAGCGGTAAAGGCAAAGGAGGCCGGTCAACTGGATGAGAGTCGTCGATTGTTGAAACGTGCCATAGAAACTTATCCAGATTTCAAGTTGGCTGAAGAAATGCTCGCCGGTGAGACTAGGCAGTTGGTGGAAGATGAGACTGGGGAACGTCTAAAAGTATCATCCCGTGCACCTATTACGCTGAATTTCAGACAAACAGACATACGTACTGCTTTTGAATTTATTGCCAAATCGTTCGGCATCGATGTGGTATTTGACGACGGTGTCAAAACGATGCCGGTTACATTGTTTGCCAAGGACGTGACATTTGAGGAAGCAATCAGTCTCATTCTGGCCACGACCAAGACTTTTTATAAAACCGTCGGTGCCAATACGATACTGATAGCTCCAGATAGCAAAGAGAAGCGAGGGCAATATGAAGATCAGTTGGTGCGAGTTTTTCAACTGACTAATATTCATGCAAAGGAAATGGCGGATATTTTAAAAGGAGTCGTTCCTCTTAAGAAAGTCATCATTAACGATGACCTAAACACAATCATTGTTCGTGATACGGAAGAAGCCATCAAAGTCGCAGAAAAAGTCATTGGAGTGAACGATAGACGCCCCGCCGAACTTATTTTAGAGGTTGAAATACTTGAAGTGAATCGTACCAAGGCAGAGCGTCTCGGACTTGATCTGGGCACGTACAATGTGAGAGCCTCGATTCCGTCGGCAGCAAGCATCCCATTGGCAGGCAGTATTCGCAACGCTGTTCGAGACACGGCTATTTTGACCTTGCCATCGGCGACCTTCAATTTCTATAAGCAAGATGTCGATGCTAAAACGCTAGCTAATCCAAGATTGCGTGTTCTGAGCGGGAAGAATGCAAAGATACACATCGGCGATAGAGTCCCATTACGTGCTGCAACCATTCAGGATGCCACGGGTCAAGTTCGCACTACTTATGACTACAAAGATATTGGTATTAAGCTGACTGCAGAGCCGATCGTTCATCTGGATAATTCTGTGACCGTTAAGATTGGGCTAGAAGTCAGTTCACTTGGTCAGAATATCGGGACTGCAACCGAACCAGCCTACAGCATAGGTACACGCAATGCTGACACCTACATGTTATTGCGAGACGGTGAAACTGCAATTTTGGGAGGATTGATTCGTGACGAAGACCGAAAGTCTCGTGTACGGGTTCCGTTGCTGGGAGATATCCCGGTTGTTGGCTATCTTTTTACTTCAGCTGATGACACAAATGCACGCACAGATGTATTGCTTACCATTACCCCCCGCGTAGTGCGAGGATGGGACATGCCGGACAAAGAATCACAAATATTCGTGTCAGGTTCTGAGGATCGTTTTTCTACCCAACCGCTTTTTGGTGGGTTGGCTAGGGTTAAAGCATCTACTTCTTCGAGGAGTGAAGCGGTAGCTCCCTCTACAAAGGAAGCTAAAACTCAGAAAGATTCTACGAAAGCACCAACAGTAGTTCCTACTGATGCTGGAAAAGGTGTAGCCGCTAAGGATGGTACTGCTAAGGATATTGCGGTCTTACCTCAGCCCGTCATTGCAGGACAATCACCATTAGTCGCTTTTTCTGAAGCGGTTTATGAGAGTGTAAGTGGCAAGGATTTTGAAATTAAGCTGACTGGTGACAATCTGGATGGAGTAACGGGTTTGGCAACTGAGATATTGTTTAATCCCCAGCTTGTGAAATACGTGCGGAATGAGCCAGGGTCTATTGCTGCTAAAGATTATAAAGTTGAAGCAGATGAGGCGCATGGAACTCTTCGCATTAATTTGACCTATTCCGATAATGCTCCTGCCCAAGGTTCCGGTGTGCTAGGGCGTATCGTGTTGAGAGGTGAGAAGCCTGGGACATCCTATATTGTTTATCGTGAACCCAAGCTTTCAAGTATCAATGGCACTGCTGAGAATGTTCAGGTTCGTGCAGCCCGTGTGGTTGTTAAATAATTAGTGGGGTGAAGCGGCATGTCGTTGCATCCGTTTGGAGTTAAGGGATTTACATTAATTGAGCTACTCGTAGCGCTTACTATTCTGTCCATTTTGGCCGCAGTATCACTGCCATTTGTTGAAATCACAGTGATTCGTTCGAAGGAGCTTGAGTTGCATAGTGCATTGCGGGAAGTTCGTACTGCTATTGATAATTTCCATGAAGATTGGGTGAATGGCAAAATTTCAAAAACCAACACAAATGTAAGTGAAGATGGTTATCCAAAAACGCTCCAAGTGTTGGTGGAGGGGGTGGAACGCAGCATAGCTAAGGGCGGTAAAAATCGATATTTACGCCGAATTCCATCAGATCCTTTTTCGGAGAAAGAAAATATTGATCCGAAAGAAAACTGGGTAATTCGTGGTTATCAGGACGAATTAACTTCCACGGTTTGGGGCGGGCATGATGTATACGATATTCACTCTATGAGTGACAAGGTGGCGATAGATGGCACTCATTATCGAGACTGGTGAAGACTTGGGAGTGCCCAGATGCGAAGGCTTTACTTTGGTCGAGCTTTTGCTTGTGTTGTTTCTGGTTGCTTTACTTGCTAGTTTGGTAGCGCCCGTAGCGACGAAATCGGTTGATCAGGCCAAGGAATCGGCTTTGAAAGCGGATTTGCAAGTGCTACGTAAGGCGATTGACGATTATTACGCTAATACAGGTCGGTATCCGCAGAGTCTTTCTCTCCTTGTTGAGAAGCGATACATTCGCTCAGTTCCAGTTGACCCCTTGACTGACCGTGCTACAACCTGGATTGAAACTCGAGTCGAAGATACTGGAGGAGGGGTCAGAGATGTGCATAGTGGTGCTGAGGGAAATGCTTCAGATGGCAAACCCTATCACGACTGGTAGAGTTTTTACGCAGATACATTGATGTGTTGCTGTTTTATTCTTACTTGATTATGAGAGGTTCAAGCCAATGCGATATCGTTTTTCTTCTACAAAAGGTTTTACACTGACCGAACTGCTGGTTGTGCTTGTTATCATCGGGTTGCTTGCGGCGTTGGTGGGGCCGGTACTCTATCAGCGTATCAATCCTGCTAAACAATCAGTAGCTAGAGCACAGATTGAAAATTTCATGTCAGCGCTCGACTCCTACTTTCTGGATACCGGCAAATTTCCAACTCCACAACAAGGCTTGGCCGCACTTCGTGTTCGTCAAGAAGGAGACTCGAAATGGAATGGACCCTATCTAAAAAAAGATATTCCATCCGACCCTTGGGGTACTCCATTTGTTTACCGTACTCCCGGACGTAATGGTGGCTACGAAGTCATTTCCTATGGGGCTGATGGCAAAGAAGGAGGTGAGGGTGACAATGCCGACATTAATAGCTGGGAATCCAAGAAATAGCCAAGCTGGCTTCACCTACGTGATGATTCTGGTGGCAGTAATTGTCACGGGAATATTTGCCGAAGTGGCGTCATTCTATGCTTCACGATCACGCCAAATGGATCGTGAGGCAGAATTGCTTTTTCGTGGTGCAGCTTATCGTAATGCTATCAAGAGTTACTATGAATCAGGGAAGCCGAATAAATCCTATCCGCGATCTCTGGATGACTTGATGAAGGACCCGCGCATGGCTCACAAATCGCATCTGCGGGTACTGTATCCAGACCCATTTGGAAATGAGAAGGCTGGATGGAAACTCTTGCGAGGGATGGACGGTGGAATTTCTGGCGTGGCGAGTCAAAGTACAGAGAAGCCGTTAAAAACGGGAAATTTTCGGCAAGGCTACGAGAAGTTCGAAAGCGCTACTTCCTACGCGGATTGGACCTTTGAATATGTGCTGGCAGCCTCTGCAGTGACGATTCAATAAGTAACTTTGTTGATCTTCAGAGACAGCTAGGACGATAACTGATGCCTGATACTTACTCTCAATGTCCGAAGTGCAATTACAAACCTCCAGCACCCCTGCCGGTCAGCGAGCCGTGTCCCGTATGCGGGATTTACACATTCAAATGGGGGCAATCTCCGCAGGTATCCGTTCTGTCGAATATCAATGATATGGCGATCGCTGAGGAGGAAGGTGGTCGCATTGCTTCCTTGTTCCAACCGTTGGAGAAGATGAACTCGTCCACTTATTATGGTCGTTGCTTCGCACTGTTGCTGCTCGTCTGCTGGAGCTTCTATCTGGTTGGTTACGACTATCGCGATGGCGAAATATTTGGTTCTTTTATGCACGGCATATTGCTCACCATTCATGAGGCGGGTCATATGTTGACTTGGCCGTTCGGCGAATTCGTGATGATTCTCGGTGGCAGCTTGTTTCAATTCGCTTTACCTCTCGGAATTGGAATTGCTTTTGTTGTGGTCAATCGGGATAACTTTGGAGCAGCGATCGGGGGGTGGTGGGCGAGTGTAAGTCTTCTTGATCTGTCTCCCTACATCTACGATGCCTTGCACCCGCAATTGATCATGCTTGGTGGGCACACAGGCGAAGATGGGCCGCACGACTGGATATACTTACTTGGGACGATAGGGCAGATTCGTAACGCCCAGCATTGGGGGGTATTTGTGCATGGGCTAGGCAGCGTCTTTGTATTTGCTACTCTGATTTGGGCTGCAGTTGTGCTTTGGCGGCAACGTGGGCAGTTGACATCAGCGTGAGGGTGAAATGTGCTGTGGAGAAATTCTGTGGCGTTTTGCGGCGGTACTTAGACGAATTTTGACGACTTGTGCATATCATGGCACGCAAATAATATCGCTCTAAAGCAACATGGCTGTTCATGTGTCAGCCGGAAAGTTAGTATCACCCCGCTCTTACAGGGATAAACGAAGGTTGAAGTTTTATGAAACTGGACACCTGTCAGATCGAACACAAAATGAAATTAATCGCTCATTCACCACACAAGAAGATCATGAAACTGGAAATCATATCCAAGTATCCAGTCGGCAGCACCTGCGCAACACCACTCCTCTTTGTACACGGAGCTTGTCATGCAGCTTGGTGTTGGGATGTTCATTTCCTCGATTATTTTGCTCAACACGGCTTCACAGTCCATGCCGTCAGCCTGCGCGAACATGGAAACAGCGAGGGGCTTGGTAAACTGCGTTGGACGCGAATTGCCGACTACGTCGACGATGTGGCAAATACAGTAAGGCAATTGCCCAACCCGCCCGTTTTGATTGGCCATTCAATGGGTGGATTTGTTATCCAAAAATATCTGGAGGATCACCCAGCTCCAGCAGGTGTGTTATTGGCTTCGGCGCCACCCGCTGGAATATTGCCGTCAACGCTCAGAATCGCCCGGCGGCATCCGATGGCCACTGCCAAAGCAAACCTGACGTGTAGTTGGCTTCCGCTCATGCACACTTCCCGTTTTGTACGCGAGAATCTATTTTCGGAAGATATGGCAGACGAAGAAGTGCTGTCATATTCTAAACAGTTTAAGGACGAGTCTTTTCTGGCATATCTGGATATGCTTGCTCTCGACCTGCCTAAGCCCGAAAAGGTCAAAACTCCATTGCTAGTCCTGGGGGGAGCACAGGATAACTTCATCAGGCCGAGCGAAATAATAGCCACAGCACAAGCCTACGATGCGCCGTATGAGATTGTCCCCAACACGGCACACGAAATGATGCTCGATACGCGATGGCGAACCGTAGCAGAACGAATACTGCACTGGCTTAAAGAACGAAAGTTGATGCAACAACTACTTAGCGCCGGATTCAGCAGTGAATTGGACTGATACCCTATATGCGATTGGTAACTGGAAGTTACTTTGACTGGAACGCTGAAGCCGGGAGTAGCAGCCTGTCTGCTTGTCCCTGTAGCGGGATAAATCCAAAGTGTTCGTAAAACGAAACTGCTTTCTGGTCCTTTGCATCAACGATGATTCCAGCTACGGCCAGCACTGCGCTGGCTTGCGAGACTTTGTGGCAAGCATCAGCAAGCAGGATTGAGCCTAAACCTTTTCCTTGGAATTGATTGTCGACCGCCAGACGACCGATCAAAGCAACTGGAACTGGATAGCGGGGGAGTTTACGTGCTAAAGCTTCCGGGAGGCTGGAACAACTAACGCTGCCTGCACTGAGGGTAAAAAAGCCAGCTAGTTGTTTCAGGTCATCCTCAGGTGTGGCGACAAAGACTCGTGCAACATTCTTACGCACATCTTGAGAGGCATAGCGCCGGATGTAGTCGTTCAGCGGCTCGCTTCCGCACTGAAAGTCCGCCGTATTGATGGACGCATCAAGTGGCCTGATCTGATAAACCATCAACGACCAACTTGATCGGCGTGACGTTTGAAAGCGCGCTTCAGTGCTGCATTGGGTTTCGCAGGTGCATCTAGTGCCGCAAGAAACGCCTCGAAGTCTTTCGGTTTCAAGGTGATCGATTCATGTTCCTGCACAACGCGCTGGGCAGATGCCAATGCATTTGATAGAACAAATTCGGAAATGCTGACGTGCGCATAGCCGGCTGCTTTGTCTAGCAACTGGCGCGTATGATTGTCACACCGTATATTCAGACGGCTTTCTTTAAGTGTTGTGGTTTCCATGATGGACTCCCAAAGTTTGATGCGCGAATTGTGCGCCACTTGTGCTCACAATGCAATGCTCGCGCAAGTTTGGTTAGGGTGGGGTTTCTTGAGGTACTTTTGCGGGACCCGGTAGTGCTTTGTTGTGCATTGTGGGGCATGGATGCAACGGCCAGTCCCGCACGCGGTTAATAAAAACAATATGTTACGCTTGAAAAGTTGCCTAGTAGGAATCGCCCCATCGGTTGATGCGGCCTAGCCCATCAGTTAAATGAACGGCCAAGAAAGACATTAGATTTTGAAACACCCGCAGAGAGATTTAATGCAGGTGTTGCATCGACCGGTTGAAACCGCAGCCAACTCCAGACATTCAGGTGTGTCCTCCAATTAAGGTTTGGAGAAGTAAAAGTGTGCAATGGCGTGGGCCGTTGCAAATATTTGTACTCATTGTACCCGACAGCCTCAGAATTATTAAATACCATTGAAGTAATTAATATCCCTTCTTGGTTGTTTGCAGTAACCGTATAAATCTATTCAACGCATGTATTGCTACGTCTGGTGTCTGATCAAATTGCGCACGAATAATCGCCCCGTCTACGGCTAAAGCAATGGCCTGTGCATCTTGCTTTTGTTTAATTGACGGTGGCAACAAACCTGCAATGATTGCAGTCATTTCCTGCTTGTGGCGTCGTGAAATTTCTACGACTTCAGGCATGACACTGCCAAGTTCGCCAACGCTATTAATAAAGGCACATCCTCGAAAGTTTTCATCGCCAAACCACTCAGTTAGAGCGGGTGAGAGTGCTCTAATATTGCTTCCATGACGTTGTAATGCATCAATAAACCATGCCATCCATTCCTGGTGTCTGTATTCCAAAAATTCTTTAATAAGATCATTCTTGCTAGGAAAATACCGATAGAAGGTGACCTTTGTAACTTTCGCTTCTGCAATTACACGATCAATTCCTGTGGCACGTATACCGTCACGATAAAACAACTCATACGCGGTAAATAGAATACGCTCATGAGGAGGTAAATTTTGCGAAATATGAGATTGAATAGCTTTCATAATAATATTTTCTATAAGTTGGTTAAAACCACCAGCTTTAGCTGGTGCATTTTAGGTTCTAAAAGCTAAGACCTGCATTACACATTCCGTAAATATGATTTAGCAGGGGCCGCCACTTGCTGCCCACTGCTAGTAGGTGGTTGTTGAGCCATAACTTATTCACAATCTAATTGTAGACAAGTCTGTCTGCAAATATTCACAAATAATTCATAAAATAGTTGTAGACAAGTCTGTCTACCTTGGGTAGAGTTTTGTCACGTAGACAGACCTGTCTACTATTTATCGAACAGAAAGCAGTGCAGCAATGAATCGTCGGCGATAAAACTCCGGCTACCTGAAATTATCATTAGATTAAGGAGCATTAAGCGTGTCTACAATGTCTAAAACTGCGGGTGAGCAACCATCCAACACATATTTTTCTAAGATGCGCGGCGGTGCTGAATGCCCGCCTAGGGCCAGCGTTAGGAACATTGCCATTTCTTGGTTGGGTGGCTGTTTGGCCATCGGTGTGGTGGCATATATGGCAGCTATGACCAACGCCACGTTAATGCTGGGTTCCTTCGGTGCGACTTGCGTACTGGTATTTGGATTTTCAGAGAGCCCATTTTCGCAGCCGCGAAATATTATCGCGGGTCATTTCCTATCATCGCTGGTTGGCCTTGTATTCCTAACGCTATTGGGCGCGCACTGGTGGAGCGTAGCACTAGCGGTCGGCACTGCGATTGCTTTAATGCAACTCACGAGAACTGTGCATCCGCCGGCCGGTTCCAATCCTGTCATCGTTATGTTAACTGCGCCCACCTGGAGCTTCCTACTAACGCCCACCTTAATTGGCGCAATGTTATTGGTCGTGGTTGCGGTGCTTTTCAACAATATTCCCAAAGAGCGTACTTATCCGAAGTATTGGCTATGAATGTGCGTGAAATTCACAGATCAAGTAACGGTAATGCTTCAAGTGTGAGTCACCGAACAAATTAACCACAAGAACGTAACGTCATTTAAAAGGGCATGCGTATTGTAATTTTCTTAACTAAACATCTAACTAAAGGAGATCAATTTGTTAACAACTAGCTCTGCAAAATTAATGATGAATACCACCACATCGGCAAGCGAAGCCAAGATACAAGCTTTGTTTGCGAATTCAACGCCTGCCGTTGATATAACGGAAGCATTGGCGCACGAGGCATTTAAAAACAAGGGGCGCAAGGTTTGGTCCCAACTGCAGTTCAATCTTTTTGATATGAACTTACGGATGATGCGCGATGGCTACGGACTGGGTTCTGCGCGCTTCGAGAAGGAGATGAACGCGCGTAACACTATTGAACGCGTGGAGCAGCAATATCTTTTGCAGGAGAAAGTTCCCGCGGATATCAAAGACGCCGGTGAGTTCATGGTTTGGTTGAAACAGCGAATTTATGGACACCGCGTTAACTATAACCCTCTGTTCGAACTGTTCGATGCAGATGATCTAAGCGCGGAAGAGGTTCGGTTCTTTCTGGCCAACTATCGTGTCAATATGCAGCGTTTCCATTTGCATGTCGCCGCGTATAGCTTGATCGTGCCATTCGAAATGCGCGAAGAGCTATACCACAACTTGTACGACGAGTTCGGTCAAGGTGATTTCACCAAGGCTCATCCGAATCTTTTCGAGCCCTTAATGGATTACTTCGGCGGCGCTCGCGAGGATGATATCAATGCCGAAACCTGCAACTTACTCAACACCAAAATCAATCTTTGCTGGTTTGCGGACAGTTTGCATTACGGACTTGGCGGCATGGGTGGACTGGAGCTTTCGATCCCCATGCAACAGCGTCGAGTGTTGGCGCATTTGCGCCGCCGTGGCTTAAGCGAAAAGCTGGTCGAGTTCTTTGTCGTGCACTGCGAGCTAGACGAAGAACATGGCGAGGGTTGGTTCGCCGCAGGTATGCCGCACATGAATACCCATGAAGACTTCCAAAAAGTCTTTTCTGGTGCCATGCGTATGCTGGACGCGCGAGCTGTTGTCTACGACGGTATTCACTCTGCAATTCTCAAGGCGCGCAATCCGCAGTGGATAGAGACTCATCAAAAGTACACCGCCAAGTAAACAGCGTAAGGAGCTAGAACATGCACGTCCCGTTAACGCCTGTTACGTTACTTGAACGCAGCGCCCGTGCTTTTCCAGAAGCAACGGCCGTAATTCACTCGCAGGGTAACCTGAGTTTTCGCACGTTGCTGCTACGTTGCCGAAAACTCATGCAGGCGTTGGCTTCGCTGCAGGTCAAGCACGGCGACTGTGTCGCTGTGCTTGCTACCAATGGTCACTACACTGTGGAAGCTCATTTTGGAGTGCCCGGTACTGGCGCCGTGCTGGTGATGTTGAATCCTTGGTTGGCTGAAGCTGATGTAGTGGACTTAATCGAATTCAGTGAAGCAAAAGTCTTAATTGCTGATGCCGCCTTGTATCAGAAAATGTCGCAGACCAGCCGTGAACATCTGCAACAGAAATTGCATGTAATGCTGATCCCCGAACATGGGAAAGCCGTTCCCACACAATGTCTGGATTATGAACAGTGCTTGGACAGGGAAAAAGGTGATATTTCTTTAGAGCAATCGGTCGTTTCTGAGAATGATCCAATCGCTATCAACTTTACCTCTGGCACCACCGGACGACCCAAAGGTGTTATCTACAGCCATCGCGCAGGCTATTTGCACGCGCTTGGCCAAGTAATGATGTTTGGACTCACAAGGCAATCGCGCTATCTATGGACACTACCGATGTTTCATGTCAACGGATGGGGTCATATGTGGGCCTGCGTCGCGATTGGTTGTCCGCAAATCATCCCTACGAGCCATCTCGACCAAGAACATACCGCTGAATTTGAGAAACTGGTGCGCGAGCATGGTGTCACCCACTTGGCGGGCGCGCCGCGACTGATCAAGGTAATGATTGAAATCCCCGAATCCAAAAACATTTTGGACGGTATTGCGATGATGACCGGCGGCGCAGCGCCGGCACCGTTGCTGATTCAGCAGTTGGAACAGCGCGGTGTCACCTTGATCCACCAGTATGGACTGAGCGAGACCTGCGGCCCCTTTGTTGTATGCGAACCACAGGACGATTGGGCGTTGCTGGATGCGGAAACGCGTGCAAGTTTCCGCGCCCGCCAAGGTGTGCCGTCACTGCATGCTGGATCCGGCTTGCAAGTGCGAGACGAAAACGGATCATCTGTGCCGCACGATGGCCGTTCATTGGGCGAAATCGTAATGTCCGGAAACACCCTTGCCTTGGGCTATTTCAAAAATCTGGAAGCCACTGCGAAAGCATTTAGAGATGGTTGGTTCTACAGTGGTGATATGGCTGTAGTGCATTCGGACGGCAGCCTTGAAATCCGCGACCGCATCAAAGACCTGATTTACGTGGAAACCCCATATGGCTGGGAAAATATTTCCTCTATCGACATTGAGAATGCCTTATGCCGACATTCGGCGATACAAGATGCGGCGGTGCTGAGTGTCGCTCATCCAGACGAAGTTAGTAATCGTCCTCTGCTAGTCGCCTTTATCGAACTTCGCCCAGAAGCGCGCATGGTCAAAGCGGAATTTCATGACTATTGCGCCGAAAAGCTCAGTACCTACCAGCGGCCGGAAGTCGTTCTGTTCGAGTCTCTACCCAAGACCAATACCGGCAAAGTACGCAAGGAACTGCTGCATCGTCAGGTGCGGCAGCGATGGGCGGATGAAATCGCGCTGCGCCAGTGCGGTGCACCGCCAGCCGATGATTTAGTTTTTTCTATGTAGTAAAACCAGCACTTTTTTAACCAGGAGACGCAAATGGAAGCAATCAAGGAAAAGCAAAATGAACTGCAAATGGATGACATTAAATTGGAAGCTGAAATTTACCATGCTGACGACAAGGTACTTAAATTCGACATCGGCAAAGTCGTTGTGCCCAAACTCGACTTCCAGCAATACCAGCTTGGTTTGCGTAACAATGTCTTGATTTTCCCATTGTTCGACAATACCAAAAAAGACCCCTATGGTTCGGATGCCGCGATCATCCGCTACCTTCCCGGCGCTTTTACACCGCGCCATCTCCACGTTGGCTTTGAAATGGTATTTGTGTTGGAAGGCGAATATGTCGAAAACGATGTGTTGTATACGCCCGGCAACCTAGTTATCCGTGCGCCAGGCACCACGCACGAAATGCGCACTATTAATGGCTGCACCCTCTTGGCAATGCGCGATATTCCGGTTAAGCAATTAACTTGAAGTGAGGGGAGCAGAGCGATGACTAAAACCATGCGGATCGCACACGCACAGGAACAAATGCGCCAGCATTTGTTCATGCCACCTTGGAGCGTAGAGGAAAAAATCGTGCTTGCGAGTCGTATCCTGCATGTCCAAGGGCATGATTCCGGGCTGGCCGGGCAAATTACCGCGCGCGTGGACGGCACCTTGGACTTCTTGACGCAGCAAATGGGGCTGGGGTTGGATGAAATCAAAATTTCCAATCTGTTACGGGTCAAGCCGGAATTGCAAGTCGTAACCGGCAATGGCATGCCAAATCCGGCCAATCGCTTTCATGCCTGGATATATCGCGCACGTCCGGATGTGTGCTGCATTATCCATACCCATGCCTTGCACGCATCCGCCTTATCCATGGTGGGCCGACCCTTGCAAGTTGCGCATATGGACAGCTGTGCGCTGCATGACGACGTGGCGTATTTACCGGCATGGCCAGGCGTGCCGGTCAGCGATGGAGAAGGCGAATTAATCTGCAAGGCATTGGACAGTAAGCGCGCCATGTTGCTGGCGCATCATGGATTATTGGTGGCGTGTCGTACCGTTGAAGAGGCTTGCATTCTGGCAATCCAGTTCGAGCATGCGGCGAAGCTGCAATTGATGGCTTCCGCCGCCGGCGAAATACAAACGGTCGATCCCGTGTTGGCGCAAGAGGCGCACGATTGGCTGCTGCATGAAAACCGCGTGCAAGCGACGTTTTATTACCACGCTAGAAAAATTCTGCAGCAGTTTCCGGGGTGCCTAGTTTGACAGCCCGAGCAATCAATACGCAATCAATGGGCGAGCAGTATTACCGTCACACATGCCTAAAATAGCCTCGCTACATCAATTTACTAAACGAAAGGGAAAAATCATGCCATTCTTAGGTGTCAAAATCTCCGGTCATCCTTCTCAGGAAATAGCCGATAAAGTGATCGCTTTTCTAACTAGATACACTGCGGAAATTCTGGGTAAAAAGACTGAAGTAATTGCCGTCGCAATTGAGTTTATCCCTACCAATCATTGGGCAATTGGCGGCATTGGACTTTCGGTGCAAGGCTCGGCGAGTTTTTATCTCGACATTAAGATTACGGATGGAACCAACACTAAAAATGAGAAGGCTGCGTATATTCAAAAAATATTCTCAGAGTTTGAAGCAGTTTTGGGCAAACTGAATCAGGCAAGTTATATCGTGATTGATGATGTTCGTGCTGATGCTTGGGGATTTTCAGGGGCAACTCAGGAGTTTCGATATATTCAAGCTAAAAATGCTTTAAGTCATGCCTCAGTAACCGAAAATCTAAAAATGAAAAAAACAGCAATTTTGTAGTCGCCTATTAATGCCTAACTCCTCGAAAAAGGTAAGATCATTCTATTCATTTGATCGACCGTCCGTTATGTGTAAAGAAAGTTGACGGTGAGGTTATAACGGTAAAGGTACCCACTCATCTGTTCGGACGCTGAGCACAAATGAAAAATCTCCTTATGAAATAAGGAAGTTTTGGAAGGTGGCGTGCTCAACCTGAAAGGGCTGGGTACTGGCAGATTGAAATCTTACTGTAGCAGTTAGCTCTATTAATCGTAAATGGTCATTGACCAATTGATTAAAGTGTCGCGGCGTTTTTTTGGGGCTTAACCTTCCCTGGCTTTATTAATTCACAAAACGATTAAACAAATAGTACTTGACCTTCCCATGATGGGAAGGTCAAAGCTCTGCTTGTATTCAATTCATACAAGGAGGCTAGATCATGAATCGCAATCAAGAATTCGCACAAGCTTCAGGTCAAGAAATATCAATTTCTGTAGATGGAATGACCTGTGCATCCTGCGTCGGTCGTATTGAAAAGGCGTTGAATAGTGTTAGCGGTGTTCTAGAGACCAGTGTCAATCTGGCAACTGAAATCGTCCATATCAAAATCAAGAACGATACAAAAATCGATGCACTAGTGAATGCCGTGGCTAAAGCTGGCTACAGGGCAAGGCCTTTTCACGGTGACTCCCATTCCTCTTCGTCATCGGCCACTGAAAGTCAGGATCGGTTATCAGTCATAATGGCTGTGTGGCTGTCAGTGCCCTTAGTCATTCCGATGTTGTTAGAGTTGTTCAGCATACATTGGATGCTGCCTGGCTGGATTCAGTTCTCGCTAGCAACACCAGTACAGTTCTGGCTTGGGGCTCGATTCTATCGCGTGGGCTGGAAAGCACTAAAGGCTGGCTCAGGAAACATGGATTTTCTTGTTGCGCTTGGAACAAGTGCCGCCTATGGCTTAAGCACATATTTGCTACTGTTCAAGTCAGAGCTTACTACACACCTATATTTCGAAGCATCTGCTGTGGTGATTACTCTGGTCTTATTGGGCAAGTGGTTGGAATCCAGAGCAAAGAAAAAAACCGTAGCAGCAATTCATGCGCTTCAAGCATTGCGTCCGGAGACTGCTCGGATTTGGCAAAGCGGGGTTTATGTAGATGTGCCAATTTCTAAGGTTAAATTAGAAGACTGGGTAGTAGTTCGCCCTGGAGAAAGGGTTGCTGTAGATGGCACGGTAATCGAGGGAAGTAGTTACGTCGATGAGTCATTGATTACTGGTGAAAGCCTGCCTGTATCTAAACATGAAGGAAACAAAGTTACTGCTGGTTCAATCAATGCAGACGGACTTCTCGTTATACGGACAGATGCAGTGGGTCCCGAAACAACATTGTCTCGCATCATCAAGATGGTTGAGAATGCCCAATCAGTAAAAGCACCTATCCAACATTTAGTCGATAAAATCAGCGCTATCTTTGTTCCCGTCGTATTGCTGATAGCTCTTGCCACTTTGATTGGATGGTGGCTTGTCGATGGCAGCATGGAAACAGCCATCATCAATGCGGTTTCTGTGTTGGTTATAGCATGTCCTTGCGCACTTGGTTTGGCCACTCCAGCTGCCATCATGGTTGGTACCGGCGTTGGTGCGAAGCATGGCATCTTGATAAAAGATGCTGAGTCATTAGAGATCGCGCATGGCGTTACCACGGTGATATTTGATAAAACTGGGACGCTGACTCAAGGTAAGCCAAACGTTGTGGAGATGCTTCCAATGGAAATAGATACCGACAGGCTGATTCAGCTATCTGCATCCATTCAGCAAGGTAGCGAGCATCCTTTAGCAAAGGCTGTCATCCAATTTGCCGAACAGCATTGCATTGCACCGCTTGAGGTATCGAAGGTTAAGGCTTTGCCTGGCTATGGAGTTTCAGCTCAAGTAGACGGTTTGGCTTTATGGCTTGGCAACTCTAGATTGATGGATGAAATGGGAATATCAAAGCTGGTGTTAAGTGAACGTGCATTGGAAATGGAGAGTAAAGGGCTAACGATTTCTTGGCTTGCTTCTGTAGATATGTCTAATGATGGCGTCGCTTCGAAGCTGTTGGGCTTAATTGCTTTCGGCGATCAAGTAAAGCCGAGTGCTGCATACGGAGTCCAGCGTCTACATTCACTCGGAATAAATACGGTGTTGCTTACTGGTGACAATCAAGGTAGTGCAAGGGCGGTCGGAGACTTGCTTGGAATCGATGAAGTTATCTCAGAGGTTTTACCTTCCGACAAAGCAAATAAAGTGATCCAACTAAAAGGTGATGGTCATCTGGTGGCAATGGTTGGTGATGGGATTAACGATGCTCCTGCGCTCGCAGAGGCCGATGTTGGGATCGCCATGGCAACCGGTACGGATGTTGCCATGCACGCATCTGGAATTACATTGATGCGCGGCGACCCCGCACTTGTTGCAGATGCGATTGATATTTCGCGCCTGACTTATAGGAAGATACAACAAAATCTTTTCTGGGCATTTATCTACAACCTAATTGGTATCCCTCTAGCAGCGTTAGGATTCCTAAACCCAGTGGTTGCTGGTGCTGCCATGGCCTTCAGTTCTCTAAGTGTGATGGGTAATGCTTTGTTGTTACGCAATTGGAAGCCTAGCAATAATAACAAACAAGTTGAGCGATGAAGAAAGGAGGCGATCATGAATATTGGAGAAGCAGCAAAATTGTCAGGCGTCTCAGCCAAAATGATTCGGCATTACGAGAGCATCAATTTGATCAAACGCAGCCCTCGCACCGGAACAGGTTATCGAACCTATAGCGAGAATGATTTGCACACTTTGAGGTTTATTAGGCACTCACGCAGTCTTGGATTCGCACTCGATAAAATTCGCGATCTACTTTCACTATGGCAAGACCCTGAGCGGGCGAGTGCCGATGTTAAATTCCTTGCCATGTCTCATGTGCTTGAACTCGATAACAAGATTAAGGAATTAACCGAGATGCGCAATACGCTCAAATGTTTGGTTGATGCTTGCGCAGGGAACCAAAGGCCTGATTGCCCCATTTTGGAAAAATTAGGGAAATGTTGAATTGCACCTCAACTACCGTCCGGTATCAGGTTGTATTGCAGACATCGAGGAATATACCAAACAATTAGCGGCATAATTTCCTTGCGGGACTTTTGCGGGACTCAGTAGTGCTTAGTTGTGCGCTGTAGGGCATGGATGCAACGGCCAGCCTCAAGCGCAGTTAATAGAATCAATATGTTACGTTTGAAAAGTTGCCTACGAACCAAGGGGTCAGGAGTTCGAATCTCTTCCGGCGCACCA
>CABEBA010000322.1_pt1 | contig 24242 bp, 19 predicted proteins | sample 3132531 | NCBI WGS metagenome assembly CABEBA01 (sample SAMEA5534344, study PRJEB31848) | metagenome | biome: tundra; feature: field; material: soil | place: USA | collected 2013-05 | depth 0.45 m
ATCTGCACATTCATCAAAGTCTGCGTCACATCGCGCTTGATCGCTTCCAGCATGGTAGCGAACAGGTCGAAGGCTTCGCGCTTGTATTCCTGCTTGGGGTTCTTCTGTGCATAACCGCGCAGATGGATGCCCTGGCGCAAATGGTCCAGCGCCGCCAGATGCTCGCGCCAATGTTGATCCAGACTTTGCAGCATGACAATGCGCTCATAGCTATGCATCACTTCGCTGCCGACCTGATCGACCTTGGCCTGATATTGCTGCTGTGCCGCGTCCACAACGCGTACGCGCAGACCGTTCTCGTCCAGATGCTTTTCCTGCTCCAACCATAGCACCACGGGCAGGTGCAATTGGTACTCGGCACTCAGCGTTTTTTCCAGACTTGGTGCATCCCACTGCTCTTCCATGCTGCCATGCGGGATATGTTCGGCGACGGTGTCGGACAACACACCTTCACGCATCGCGGTGATGGTCTCCGAAATATCGTTGCTTTCCAGCAATTCGGCACGCTGTTGGTAGATCACTTTGCGCTGGTCGTTGGCGACGTCGTCGTACTCCAATATCTGTTTGCGCATGTCAAAGTTGCGCGCTTCCACCTTGCGCTGCGCGTTCTCAATGGCACGCGTCACCCAAGTGTGCTCGATGGCCTCACCCTCGGGCAGTTTGAACTTGTTCATGATCGCCGCCACACGGTCGGAAGCGAAGATGCGCAATAGCGGATCTTCCAGCGACAGATAAAAACGACTGGAGCCGGGATCGCCCTGACGACCGGAGCGGCCACGCAACTGGTTGTCCACGCGCCGCGATTCGTGGCGCTCGGTGCCGATGATGTGCAGACCACCGCTCGCTATCACTTGCTCATGGATCGGTTGCCACTCGGTACGCAATTTCTCGATGCGTTGGTCTTTAGTTGCCACATCCAGACTGTCGTCCATGCGCACCAGCTCGATGGGTTTCTCAACATTGCCGCCCAGCACGATATCCGTGCCACGGCCCGCCATGTTGGTGGCGATCGTGACCATCTTAGGGCGACCAGCCTGAGCTACGATCTCAGCCTCACGCGCATGCTGCTTGGCGTTCAACACCTGATGCGGCAGCTTTTCTTTTTCCAGCAGACCCGACAAAAGTTCGGATGTTTCGATGGATGTCGTGCCAACCAGCACCGGTTGCCCGCGCTCATAGCAATCGCGGATGTCCGCGATGACTGCCGTATATTTTTCACCCGTAGTGAGGTAGACCTTGTCCATCATGTCCTTGCGCACCGTGGGACGATGCGGCGGGATAATGACCGTTTCCAGATTGTAGATAGTCTGGAACTCGTAGGCTTCGGTATCCGCTGTACCGGTCATGCCGGACAGCTTGTTATACATGCGGAAATAATTCTGGAAGGTGATCGAAGCCAGAGTCTGGTTCTCTTTCTGGATCTCAACGCCTTCCTTGGCTTCCACCGCCTGATGCAAACCGTCCGACCAGCGCCGACCCGCCATCAGGCGGCCGGTGAATTCATCGACGATGATCACTTCATCGTTCTGCACCACATAGTGCTGGTCAAGAAAGAACAGGTTGTGTGCGCGTAACGCGGCATATAAATGGTGGATCAGCGTGATATTGGCCGGGTCGTACAGACTGCCGCCAATCGGCAACAGTCCGGCTTGCGCCAACATGCGTTCGGCATGTTCGTGACCGGACTCGCTCAACAATATCTGATGGTTCTTTTCATCGACGTGGAAGTCGCCCGGCGCATTCTCATCTGCCTGGCGCTGCAAATTCGGCACCAGTTTGTTCATCTGCAGATATACATCGAGATTGTCTTCCGCCTGGCCGGAGATGATAAGCGGCGTACGTGCTTCGTCGATCAGGATGGAATCCACTTCATCCACGACAGCAAAATTCAGACCGCGTTGGAAACGGTCCTCGGCGTTCGCCGCCATGTTGTCGCGCAGGTAATCAAAACCGAATTCGTTGTTGGTGCCGTAAGTGATGTCCGCACCGTAGGCCACCTGCTTGTCCGCATGTTCCATGCTGGTCAAAATGACACCGACGGACAGGCCAAGGAACTTGTACAACTTGCCCATCCACTCTGCATCGCGCGCCGCAAGATAGTCGTTCACCGTCACCACATGCACCCCCTTGCCAGACAGCGCGTTCAGGTAGGCCGGTAAAGTCGCCATCAACGTTTTGCCTTCGCCAGTGCGCATCTCGGCGATCTTGCCGTAATGCAGCACCATACCGCCTATCAGCTGCACATCGAAGTGCCGCATCTGCAATGCACGCTTGCCGCCTTCGCGCACCACAGCAAATGCTTCCGGCAAGATCGCATCAAGCGACTCACCCTGTTGCACCCGTTGCTTGAATTCTGCTGTCTTGGCACGCAATTCATCGTCAGACAAGGCAGATATCTGTTCCTCCAACGCATTTACGCGTGTAACGGTCTGACGATATTGTTTGAGTAAGCGGTCATTACGACTGCCAAATACGGACTTCAATATTTTTGAGATCATGCTGTTATTTTCTTCTTTGCTGCCATCTGACAAATAAAAAAGGGTGAGGCACGCACCTCACCCTTTTGCAAAACCTGTATGGTCAACTTCTGGCTTTTTCCAGAAAGCGTACCGGGTTCTGGGCGATGCCCTTGTACCTCACTTCAAAGTGCAGGTGCGGTCCGGTAGAGCGGCCCGTGCTACCCGACCAAGCAATCTCCTGCCCGCGCCGCACCATCTGCCCGACCGTGACCTTCAGTTTCGAGGCATGTGCATAACGCGTGATGATCTGGTTGCCGTGATCGATCTCTACCATATTACCATACTGAGGATGGGTGTCCGCATACACCACCACGCCACCTGCCGACGCGAAGATAGGCGTGCCCTCCGGAACCATGTAGTCGACACCTTCGTGCATAGCGTTCTTGCCGGTAAATGGGTCAATGCGCCAACCAAAATTGGAGGAATACCAGCCTACCGTGATGGGAGCGACGGAAGGCAAAAGCTTTTTGCTCAGTTTGTCCTGCATCAGCAGCGTCTCCAGTGCCACCAACTTGTCGCTACGATCACTCAGTAAAGTGTTCAAATCGGCCATCTGTTGTTCCATGCTTACCATCGAGATGTCCTGTTGCAGGGATGCAGGCAGGTAGGGGCCGCCTTGTGCGGGTGGTTGACCGAACGAAAACTCCTGCGGTTTCATGCCGGTCAGTTTGGTAAGCCGGGCACCTAGGCCATCCAGACGCAACAACTGGGCCTGCATCTGCCCCAGGTGCATCGCCAGCGTATCCAGGCTCTTGCGCAGATATGCCTGCTGTTTCTGCTGTTCGTCCTGTTGCGCGCTGGCCATCCAGGCCCGCAATTCATTGCTCATCATGCCGGGTTGGAAGCGCACAATGGCATATTGAGCTGCCAGCACCGCTCCGACGAACAACACGGCAACTAACATTACCAGCACAGCCAGATGCGTCCCCGTCAGCGAAATGCTGCGAGCTTTTGCAAACCGATTGGAAACTAGAATAATATTCACACAATCCCCTTAATGATGCGATCCCTGTGAACCTGCCGTGCCGTACCGTCTGAACGCCTATTTGGCCTCCAATCCAGAATTACGGCAGCTTTCGAGCAAAGCTAAGCAAATTACGGCCCTGCAAAGACACTACGAATCCATCGCCCCACCCAACCTGACACGTAGCAGCCAGGTATTACGGCTGCATCAGCAAACGATGGTCATTGCTGCTAATAACGGCGCGGTGGCAGCCAAGCTGCGCCAGATGTCCGCAGAACTCATTTCCCTTTTTCAAGCAAGGGGATGCGAGGTTACTTTAATTCAAATCAAGGTGCAAGTCGCGACTCCTCCCCGCATCGTACTGTCTGAACCGCGCAAACTGGGAAAATCGGCTCGTGATGCGCTGAACAGGCTGGACGAAAATCTTGCCGATTCCCCGCTCAAGACAGCATTAAGACGTTTGGTCAAGCGAAGTTAGCAGTTACACCAGCACCCGCCATGCAACCAGCCCATAGCGTTCGAGCAGGTATAGCGCACCGAACACCAGGAGTACATAGCTCATGAAGCGCACCACCTGCCATATGAAGCGAGGATAACGCGGATCGCGGGTGATCAAATATAAGGCGGCGGATGAAGCAATGAGCAGTATGGAGAGCAATAAAGCGAGGCGGATGAGCATCGCCAAGTCCGGATTATGCCGTTTGTAGTTGCAGCCGCAAGAAATTAGGGGCTTCTTCCGGCTTTTCGAACGTAGTGAACTCCCACGCCGTCTCGTCGGCCAGCAAAGCCCGACATAGCGCATTGTTCAAGGCATGTCCGGATTTGTAGCCAGAGAAAGCGCCAATCAGCGGATGTCCGAGCAGGTACAGGTCGCCAATGGCATCCAAGACCTTATGTTTGACGAATTCGTCCTCAAAACGCAGGCCGTCCGGGTTGATGACGCGATATTCGTCCATCACGATGGCGTTATCCAGACTCCCGCCCAGCGCCAAGCCCTGCGAACGCATGTATTCCACTTCCTGCATAAAACCGAAGGTACGGGCGCGGCTCACTTCCTTTATATAGGACTGTTCGCCAAGATCGACCGTCACATTCTGTTTGGTGTTGGCAAACACCGGGTGGGCGAAATTGATGGTGAAATTCAGCTTATAACCGTTGAATGGCTCGAAGCGCACCCACTTGTCCCCGTCTTTCACTTCCACGGCTTTCTTGATACGGATGAATTTCTTGGCAGCCGCCTGTTCGACGATGCCGGCCGATTGCAGCAGAAAAATGAACGTGCCCGCACTGCCATCCATGATGGGCAGTTCCGGACTGGTCAGTTCTACAATCGCATTATCTATACCCAAACCGGCCAAAGCCGACATCAGGTGTTCCACCGTTGCCACGCGTGCTCCATGCGCTTCCAGACAAGTGGAAAGACGCGTGTCATGCACCGCATGCGCCTCGGCACGGATGTCCGTGGAATGCGGCAGATCAACGCGACGAAATACGATGCCGCTGTCGATGGCGGCCGGACGCAAGGTCAGATAGACCTTCTCGCCGGTATGCAGACCGACTCCCGTCGCCTGCACCGTCGTCTTCAATGTGCGCTGCTTGACCATTTCATATGACCTGACAAAACCGGTGCGAAGTTTAACATAGCCCTGATACAGGGTTGATGAGCGCTGAATGAGTTAACTCCGTTACCCTGTGTTTGACTCGACCCTCAGTACTCAATCCTTGATCCTGCTTTTCAGTCGGCTTGCTTGCGCAAGAACGACGGGATGTCTAGCGGATCGACGCCTGACTGTTTCATCGCTTCGACTGCTTCGCGATGGCGTCCGGTGCGGATCACTGCCGGCATATCCAGTTCGTTGTAATTCACCAGCGGCGCATCGTGTGTTCCGGTGCGCTGTTGCTTCTCGTATGCCAGCACCGGCTTCGGCTGCTTGCGCACCATCGGAGCACCGAGGCCGGTGGCCACGATGGTCACGCGCAGCTCGTCGCCCATTGCCTCGTCGAACACCGAGCCGACGATGACTGTCGCTTCCTGTGCGGCGAACTGGAAGCAGTTCATCACTTCGTGCAATTCTTCCAAAGTCAGATTGCTGCTGGAGGTGATGTTCACCAACACGCCGCGCGCTCCGGACAGATCCACATCTTCCAGCAAGGGACTGGCGATAGCCTGTTCTGCAGCACGTTGCGCACGGCCTTCGCCGGAAGCGGAAGCTGCGCCCATCATCGCCATCCCGTTTTCGGACATCAGCGTGCACACGTCGGCGAAGTCCACGTTCACCATGCCGGGCACGTTGATCACCTCGGCGATACCCGCCACGGCGCCCTGCAATACGCCGTTCGCCGCCTTGAACGCTTCCGGCAGCGTGGTCTTGCCGCCCAGCACTTCCATCAGCTTGGCGTTTGGCACGATGATGAGCGAATCGACATAGACTGCCAATTCCTCGATGCCGCTTTGTGCCAGCGTCATGCGCTTGCCTTCGAAGATGAACGGTTTGGTCACCACCGCCACGGTAAGAATGCCCAGCTCCTTGGCCACTTGCGCCACGATAGGTGCCGCCCCAGTGCCGGTGCCGCCGCCCATACCCGCGGTAATAAACACCATGTTCGCGCCACTGATGATCTCGGCAATGCGCTCACGGTCTTCGATCGCTGCAGCTTGGCCGATTTCGGGTTTGGCACCTGCACCCAAGCCCTTGGTCAGATTTGCCCCGATCTGCAACTGAACGCGCGCCTTGCTACGACGCAGCGCCTGCGCATCGGTGTTGATGACGATGAACTCGACGCCTTGCACTCCCTGATCGATCATGTGGTCGACTGCATTACCACCGCAGCCACCCACGCCTACCACTTTGATCACTGCGCCTTGCGGCTGAGCATCCATTAGTTCAAACATGTTTTTCTCCTTTTCTAAATTTCAAACCGACCCTGAACCCAAACTGCTAAAAATTGCGTTGAAACCAAGTCTTCATACTCGCCATCACTTCACCGAACGAACCCGAATTAACGCGCGACACTTCGTCGCGCTTGTGTTGCTCCAGCCCGTACAACAACAAGCCGACCCCCGTCGCGTAGCGCGGCGTCTTAACCACATCCGATAGACCCCCGATGTTGCGCGGCACACCCATGCGTACCGGCATATGGAATATCTCTTCGCCCAACTCGACCATGCCCTGCATGGCACTGCTGCCCCCTGTGATCACGATGCCGGAAGAAAGCAAGTCCTCGAAGCCGCTGCGGCGAAGTTCCTGCTGCACCAGCGAGTACAACTCTTCCACGCGCGGCTCGATCACTTCTGCCAGCGTTTGCCGCGACAGCATGCGCGCGCTGCGCTCACCCACACCGGGCACCTCGATCGCCGCATCGTTGGCCAACTGGCGCAAGGCGCAGCCGTATTTGATCTTGATGTCCTCGGCATCCTTGGTCGGCGTGCGCAGTGCCATCGCGATGTCGTTGGTGATCTGATCACCCGCGATGGGAATCACCGCCGTGTGACGGATCGCACCGTTGGTGAAGACCGCCACATCGGTCGTACCGCCACCGATGTCCACCAGGCATACGCCCAGCTCTCTTTCGTCATCAGCCAGCACCGCTTTGCTCGAAGCCAGCGGCTGCAGGATCATCTCGTTCACTTCCAGACCGCAGCGGTGGATGCACTTCAAAATGTTCTGCACCGCCGCTACCGCGCCGGTGACGATATGAATTTCCACTTCCAGACGCATGCCACTCATGCCCAGCGGCTTCTTGATGCCGCCCTGCCCGTCGATGCTGAATTCCTGTTCGAGGATGTGCAGGATCTGCTGGTCGCCCGGCAGGCTGATTGAGCTCGCCGTTTCCACCGCGCGCACCACATCGGTATGTGCTACTTCCTTGTCCTTGATCTTGATCATGCCGTTGGCATTCGAGCTGCGGATATGGCTGCCCGCGATGCCGGTATACACCTCGCGTATCTTGCAATCCGCCATCAGTTCGGCTTCTTCCAGCGCGCGCTGGATCGCACCGACGGTGGCGTCGATGTTCACCACCATCCCCTTCTTCATGCCGGAAGATTGGTGCATACCCGCACCGATCACCTCCAGCGTGCCTTCCGGTCTGATCTCGGCGACGATGCACACGATCTTCGACGTGCCGATGTCCAGCGCCACGATCAAATGCTTGTTGTCTCTGTTCTTGCTCATCGCATTCCCCTTGCTACCACTTCAAACATTGCCGCTTGCCAGATATGCCGCAAACCCGTTGCGATAACGCAGATCCACATGGTTTGCCGGTCGAACCAGCACAGCCAAGCTGTACGGATAAACTTTCACAAAACGCGTCAGACGCTCTTGCATCTCTTCCCGCCCCAACTCCAATACCATTCCTTTGTCCAACTTCACCTGCCACGCAAAACGCGGCGATAAACTGATCTGCGTGATCTGTTGTTTCATCGGCTGCAACGCTGCATTCAACTCACCATACATTTGCGTTACTTGTTCCGAGGTATCGGGCTGCCCGACAAAGGCTGGCAGCATTTGATCAGTCATTGCCGCAAAAACCTCACCCTGCGTATTCACCAATGACGTGCCGTTCCAGCGTGCCAGTGCGACTTGCTCTTCCACTTCCACTTCCAGACTCCACGGAAACTTGCGGCGTACGCTCACTTTGCGTACCCAAGGCAACTTCTCGAATGCCTGCCGCGTACTTTCCAGGTCGACGGTGAAGAAGTTTCCGCTCACTTGTTCACGTACAACTTTTTCCATTTGTTCGGATGAGACGCGCTGCGGCGCAGCGGTCAACGCCACCGCGCGCAGCGGGAACACCGGCAGGCGCAACACATAACGCACCGTACCGTACAGCACCAGCACCAGGCTGATACCGAACAGCAGATTCGCAATGCCGCGCAGTAGCGGCGTGTTATCCCACATGCGCCGCCTCCAGAATCTGCAACACCAGTTGCTCGAAGTTGATTCCCGCTTGCCGTGCCGCCATCGGTACCAGGCTGTGGTCAGTCATACCGGGCGAAGTGTTTACCTCCAGCAGATATGCCTTGCCGTCTTCACCGCGCAAGAAATCCACGCGCCCCCAACCTTCTCCGCCAATGAGCGCGAAAGCCAATTGAGCCAGGTGCTGCATCTCACCCTCTTGTTCCGCACTCAAAGCGCATGGGCACAAATACCGGGTGTCGTTGCGCAGATACTTGGCTTCGTAGTCGTAGAACTCGTTTGCCGGTTCGATCTTGATGACCGGCAATGCGCGGCCATTCAAAATCGCAACGGTGTATTCACCGCCACCGATGAAACGCTCGGCGAGCACCAACCTGTCGTATTTGGCCGCTTCCGCATAGGCGGTTTGCAAATCTTCGGCGCGCTTCACTTTGGTGATGCCGACGCTTGAGCCTTCGTTCGCAGGCTTCACGAACAGCGGCAAACCGAGACGCTGCACCACACCATTCCACTCGCTGCTCTCGGTGAGCATTTCGTAGTCGGGAATGGGCAAACCCGCTGCCTGCCATACCAACTTGGTGCGCCACTTGTCCATCGCCAATGCCGAGGCCAGAACGCCGCTGCCGGTATACGGAATACCCATCAGCTCCAATGCGCCCTGCACCGTGCCGTCTTCACCGAAGCGGCCATGCAGCGCAATGAACACGCGGTTAAAATTCTCCTCGCGCAAAGCATGCAGATCACGTATCGAAGGATCGAAGTCGTGCGCATCCACACCGCTTTTCTGCAATGCAGCCAACACCGCCGCACCGCTCTTCAACGATACCTCGCGCTCTGCCGAACGTCCGCCTAACAACACTGCTATTTTTCCAAAGTTCTTCACTTCGATTTCTCTCCGACAATCCTTACTTCAGGATGCAACTGCACCCCGGTCTTGGCTTCAACAGTCGCCTGCACTTCTTCGATCAGATTCTCGATATCAGTTGCCGTCGCACCGCCCACATTTACAATAAAGTTGGCATGCTTCTCCGACACCTGCGCGCCGCCTATGCGTTTACCTTTCAGCCCGCAGCCTTCGATCAGCTTCGCCGCGTGATTGCCCGGCGGATTGCGGAACACCGAACCCGCGTTCGGCTGTTGCAGCGGCTGGCTGGCACTGCGTTTCTCCATCAAAGCCTTGATCTCTTGGCGTGCAGCTTCAACATCGCCCGTTTCCAGTTTCAGCCACGCGCCGACGAAGAATTCTTCCTGGGGAAGAGGGAAGGGGGAAGAGGGAAGGGTAACTTCGCGCTCTGTGGTTTTCCCCTTCACCCTTCCCCCTTCTCCCTTTTCCTTTAAGGCCACATGGCGATAGCCGATCTCATATTCTTGCGGCGTGCGCTCCAGCAACTCACCGCTACGCGTTAGCACCTGAACGCGTTGCACCTTCTGCCAGGTCTCGCCGCCGTAACATCCGGCGTTCATCGCCAACATGCCACCCAAGGTACCGGGTATGCCGACGAAAAATTCCGCACCACACAAGTTGTTTGTTGCAGCAAAACGCGCGAGCTTCGCACCCGGCACACCGGCCTGTGCATAGACGCAGTCGCCATCCATGCGCAACTCGGTCAATGCACCAACCATCTGCACCACCGTGCCGCGCAATCCACCGTCGCGCACCAGCAAGTTGCTGCCGAGACCCACTGCGATCAACGGTTCGTCCGCAGGCGTTTGCTGCAGAAAGTGTTGCAGGTCCGCAAGATCAGCCGCACGGTACAAACGCTGTGCTGCCCCACCCGCACGCCAACTCGAGTGGCGGCTCATGGGCTCGTCGTAGAGCATCTCTCCACGCAATCCTTCAGTACTAAACTTTGTCGGCTCGCTCATGTTCATTTTTGCGCTAACTGCTTCACCAGATTCGGTACCCCGCCGATAGAGCCGGCCCCCATGGTCAACACCACGTCACCATCACGCGCCATTTGCAAAATTGTCTGCGGCATGTCGGCAATCTGTTCGACAAACACCGCTTCATTCTGTCCCGCCACGCGCAAGGCGTGCATCATGGCCCGCCCGTCGGCCGCCACAATGGGCGCTTCACCTGCCGCATAGATATCGCCCAATGCCAACGCATCCACTCCGGACAACACTTTGACGAAATCTTCAAACAGGTCGCGCGTACGCGTAAAGCGATGCGGCTGGAAGGCCAGCAACAAGCGCTTGCCGGGGAAAGCGCCGCGCACGGCGGCGAGAGTGGCCTTCATCTCCACCGGGTGATGTCCGTAGTCATCTATCAGGGTGAATGAACCGCCTGACGCCAAAGGAATCTCGCCGTAACGCTGCATGCGACGTCCCACGCCTTCGAACTCGGCCAGTGCCGCCACGATCGCTGCGGGAGCAACGCCGACTTCCAGACCGACCGCGATGGCTGCCAGAGCGTTGAGTACGTTGTGTACTCCGGCAAGATTGAGCGTGACATCCAGGTTGAGCGGCTTGCCTTCAAACATGCATTTCTCGTCATGGCGGCATTCCGCAGTGAAACGCATTTGTCCGTTTTCATGACGGACATTCACTGCGCGGATTTGTGCATCCTCGCCTAAACCGTAAGTAGTGATCGGTTTGCTGATGCGCGGCAGAATCTCGCGCACGTTTTCGTCGTCCACACAAAGTATGGCCCGGCCATAGAACGGCAAGCGCTCAACGAAATCCACAAACGCCTGTTTCAACTTGCCGAAATCGTGAGCGTAGGTCTCCATGTGGTCGGCATCGATGTTGGTGACTACTGCGAGGATAGGAGTGAGGTACAAAAACGAGGCATCGGACTCGTCCGCTTCGGCAACGATGAACTCGCCCGTACCAAGCCGCGCGTTTGCACCGCTACTGTTGAGACGACCGCCGATAACAAAGGTTGGATCGTAGCCGCCTTTCGCCAATATGCTGGTCACCAGCGACGTGGTGGTGGTCTTGCCGTGCGTTCCCGCTACAGCGATGCCCTGACGCAGCCGCATCAATTCCGCCAACATCACTGCGCGCGGCACGATGGGGATACGCTGTTCGCGTGCCGCCGCCACTTCCGGGTTGTCCGCTTTCACGGCAGTGGACACCACTACCGCATCGGCATTGCGCAAGTTTTTCGCGTCGTGCCCGTGATGGATGATTGCACCCAAAGTCTGCAAACGCTGGGTGACTACACTGTCGGCCAGATCAGAACCGCTCACCTTGAAACCCAGGTTGAGCAGCACCTCGGCGATGCCGTTCATGCCGGAGCCGCCGATACCCACGAAGTGAATGTGTTTGATTTTATGTTTCATACTTCCGCCAACTCCTTGCAAACACCCGCGACCGTTTGCGTGGCCTCAGGTTTAGCCAAGCTACGCGCGGCTTGTGCCATCGCCAGTAGTTTTTCCCGATCAAATCCGCGCAACAGGTGCGCCAGCTTTTCTGCACTCAAATCTTTCTGCGGTAGCAACACTGCAGCGCCATGCTCGCTCAAAAAACGCGCGTTATGCGTCTGGTGATCGTCCACTGCGATCGGGAGCGGAATCAGCACGCTCGCCACGCCCGCCGCCGCCAACTCGGCGATCGTCAGCGCTCCCGCGCGACAGATCAACAGGTCAGCGTGTGCGTATTGATTCGCCATGTCATCGAGGAATGGGCGGATGTCTGCCTTCACGCCTGCTTGTGCGTAGAGTTTCCGCACGGTCTCAAAATGTTTCTTACCCGTTTGGTGCAATACGTTGGGGCGCTCTTGTTCACTTAGCATGGCGAGTGCTTTTGGCAATACCTCGTTCAGCGCTTGCGCTCCAAGACTTCCGCCCACGACCAACACGTTCAATTTTCCGCTGCGTGCCGCATAACGCGTTTGCGGCTCAGGCAATATGGCGATATCGGCGCGCACCGGATTACCGCACCATTCGGCACGTTTCAGCACACCGGGAAAACCGCTCAACACGCGCGCGGCAAACTTCGCCAGCACCCTGTTGCTCATGCCGGCGATTGAATTTTGTTCATGGATGACCAGCGGCCGGCGCAACAAAGCAGCCATCAATCCGCCCGGCATGGTGATGTAGCCGCCCATACCCAGCACCACATCAGGACGATGACTGAAGATCGCGACTGCGCTTTGACCCAGCGCGCGCAACAAAGTGAATGGTAGCGTCAGCAATCTCACCAGCCCTTTGCCGCGCACTCCGGTGAAATTCACCCATGCCACCGGATAACCCTGTTTGGGTACCAGTTCCGCTTCCATGCTGTTCGGCGCACCCAGCCACACTACATTCCAGCCCTGCGCACGCAATGCATCGGCGACGGCTAATCCCGGGTAGATGTGCCCGCCGGTTCCGCCTGCCATGATGAGAATCGTCCGGGCTGTCATATCGGCAAACCTCGCGCCACTCGACGATTCTCATAATCAATTCTTAGCAACACCGCGATCGCCACGCAGTTCACCACCACTCCGCTACCGCCAAAACTCAGGAACGGCAGTGTCAAACCCTTGGTTGGCAACACGCCCATGTTCACGCCAATGTTGATCATCGCCTGCACGCCCAACCACACCGCGATCCCCTGCGCCACCAGTGCAGCGAACAAACGCTCTGACATTGCAGCTTGGCGGCCGATGGCGAAAGCGCGCACGATGAGCCAACCGAACAACAGGATGACCGCGCTCACGCCGAACAATCCCAGCTCTTCCGCCGTCACGGCGAGCAAAAAGTCGGTGTGCGCTTCCGGCAGGTAAAACAATTTTTCCACGCTGCCCCCAAGGCCCACGCCCAGCCATTCCCCGCGACCAAAGGCGATCAGCGCATGACTGAGTTGATATCCTTTGCCGTAAGGGTCAGACCACGGATCCATGAAACCAACCACCCGCTGCATGCGATAGGGCGATGAGATAATCAGCGCGGCGAATGCCAGCGGCAGCAACACAATCAGACCGCCGAAAATCTTGAGATTAAAGCCGCCCAGCCACAACGTACCCATCGCTATGGCGCAGATCACTACAAAGGCGCCCATGTCCGGCTCCAACAGCAGCAGCGCACCGACCAAGGCCATCACTGCAAACATCGGCAGGAATGGTTGCAACAAGTGATCCTTCACCGCACCTTTGCGTACAGCGTAGTCGGCTGCATATAACACGGCGAACAATTTCATCAGCTCCGACGGTTGCAGGTTTATTACAACCAGCGACAACCAGCGACGACTGCCATTGACTGACTTGCCGACACCCGGGATCAACACCAGCAACAACAGCACCACACCGATCAGGAATAGATATGGCGAATATTTCTGCCACATCTGCGTCGGGATCTGGAAGGCGATCACGCCAGCAACTACTCCCGTTAGAATGAAGATGGCGTGACGCACCAGATAATAGGTTGGCTGATAGTTGGTGTATTTTCCGGCCTCGGCCGTCGCAATCGATGCGGAATAGACCATCACCAAGCCGATTGCGAGCAGCGCGGTGACGATCCAGGTCAATACGTTGTCGTATTCCGCCACGGTACGGCGCGGGGTATTCAGTGCTGTGCTGAACATGCCGCCTCCGTTTCGATCTTCTTCACCGCCGCGATGAACACTTCCGCGCGATGCAGATAATTTTTGTACATGTCGAAGCTGGCGCAAGCCGGCGACATCAATACTGCATCGCCTGCAAGCGCATTCACGGCGGAGAGGCGCACTGCATCATCCATGTCACGTGCTTTCAACACTGGCTTGCCGCAACCGGCAAGCGCCCGCTCGATCAGCGGCGCATCGCGCCCGATCAGCACTACGGCTCGTGCATGCTTTGCCACTGCTTCTTTCAGCGGCGAGAAATCCTGTCCCTTGCCGTCGCCGCCGAGGATGACCACCGCCAGCTTGCCCAGCCCTTTCAACGCCGCCTCTGTCGCACCGACGTTAGTACCCTTTGAGTCATCGTAATAGGTGATGCCATTCACCTCTGCGACTTTCTCCACGCGGTGCGGCAAGCCTTTGAAGGCTCGCAACGCATTCACCAGCGGTGCCAGCGGCATATCGAGTGCGCGGCACAACGCCAAGGCAGCCAGCGCGTTCGCCACGTTGTGCAGGCCGCTGACTTGCAACTCATCGGCACGCAATATCCTTTGTGATCCCTGCATCAGCCAGGTGATCGTGCCGTCGCGGGTGATACCCCAATCCTGTTCACCTCTCGGCGGACTCAGACCGAAGCTCAGCTGTTTGCGTCCGACCTGCCTCATCGCGGCACTGCGCTCGTCGTCGCGGTTCACGATCTGCACGCCATGACCGCGGAAGATGCGCGCCTTCGCGGAGGCATAAGCATCCATGCTGCCCGCATAACGATCCAGATGGTCTTCCGTCACATTGAGTACAACGGCTGCGTCGGCATCCAGTGTGTAAGTGGTTTCGAGCTGGAAGCTGGAGAGTTCCAGCACCCACACTTGCGGTTGTTGATCGCGTCCGCGCAATGTATCCAGCACGGCAGGCGAAATATTTCCTGCCACCTGCGTATCCAATCCGGCCGCCGCACACATCGCGCCGACCATGCTGGTGGCGGTGGTCTTGCCGTTGGCGCCGGTGATGGCTATCACTTTAGTAGTTCGCCGGTAGTCGTTGGTCGCCAGTTGCTGTGCCAGCAGTTCGATGTCGCCTTCAACCGGAATGCCGCGCGCAATGGCGCGCTGCACGAACGGCTCAGCCAGTGGTATGCCTGGACTGATGGCGATACGATCTATCCCCTGCAGCAATTCATCGCGGAATTCGCCGCAGTGCACATCGGCTTGCGGCAACTCGCTGCGTAATATCGCGACACCGGGTGGAGCATTACGGCTATCGGCAACGCGCAGGTGCGCACCTTGTGTGTTCAGATAACGCGCAAGCGACAGCCCGGTCTCACCGAGACCGAGCACCAGCACCGATTTGTCGCGCAGTGATGTCATCTCAATTTCAACGTTGCCAAACCGATAAGCACCAACAACATGGTGATGATCCAGAATCTCACCACGACCTGTGTCTCTTTCCAGCCTTTTTGCTCAAAATGGTGATGCAACGGCGCCATCAGCAGGATGCGTTTGCCCGTGCCATAACGCCGCTTGGTGTATTTGAAATAGGAGACTTGCAGCATCACCGATACCGCTTCCACCACGAATACACCGCCCATAATGAATAGCACCAGTTCCTGGCGGATGATCACCGCCACTGCACCCAATGCCGCACCCAGCGCCAACGCGCCGACGTCGCCCATGAACACTTCTGCCGGATAGGCGTTGAACCACAGGAATGCCAAGCCCGCGCCGGAGATGGCCGCGCAGAACACCGCCAATTCGCCCGCACCTGGAATCGAAGGTTCACCCAGATATTTGGAGAACTCGGCGTGACCCGCAACGTAGGCAAAGATCGCCAGCGCGGCAGACACCATTACCGTTGGCATGATCGCCAATCCGTCCAGACCATCCGTAAGATTCACCGCATTGCTACTGCCGACGATGACCAGATAGACCAGCACGATGAAGCCAACCATGCCGAGGGGCAACACCAGATGCTTGAAGAACGGCACAATGAGTTCGGTGTGCGCGGGCACTGTGGCATGCGACCACAGGAAGATACCGACCGCCAGTGCGATGAGAGATTGCCAGAACATCTTGGCTCTCGCCGACAACCCGTCCGGATTGCGGTGCACCACTTTGCGATAGTCGTCCACCCAGCCGATGGCACCGACACCCAGCGTGGTCAGCAGCACCACCCAGACATAGGCATTGTGCAAATCACCCCACAACAAGGTTGTGATGGCGACCGAGGCAAGAATGAGCGCGCCGCCCATGGTCGGCGTCCCGGCTTTTACCAGATGCGTTTGCGGTCCATCGCTGCGCACCGACTGTCCTATTTTCATTGAGGTCAGTTTGCGGATCATCCACGGTCCAAGCATGAATGAGATGAACAGTGCCGTCATCGCGGCCATCACCGCGCGCAACGTGATGTAGTTGAACACGCTGAACGTGCGCACGTCCTGTGACAACCACTGGGTTAATGCGAGCAGCATGCTTCCTCCTTGTATAGTGCGCAAAATTGCACCACTCGTTCCATTTTCATAAAGCGCGAGCCTTTCACCAGTACAGTGGTCTGCGTATCCAATTCTTTATTTAGCGCGGCATTCAATGCTTCGATATTGGTGAAATGCTGTGCTCCGGCACCAAATCCACGTACTGCTTCGGCACTCAGTACCCCCAGTGCCAACAACTGCTCGATACCCAGTTCACGTGCAGCGATGCCGATCTCCCGATGGAATTGCACTGCGTCCGCCCCCAGTTCGCCCATATCCCCCAGCACGAAGATGCGTTTGCCGGCCGCCTGCGCCAGCACTTCTAGTGCCGCGTGCATGGAGGCCGGGTTGGCGTTGTAGGTGTCGTCGATCAGCGTCGCGCCCTGCAATGCCGGCTTGCGCTGCAAGCGACCGGCCACGCCGCCGAATCCTTCCAGCGCTTTGGCGATGGTCGTCAGCGGCACGTGCAAAGCCAGTGCGGCCGATGCCGCGGCCAAGGCATTCAGCGCGTTGTGCTCGCCCGGCACCTGGACTCTTACCTGCAGTACTCCGGCAGGCGTGCGCGCGCGCAATTCGCCGCCATACCCGGCCGATGTCCAGTCGCCTTTTACTGCTGCCGAATGCTCGAGCGCAAAATCGATGGTGTTGCGGGCTCCTGCCAGGTTGCGCCACAGCGCCGCATGGACATCGTCGGCGTTGATGACTGCAACGCCTTCGCTGCGCAAGCCGGCGAAGATCTCGCCCTTGGCCCGCGCCACGCCTTCCACCGACCCCAGCCCCTGCAAGTGTGCGCCCGTCGCGTTGTTGACCAGCGCCACATCGGGTTGCGCGATGCGCGTGAGGTAATCGATCTCGCCCGGGTGATTCATGCCCATCTCGATCACCGCGTAACGGTGTGCCGCATTCATTCTCAACAGCGTGAGCGGCATGCCGATGTCGTTGTTGAAGTTGCCCTTGGTCGCCAGCACCCCCTCTTCGCCACCCGTCGCTGTGCGCAATATCGCCGCCAGCATTTCTTTCACCGTGGTCTTGCCATTGCTACCGGTGATGGCAACGAGGGGGATATCGAACTGTGTACGCCAATGCGCGGCGAGCTGGCCCAATGCCAGGCGCGTATCAGGCACACGCACTATCGGACAAGGTGCATTCTCGATGACGCTATCTGCATTTACTATTGCCGCGACAGCGCCCGCTTGTGCAGCTTGTGCAACGAAACGTGCGCCATCGAAGTTCTCGCCCCTGAGTGCGATAAACAAATCACCTTGCTGAATGGTGCGGGTATCGGTGGAGACGGCAGTAAAGCGCACATCTGCACCTTCCATGCGCGCTTGCAGTGCCTGTGAGGCTTGCGACAGCAGCATCATTGCCAGCGCTCCTCTGGTTTCCACATGCTCAACACGCGATGCGCGATTTCACTGTCTGAGAACGGCTGACGCTTTCCTTTGATCTCCTGGTAATCCTCATGCCCCTTGCCTGCAAGCAGCACCATGTCGTTAGCTCGCGCTTTGTTGATCGCAAGTGTGATCGCCTTGGCGCGGTCTTCGATCACTTGGAAATCTCCTTGCATGCCTGTGATGATGGCATCGATGATTGTGCGCGGTTCTTCGCTGCGCGGATTGTCGTTGGTGATGATGCGCACATCGGCGAATTTCGAAGCGACCGTCCCCATCATCGGACGTTTGCCGCGATCGCGGTCGCCGCCGCAGCCGAATACACAGATGACTTTCCCGCCGAAAGGCTCCGTCACCTCACGCAAGGTATTCAATACTTTTTCCAGCGCGTCCGGCGTATGCGCGTAGTCCACCACGACTGCCGGCGTGTTTTTGCTGCCCAGCGTCTGCATGCGCCCCGCCACGGCCTTTTGCAAGCCAAGCTCGCGTACTGCATCGTCAATATCGACCTCGCTGACCAACAACACCGCCAACGCGCCGAGCAAGTTGGATGCATTGAAGCGCCCGATCAGTTTGCTTTGCATGGCTGCTGCACCCCAGCTGGTATGCAGCTGCACGATCAAACCCTGCGCATCCATCTGCGCGAGTGTTCCATACACCATGCGGATGCCGAGACGCTCTGCGAGTTTCAGAGATTCACTATTCAGTCCATAGCCGACCACTTCCACAGGCGCGTCCTGCAGTTGCTCGGCCAGTTCGGCACCGAAGGCATCGTCGAGATTGAGTACGGCATGTTTGAGTTTTGCCCAGTCGAACAGGCGTCGCTTCGCAGCGGCGTAGCTCTGCATGTCGCCGTGAAAATCAAGATGGTCACGCGTCAAGTTGGTAAGCAATGCGACGTCGTAATTCACACCGTTGACGCGGCCCTGCGTCAGCGCGTGCGAAGACACTTCCATTGTGACTGTCTGCGCACCCTGCTGCTCATACCCAGCCAGAAGACCATGCACAAGCAGCGCATCCGGTGTGGTGTTCACTGTTGCTTGCAGCGCGCCGGGGAAGCCGTTGCCCACCGTGCCCAGCACTGCGCTCTTTCGGCCCAAAGCACTAAATGTTTTTGCCAGCCAGTGACTGATCGATGTTTTGCCGTTGGTGCCGGTAACGCCAACCATCCACAACTTCTGCGATGGATGTCCATAAACCTGGTCCGCGATTATTCCCGCCTGATGACGCAGGTCTTGCACCGCAAGATTGGGTACATTCCACTCGCCGTTCCATTTGAATTCATGTGCATCCCAGATCACTGCATTCGCTCCACGCTCAATGGCGTGTGCGATGAAATTGCGACCGTCGGCTTGCGTGCCCGGATAGGCGACGAAAGTATCGCCCGGCTGCACAGCGCGACTGTCAGATGTTAGCCGCGCGATGTCCACGCCGAGTGCATTCAGTTCGTCGAGGCGGAAGCCGCTCATACTTCCTCCTGGATCAGATCTGCAGGCGTGGGCTGCATCACGTTATCCAGAGGCGCATCGTTCGGCACGCTGAGCAGGTGCAAAGATGCTCCCATCACACTGCTGAATACAGGTGCGGCAACCTCTCCACCGTAGTAATCCCTGCCGCCCGGCTCATTGATCATCACTGCGACGATCAGGCGCGGATTCGACGCCGGCGCCAAGCCGATGAATGAAGCCACATAGCGGTTGATATATTTGCCATTCTCGAGCTTATGGGCCGTGCCAGTCTTGCCTGCCACTCGATAGCCGGTAATCTGAGCCAGCGGTGCAGTTCCTCCCGGCCTTACCACCATTTCCATCATGCTGCGTACTTCTTGCACCGTCGCATCGGAAAAGACTTTCACCCCTATAGTGGGTGCTTCTTGTTTGAGCAGAGTGATTGTTTTCAATTCGCCGTTGTTGGCGAACACTGTGTATGCGCGTGCCAATTGCAACAGATTGACAGAGATGCCGTTACCGTACGACATGGTCGCCTGTTCGATGGGGCGCCAAGTCTTATAATCTCGCAGCTTGCCTTCAGTCTCGCCGGGAAATTCACTCCCAGTCTGCGATCCGAAACCACTCTCGCTAAATCCTCGCCATAATGTCTCCGGGGGCAAACTGAGCGCAATCTTGGCAGTACCAACATTGCTGGATTTCTGGATTATTTGAGCCACAGTGAGTGATCGCTCGGGGTGGGTATCGTGGATCGTTCGCCCATTTACGGTTAGCACTCCGCCTGCAGTATTGATGACCGTCTCCGGTTTGATCTTTCCCGTTTCCAGCGCCGTCGCAATAGTGAACGGTTTCATGGTGGAACCCGGCTCGTACTCATCTGTGACTGCATGATTGCGGAGGACCGATACACCTGGCTTGTCACGATTGTTAGGATTGTAGGAAGGCCAGTTCGCCAGCGCCAATACTTCGCCAGTCTTGGCATCCAAAACAACGATTGAACCGCCCTTGGCCTTGCTTCTCTCGACTGCCTGTTTGATCTCGCGGAAAGCCAGCGACTGTATTTTGCTATCGATACTCAACGTGACATCGCCACCCTCCTTCGGTGCACGCAGACTGGCAACATCCTCAACGATAAAACCGCGTCTGTCTTTGATGACTTGCTGACTGCCCGCTTTGCCGCCCAAGCGTCCCTGCAGTGCAAGTTCAATGCCTTCTTGTCCATTGTCATCCACATCGGTAAAACCAATTAGATGGGAAGTCACTTCTCCGCCAGGATAGTAGCGGCGATATTCGCGCTGCAATGACACACCGGGAATGCCCAATTTGACTACTTTCGCCGCTTGCTCCGGAGGCAACTGACGCTTGAGATAGACAAATTCACGCGATGTGTCGTTGAGTTTGCTTTTCACCTCTGCCGAGCTCAGTCCGACAATCTGCGCCAATTGGGCAATTTGTGTTGAAGAAACCTCTACATCACCGGGACTCGCCCAGATCGATTCCACCGGCGTGCTCACTGCCAGGGGTTCGCCATTACGATCCGTGATCATGCCGCGATGCGCATGGATTTCGACGATGCGGCCATAGCGCGCGTCGCCCTTCTGTTGCAGGAATCCGTTGTGAATCCCTTGCAGATACACCGCACGCACCAACAAGGACACCAACCCCGCCAGCAGCAGCACGAACAACACTCGCGAGCGCCAGGCAGGCAATGCGATCTGTCCGGAAGTCTGTATGGTGGTAGTAGCGTAGTTCATGGTTGCTTCACCACGCCAGTGTCATTACGGAAGTAGCGGATCTGGCCTGACCGTGGCATCTGCATTTGCAATTGGCTGCTGGCGAGTTTCTCCACGCGTGCGGGCATTGCCAGCGTTCCCTGTTCAAGTTGCAACTGCCCCCACTCCACATCCATTTGCTGCGCCCTGTCCTTTTCCTTCTGCAATTCCACAAACAATTTGCGTGCCTTGTGTTGAGAGGTGACAACTCCCAACGCGCATGCGATGACTAAGATGAGTAACAACACATTGAGCCTAGCCACCTAGTCTCTCCGCCACTCGCAACACCGCGCTGCGCGCACGCGGATTTGCCGACACTTCTGCATCTGATGCGTAAACCGGTTTGCCGACCAGACGCACCCTGCCCTGCGGCACCTCGGCGGCACGGATCGGCACGCCCTTGGGCAACTTGTCGCCCTGCGCCATGTCACGCATGAAGTGTTTGACCATGCGGTCTTCCAGCGAATGAAAACTGATCACCGCCATGCGTCCGCCTGTTTTCAAGTGATCCACACACTGCGGCAACACGCTCTCGAGTTCTTCGAGCTCGCGGTTGATATAAATCCGTACAGCCTGAAAGGTGCGTGTTGCCGGATTTTTGCCGGGTTCGCGCGTGCGTACACACTGCGCGACGATGTCGCTGAGTTGTTTCGTGGTGAGAATCTCTTGTTCCTGGCGCGCAGCAACAATCGTCCTTGCAATCTGCCTAGCAAACCGTTCTTCGCCGTAATCACGTATCACCTCCGCCAGTTCACCTTCATCCGCTGTCGCCAGCCACTCCGCCGCCGTTTGCCCCCTGCTGGTATCCATGCGCATATCCAGCGGCGCATCGAAACGAAAACTGAAACCGCGCCGCTCGTCATCCAGTTGCGGTGACGACACGCCCAAATCCAGCAACACGCCATCCACCTTGTCGATGCCGAGCTTGGTCAGCACGGCACCCAGATTTTCAAACTCGCTATGCTCCAGCTGAAAGCGCGCATCGCTGATCGCACGGCCCGCAGCCACCGCTGTCGGGTCTTTATCCAGCGCGATCAACCTGCCGCGCTCACCCAACTTTTCCAGTATCAAACGGCTATGTCCGCCGCGCCCGAACGTGCAATCCACATAAACGCCATCCGCCCGCACTTGTAAGGCCTCGACTGCTTCATTCAACAGGACGGTTGCATGAGCCAAGTCCTGGCTCACAGCGTGAAGCCCTCCAGTTCAGGCGGCAGGTTGTCTGACGTAAAACCGGTCATCTTCTCGTTCTGCGCCTGCCAGCGCGACTCATCCCACAACTCGAATTTATTGCCCTGCCCCACCAGCATCACATGCTTGTCCAATACCGCGTAAGTACGCAGCGTGGGCGAAACCAGCACGCGACCTGCGGCATCCATCACCGTGTCTTCAGCATGTCCAACAAGGAATCTTTGCAGCGCGCGAATGCGCGGATCGAACGCAGAGAGTTTCATTAATTTTTCGCGAATGGGTTGCCACTCGGGTTGCGGATAGACCAACAGACAACCGTCTGCATCGGCAGTCAGCACCAGCTGACCTGCACAATGCGCAAGCAACATGTCTCGATACCGCGCCGGTATCGCGAGCCTGCCCTTGCTGTCCAGATTAAGTTGCGTCGCTCCCTGAAACATCCCGACTCCCCACCTTTACCCACTTTTTACCACTTATAGCCACTATATTGAAAAACAATGGGGTGGTCAAGCAGGAAAATAGAATTTTTCTTTACGGGACAAGGAGTTAGCTCACATAGTTAATGAAAAACAAATGTGCTTAAAAAGCAAAGGATTGCACAGGCAAGCTAAAGTTGTTTGTAATGGAGGCGTGTAGAAAGGTACATCTACGTTGAGGCAGTGGAATCGACATCGGTGGCGTAAGCACGCAGGTCGATTACCAGTGCGGTGTCTTCCAGCGTGGTGACTGCTGCATCCGCAGCCACCGGTGCATCGTTCACTGCATCCACCGCCAACATCACGGTGGCGATGTTGGAATCCAGCTGACCGTCGTTCACCTTGTACGAGAAGCTATCCAGACCGTTGAAGTTGAGGTTGGGAATATAAGTGAAGCTACCGTCTGCATTGATGTTCACCTGGCCGTGTTGCGGGCCGGTGACGATGGCAGCAGTGAGCGGGTCGCCTTCAACGTCGGTTGCCGCAGCCAGCAGGTTCATAGTCAATGCTGTGTCTTCCACCGCAGCAAGGCTGAGGTCGCCAAGCGTGGGGGCGTCGTTCACTGCGCTGATCGACAGCGTGACAGTGGCAACATTGGAATCCAGCAAACCGTCGTTCACCTTGTATGTGAAGCTATCCACGCCGTTGTAGTTGAGGTTAGGCGTGTAGGTGAAGCTACCGTCTGTGTTGATGCTGACCTGGCCGTGTTGTGCACCGGCCACGATGGCGGCCGTGAGCGGATCGCCTTCAACGTCGCTGGCCGCAGCCAGCAGGTTCATCGTCAGTGCAGTGTCTTCCACTGCGGCGAGGTTGAGATTGCCGAGTGTGGGGGCATCGTTCACGGCGGTGACGTTCAGGCTCACGGTGGCGATGTTGGAATCCAAGCCCTGTCCTGAGCCTGTCGAAGGGGCACCATCGTTGGCCTTGTAAGTGAAGCTGTCCGCACCGTTGTAATTCGCATCCGGTGTGTAGCTGTAGCTGCCGTCAGTGTTTTGTGTGAGCACGCCGTGGGTTGGGCCTGTGACGACTTGCGTGGTCAGCGATGCGGAGTCCACATCCGTTGCATACGCACCCAGCGCGATCACCAGTGCCGTGTCTTCCGCCGTGGTGGCTTGTACATCGGCCACCACCGGTGCGTCGTTCACGGCGGTGAGGGTGATGCTTACCGTGGCGAGGTTGGATTCCAGCGGGCCGTCGCTCAAGCGGTAAGTGAAGCTGTCCGCGCCGTTGTAGTTGGTTGCCGGTGTGTAGCTGAAGGTGCCGTCGGCATTCACGGTAACTGCACCATGGGCAGGTTGATCCACCACATGCGAACCCAGTTGCAGGATGGCGGCGTTGTCCACCTGGGCGTAGGGGTTGAACGCCAGTGTGCCGTCTTCCAGCAGGGTGGCAGCATCGTCGTGCAGCTGTGGCAAGCCGGAGAGGCGGACGTCGCGCACGGTGACGTGGCTGCCGTTCTGTCCGAAGCCGATGAGGTCGAAGCTGAGGTTGGCTGCGATACCGGCGGGAACGCCTGCGAGGTCGACACGGTAAGTGCGGCTGCCGTCGGCGTTGTTGATGCAGGTGACGCAG
>CABEBA010000326.1_pt1 | contig 23714 bp, 22 predicted proteins | sample 3132531 | NCBI WGS metagenome assembly CABEBA01 (sample SAMEA5534344, study PRJEB31848) | metagenome | biome: tundra; feature: field; material: soil | place: USA | collected 2013-05 | depth 0.45 m
AAAATCAATGAGCCTCGGGATCATTATCACCCGAGGCTCATCTAGTTGTGTTGTATGACAAGGCTCAACAGCCCCGGCTTACGGTTTTTTAGGCCGCCATAGCGAAGTTTTCATCGTTTGCATTTACATGCTTGCTTCATTTACGTCGATCGCCTGACGTGTCGCCCCGAAACCTATCTGCTCGCTGTCGAAACCAGGTCATCCCCATCATAAGCACACTGAAGTCACTGCACTTATGGTGGAGATGGGCGGAATTGAACCGCCGTCCAACAAGCCCTTATTGAGCCGGAGTTTTCGCAAACCGAAGTTTGCTCACAACAATGCGGAGGATTTTAACACAATGAAAGATTTAACTTCCGCCGATTCCGGCATTGCCATCAATGGGTGAAGAAGATATGGCGAGTTTCACGTTGGAGTACATGGTTGATTATTGTCGCTCACTCCCGAGATACGGCATTTCAGCTCGGACAGTGAAAAATGGATCCGTTTAATAACGGCGTCGTTCGCTTTTTTATAACAGAAAACTGCGAAAAGACTGAGAGCCAGTATTGCGAAACATATAAAAAATGATGGCAGGCCGCTAATCATAGCCTTGCTACTTTGTTCCTGAGAGAGTTTCAACGCAATGTTAAAAAATAGATTTATTGTAAACAAACATAAACCCCATGCAATTGCGACGAAGCTCAGAAAAAATTTCACTCTTGAATTCACGCGATCTGCCACCAATGAAATATTGTCACCCAATGCCTTGAGTTTCAGATCGGTATCAACCCCCAGGTCATGAATGTAATCCGCCAGCGAAATAATTTGACTGGTGGTAATAGTGTCGAAAGCATATGTGCTTGGAACTGCAAACATGACAAGAAAAGATGCGATCAATAGGCTAAATGTAAACAGGGCAATGAGTTCTTTTTCTGGAAAGTGCTGAGGGAAGAGTCCCCATCCAATGCCTAACAAAACTGCGCTAATTACTGACCATTTGAATATTGGTCCCATAAACTCAGCGTACCCTAACGCGAAAAACGCAAGAGGGTGGATGAGATGCCGCGGCACAAAATCAAGTCTTGCCCAGACAGGTTTGATGCGAACTACTCGGTTTTCAGTTTCCTTAATAATTTGCTGAGATAGCTGAAATAGCTTGAAGTCTGGGTTTGTATGTATCGTCATGTGTATTCCCTGGTCATCGCGACTCAGCCTCCGGATATTCATTATGATCCATTTGGCGCGCTAAGATTACCCCGGTGTAAGTGAATTGCGTTGCACCAGTGGCTGGTTCATTCCATTCTTTGGAGTTGCTCCAGATTGACTTTGTAGTGCTGGATAAACTCGTCGGTAGCATCTTGCATGACGACTTCATTCCTGTTGCTCCATTCATTCAGGGTGTACAAAGCATCCTGGTCAATTCCCGGCAAACCTACCAGTTGGTATATGCGGCCACTTAGGGTGATTCCCTGCATTGTTACCGGGTCGAATGCACCAATCTTGCTGGAGACTGCCCCATGGCCACCGTGCATATCGAATCCGATGAAGTGATAGCCGAACACCTCGGGCTGAATGCTCGCCTTGACTGCTTTGTAAATCTGCCAGTTACTTAGCCACTTTTGTGGTTCATCATGAACTGAGCGAGTGCTCCAGATATTGGGCAGCATGGCAAGCGCATGTATCTGCTGCGCGAGTGTTCTTTTTATCTTCTTCTTTTTTGGATTATCCATAGGGACGATTCCTGAAAAGGTAATTTCTGCCAAGAATAAACAATCAAGTTAGCTACGTGAGGATATGTACTACCTGCGTTGTATTTTGCCAACAGATTTGTCAAAAATTGCTGCAGTACGACGGGTGAGTGAGCCGAAAACATTGGCTTGGTGAGAGAAATCGCACTGTTGGTGCGAAGTTTGCAATTTCTGCCAGTATGTTCATACTAAAAAATTTGACTCGGAATCAGGCGTAAGCAATTTGGCCTCTATTGCCTTTGGCGATATTGGAAGGATTGCGCCGGCAAAGGAAATGAAACTGCTTAGACCTTGAGTTTTAGGCTGCTCTCTAGAAACTGATTCGCCAAGAGACTATTTTTGTTCATTATCTTGAAGACATTTTTTGATTCCAGTTTGTGTTTGGTTGGTACTATCACGATATTTAGGATGGCATTGTTATAGCGGACCGCTACTGTATTTTGGCGTTACGGACTACGACAACCCCGAAAGTGGTTATTTGTCTATAGTTTAGATATCAAAACAGTTACCACTTTTTTCATAAATTGTGGGAAAATTGCGCGCGTGAAAACGCGCCAAAAAAAATCTAAGGCGAAGACAATGCCTAAGGCGGTAGATCTGTTTTCTGGAGCAGGTGGACTTACACTTGGTCTTCAGCAGGCTGGTTTTGAAGTTATCGGTGCGGTAGAAATACTTCCTATTGCTGCCGATACTTACGCTAAGAATCATCCAAATGTCGACCTACTCAGGTCCGATATTAGAACGCTATCTCCCAAATCTTTGATGAAAAAATGGGGCCTTGCTAAGGGCGAATTGGATTTGGTTGCTGGTTGCCCGCCATGCCAGGGCTTTTCATCCATTAGAACCCGCAATAAGGCATCATCAGTCGAGGATCAGAGAAACGACCTCGTATTCGAATACTTACGCTTTGTCGAAGCTTTCTTACCCAAAGCAGTGATGATGGAAAACGTGCCAGCTCTCGCAAAGGATGGTCGCATTAAGAAAGTACTCGCAAGATTACGTGAGCTAGGATATGCCGTTGATGATGCAACAGTTCAAGTTCAGGATGCGGCAGATTTTGGCGTGCCTCAAAGACGGCGTCGTATGATTTTGCTCGCGAGCCGGTTGGGGAAAATTCCCGAAACTGCCAAAGTATCCAAAACAGTAACCGTACGTACTGCATTCAAAGTACTCGACAAGGCTAGCAAGTCAACGGATTTGCTTCATAATCTTCCATCTAAGCGTTCTCCCAAAATTCTGGAACTGATTAAGCATATACCGAAGGATGGCGGTAGCAGGGCAAGTCTACCGAAGTCAATGTGGCTAGAATGTCATAAGCGCTATCCGAAAGGTTTTCGAGATGTATACGGGCGTATGAGCTGGGAAGACGTGTCACCTACAATCACAGGTGGATGCAACAACCCTTCAAAAGGCCGTTTTCTGCATCCCGACGAAGATAGGGTAATCAGCTTACGTGAGGCCTCATTGCTGCAGACCTTTCCTAAGAACTATTACTTCCCTGCAGATCAATCTAGAGACAAAGTTGCCCTGATGATTGGAAACGCGTTACCACCTGAATTCATTCGTTGCCATGCCTCCAGTATATTGAAGCATTTAGGTGACTAGCTCGCCGTATTTGATTTCTGCACTTCCTGTTTTTCGTGCTTAACAAAATCTAGACCAATTCTAGATAAACTACCACCAAGCCTCTGAAGAAGGTTCAAAGCATATTCATATCTTAACTGAGCTACTATTTCAGCTTGGTATTCAACTCTCTCCATTAGTATTTCTTCGGAATTTCCAAAACTAATAGCACTTGCAGTAAATGTCTTATTTTCGGGTATATAACCATTGTTGTGGGCAAAGAATTGATCCCAAACTGGATTGCCCTCGGTATTTCCCTTAATCAAATAGCTATAGCAGTGAATATCTTTACCGGACTTGAGGAAAATAAACTCACTTCTAGTTGCTGCATTCATCGCTTCGATGTTGTCGTGCCTAAAAAGCCTTACCGCTTTGAAGGGGAGCAGTTTGGATTTCCTTATATTTTTTCCGCCCCATTTTGACTTTTGCCCGGGGACCAAATCGCATGCCGGACTAAGGCATATCCAGTAATCCCCATCTTTTTGAGATTGACCATTTACAGTTTTAGATAATCTAAAAATATGACCGGTCATTATATGAAGGTCATCCACAGATTGACTGCAGACAAAACTATTCCACTCTTCCTTGACACGTTGCAACACATCCATTTCAGTCATGTCTAGAGAAGTATGGCTCTTAACAAAAGACTCCCAACTAAAGCCATCAACATTCTTGATGGACTCAAATAATCGTTCACCATAATCCTTAACGTCCTGGTTAATCTCAGAAGCAAGTTCGTCCCAGTGATGTCTGATAGTTTGTTTCAATTTCCATGAACGCTCTTTGTCATCAGCAACCTCAAGCATTTCCATCAGCCAATAGGCTTGCAAATGATCCTTGCGTAATACGTTTTTTTCAGCCGAAACGCCTTTTTCATCCATCACGTTTCTAATTTTTGTCATGATAAGTTGGTGTGGGGACGGGTTCGATAACTCTAATGCATCAAGTAATTTTTCCGGTAATTGTGCCGCACTGATATCCTTCGAAACTACCGTAACGAACAGATTATTTGTCCGTACCCAATTGATTTTTCCGATGCAGAAATCAACTTTTCCATAATCTGTTTCAGAGAATTTGCTCAGATTCTTGGATCTTTTGTTAGCAATTAGCCATTTGATCGTTTCACTACCAACATGCACCTGCTTGTTTTTTCTTCTATTACTAATAAGCTCACTGATTTTATTGAATCCTACGTGATCTTTCCATTTCTCAATATCTGACTCTTGGAAAAACTTTAGGAACGTTGTGACATCTAGGTTTTTATCTAATGTTGTTGCAATCTCACTTTCGTCGTCCTCCCACTTAGTGAGACTGTCAGGGGCTGCTATATCTAATTGACCTAATGGAGAGTCTCTAAAAATTAGTCCATTTGCTATTTCCAGTACGCGACTGTCGAGTTCATTATCGGCTTTACAATTGGTATATACGATAACGAGATTGAAATAGGGATTATTTGCTAGTGATCGCAATACCTCAATGGCCCTTGTGCCTCCATCGTCGTTCTTTTCTAGATGGTAATCGAGGATCATCAGATCACTTTGATGAAGATTTTCGTACTGATTGTTGGCAATATTGCTGGCATCATTTACATCAACAAGCCAGTGCCTTGGGCTCGCCTTGCAGGCTTCTATAACCTCCAACAATTTCTCATAAGTATGGGGGCTGGTTTGATGGATGTTGGAGTTCTTGTTTTTGTTTAACTTGATAAGACTCTCAAGAGTGATGTAATCATCGTCCACAATAATCGCAGAGCGAATTGGTTTTATATAGGCCTCGCTTATTAAGACTTTATAACTCTCTTTTGCTGAAGTTGCGGGCTCAAGTTTTCCCGCCGTCGTTAAAGCGTTAGCCACTGGATGCTCAACCATTCTTTGATCCCTTAAACTCAATGACAAAGTTGGCTCCTGAAAGGAGTCTCTTTTTTTCTTCAGTTTCGTATCGAATAGCGTGCCCACCCGCCGCAAGGTTTGCGCGGCATAGGTACAAACCGACGCCACGACCACCGCTCGCTTTTTTTGTAAAAAAGAGCGTAAACAATTTTGAAAGGTCATCATCAGCAACCCCGGGCCCGTTGTCGGCAACAATCACATTGCCATCCGAAAAATCCAGCAATACTTTCTTTTTCTTTTCCTTTGTATGCCTTACCCAGTAGCGTGCATTGTTAATTAGATTGACGAAAACAGGGTACAGCCTAGAGGGCAGATCGTTAACCCTAAAATTTTTGAATTCCTCAGTAACCTCTAGCTGAATATCGCCCCCCATAAGATCGGTAAAGAATTCTTGGAGATATAGATGAATTTCATCTCCACCAATGTCCTTATATATCTTCTCGCCAGAGAGTTTTAGCGGCGATAAGAATCGCCACTTTTCGCTCAATGAGTGATGTGCTCTCAACACGTTCTTATGTGCTTTGCTTCGCTTGATTTCATCAGGCATCGCATCCAAACCCCGTTCGATTGTGAAATCTAAACCTTCAATTTCATGGCCGATTATTTCTACAGTGATACCCAACTGAGCGAGCGCATGAATTCGCCCAATTTCTTCACGAAGCTCATTCGATTCATTGAGAGAGAACGAAGCTAGGCCCTGGAGATCGATTTGATCTCTTAGACTTTGCAATGTCGCAATGTAAGGGGGGAATATGGACTCATTCTCGCGCGAATGAGTCTGGTATATTTCTTCCAAAACATTTAATGCTTTGGCTAGCTGCACTTTGCCTTTTGCTACTTCTTTGGGAAGGCTTTCCGTTGCAAGAAGATATGCCTTGCCTCTAGCCTCCGTCACTTCGCTTAATCGCGCAACCTCCAGTGACAGTTCATTATGTGCATCAATATTCCATTTCTTAATACGCTTGCTGATGAGTGCATTCTTACGATTTAGCTCATTAAGGACGATTTGCTCTGGTGATTCTGGGCTGAATTTTTCTAGAGCGCTGTTTACGCTATGCGATATTTCCGAAAGCTTAGAAGATATTTTTCGATATAGACGGACATAGTCTTTATATTCTGTTTCTAAAGATCCTAGACTAGAAGGTTCATTGCCCAGTGCCAGTTCTTTAGCTTTTCCAGAATAAACTGAAATTTCGTTTTGCAAATTAAGTGCTTCTTCTTGTGAATTAAGCAATTTTCCGTCGGCCAGATCTTCTCGAATTTTGTCGACAGCGTTACTTAAATCTACTAGCGTAGCAGAATTTTCTTTGATTAGTTTACGCGCCTCTCTGCGTTGTAACCTTACCAATTTATTTCGATCTTCTTCGGCTTTCGCCTTGAGAAACTCCGCCTGAATCTTGGGGAGTATTTCTTTTCTGTGTTCAGAATCTCTACCGAAGTGATTTTTACCAAGATCAACAAGTAGGTTAATGACTAATTCGCGAAACTGTTTCGCTGCTCGATTGTCGATTAGCCCCTCACGACCAGCTTTATCTCTAAGATTCGGATTGTTCTCACTGCTAATCTTAATGCCGCCGAAGGTGCGTCTTGATGCCCAAAAATATGCACCCGCATTCATCGATCTACGCTTTTCGATTTGGAAGTAGTCGTTCTCTTCACGGCCATACGGCATTACCCTAAAACCATCCCGATACATTCGAAATCCAGAGTAAAGCTTGGCCTGTTCTTCCAGAAATGTATTTTGATCTCTAGTGTGCGTTGTATTTCCTATTTGTATTTCATACGTCCCAATACGTAGAGTAAATTTTCCTACATAAGAGGCTGAAGTCTTGGCAACTGGCTCGCGTGGTTTAATTTCTATATTGGGAAATTCATTTCCGAATACTTTAATTTTCCCCCTAAAAATTCCATCTTCGTCCACTTCGCCATCAACATAGTGTTCGAGCTGATCAAGGATATGTATGTTGAATTGGGCTGTCTTGTCGACGATGATACGTTGCAGTTCTCCATTCCAAGCGACTACGGACGCGGAGAAATCAGTGCCCGCCGACGCTTCTTTGTCCCTAGTGTATGGGTCTATGAAGCCAGATAGAGTCTCAAATAGCTTTTCTTTGGTTGTTGCATCAAGGCTGTCACTGTTATTTAACGACTCAGAAGACAGGATTGCCAATAGATCGTCTGAAATTTTAGAGATGAACAAGGCCGTGCCTTGAGCTGACTCGTTACGCCATACTGGCCAGCTTTCAAAATGACGCTGTTCAAAACTGGAGTTTATAATTGTATTTTCTATCGCTTTTTTGGTGGATTCTTTTCCTTTGCTTTTTTCAAGCTCTTCAAATGCATTCCATGCAACTGTAATTCTTAAGTCTCGCTCTTTGTCGATTGGCTGACCTGTTCCCCATAAGTTGCTCATTAAAGAGTCAAACATTCCGGGCAGATATGAAATTAATTCTTCCTTGGCATCGAATTCAACTACGGGAATTTTTATATCATTTAGTACTAGGAAAGGATTCTCGAATATTCGCCAATCGATTAGTGTGGCCGCAAACGGATTGGTTTTTCGCTTAGATACTAGCAATAACAAATTCCCCATTGCAGCACTGGATAATCGGCCTATTCCTTTTTGGCCTTGCCGTGGACGAGGCGGAAGTCCATTTCTATCTTCTTTAGGGGTGTGCTGCAAAGTTGACTTGGACTCAGTCCCAACAATAAGCCATTTTTCGATGAAATCGTCCTTGCTCATGCCGTGGCCGTCATCAACAAGCGTCGCAACAGGTAGTCCGCCGTTCATGGCATCGAAAATATTGAGCTCTACCGATTTTGCGTAGGCATCGTAAGAATTTTTCCAAAGCTCAGAGATTGCAGTCGGACAATCGGCGATCTGCTCTCTACCCAAGTGATCGATAGTTCTTGCTCTGGTTTGAAAAGAGATTTTTTCTATAGCCACTTCAATTATGGATATCAATTGCCTTGTAAGGCGTTAATGATAGCCTAAGCAACATAATCTTTGAAACTATTGTTTGAAATCAAAGAAATCGTGCTCCGATTGGCTTACCCCAGAAATCGTTTGATTCGCCTCGAGAGGACTGCAGTATTTGAAATCTGACATTGCCAGACGACTAATACTTTCCAGCCCAATAGTTTCAACTCTTGGAGAATATTGTGGTCTCGTTCACGATTGAGACGCAGCTTGGGAATCCAAAACCGGGTATTTGATTTGGGGAGCGATGCCTTTCGACAACCTTCATGAAGGTGCCAGAAGCAGCCGTGAACAAATATCACCTTTTTCCTGCCAGGAAAGACCATATCCGGCTTGCCCGGTAAATACTTTGCGTGAAGCCGGTACCGGTAGCCCATACGATGAATCATCGAGCGCACGGTTTTTTCCGGAACGGTGTCCTTACCTCGGACATTCCGCATAATTTCAGACCGTTTCTCCTTACTGACATGATCCAAAATAATCCTTACTTCGCGAATCCATTACCGTTGCTTACGAAGATCCTCTCCTGGCGATTTCCAGTCAACATTATTAAGCATTTCGCTTTTAATCGTAGTCAACTATTTGGTAGGGGTACCGCACCCTTCCGGGCTTCAAGCAAGCCCTAAACAGTGGAACGCTACAGTTGCCGCTGAGTTCCAACAATAGGTGTACGATTTCTGGAATTAGGAATGACAGCTTCGTTAAAAGTGATCGCATGAAACTTTGGCAAGCGGACTTGCCAGCACGCTACACCAACAGTTTTTCCAGTAAGTCGTCAGCGTCCGCTCCAAACGGCCAGCGCGCTGAAGTTCAGACGTCAATATCCCGGCTGATCAAGTTCCCGCAGCACCCGATACACGTGCTTGTTATAAAGCACACACCTTGAAGGGAAGGGCAGACCATACGTCTCGGCAATCCATTTCGCGACAGCGGCAGACCTACTTATCCCGGCGTGACAGTGCACCAGGATGCCCTCCACCCCCCCGTCATCGCACGTATGTATGAACTCAGCGATCTGCAGAGCGTGAACCTTATTGAATAGAATGAAAGGGGCCTCTTCTACATCCACATCGTCAAACTCAAGATACAGGACATCATTCCAGCCGGCCTGCAGCCGTGCCGGATCGAGGCCGTTGATGCTGATCACCGCCCAGTCGGCAGAGGGAGTGGCGTTCTCAGTATCTTTACGAGACATAAATTCTACTTTTTTCATTTTTCACGATCTCCGGCCAGAATCATACCGCCCAATTGATCTATCACAGTTCGGTACCCAACCCCGAACGCGCTGAAGCCCAGTTCAGCCCACTTCGGCTGATAGTCGATAGGTTTGGAGCTTGTCTTGTGTGAGCATGATTTGTCTCTATTGGAGGGGCCAGTGGATTCTAACAACCCACGCAGCAAATGGTCAGCTTGTCATTTGCTGCGTGGGTTGGATACTTCAAGACAGGTGGTGGTTTGTGGGGTGCATACATTCCGAGCTATGCTTCGCCATGCCAACTCATTGCAGCAAGTTGTTGGCTGATGGAATTGGAAGCTATCCATAAATGATGGCTGCGACATATATGATACACAAAGCGCCCTCCTGCTTCATATATGTAACAAATATCAGGAAATAGGAGCAGGTTTATGAAGAGATATGCAGTAGAAGCATTGGCCCTTCTGAGCAATTTGATTAAATCGCGCCGGATCGAGGGGCAAATGACGATGAACGAATTAGCCTTTCGTGCTGGTATCTCGACAGACATTTTGGAACGAATCGAGCAAGCAGATTCGGCTTGTCCTATCGGTTTCTATTTTGCAGTGGCGGAGGAACTAAGGATTCATCTCTTTGAGGACGGCCAAACCAGGCTGACCTGGCGCTTGTTCAACGTTCAGGAGAAAATCGCGTTACTACCGAAAGTGGATATTCAGATGAGGACACAGGTTAAAAATGACTTCTGAATCTGCCCCACTAAATGTTGCTATTTAAGTTAAGGATCAACATCCTTGCTGTTACCGTAAATCATACGGGCACGTTCTTCTGCAATTTGCCGACGCCAATTGTAAAAATGCAATAGATCCTTGTACCTTTTAGACGAAATAGTCGCCTGTTCTACCTTCCATCCAGGCAGTTCGTTTTGAGCGCTGTGAATTCTTTGTGTATGCGCCTCAGATACATTCAGCCGCTCATTACCTGCAATATCAGTCTTAACATGCTTGGGGATAAATTCATTCTCTAGATACCAGTACAAATTTTTGCAAATTTCCCAAGGACTGGGTGGAAATATATTACTCGCCACATGTCTAGCAGTTGAAGCCACCCATAGTGGTAAACGAATCCTAATCTGCTTGCTAAGCGGCACTGGCGCAGCACCATTATGATGGCAGTAAAGGCATCTAGATCATTGACCTCCCTAAGGAGATTAAATATCTCCAGCCAATCCCTATCTTCTCGCAATGCTAAGTAATTGAATCCTTTTTTCCAGTAATCACCTCTCACTGCCTCATTAATTGATGATGATGAGAATGACATCATTAGAGCCTTTATTTCGCCTGCCTTGCGCTTGTAATCCTTGATCAGCAGTGATGTGTAAACCGATATGCCCATGAAAAATCCCTCAATTTCGATAGCGTAAAATTGAGGGATTTCAGTTGCTTAGTCAATGTGCATTTGCACCGTAAAGTCGAAATGCTCAATAAAATGCCCTCCTTAGGAGGGCATTGAAAAATTACTATCTAATTGATTTTATATAGTTTGGGCAACAGAGACAAAAGGGCGATTCAAGCAGCTATTCAAGCCGCCTGAACGGGAATGCGATCGCGCTGCCCGATGATGCGGTTGTGCTCGTCCACATACACGAGTGTAGGGTGGTATTTCTGCAATTCCAGTTCGGAATAAATAGAGAAAGACGCGATGATGAGGATATCCCCCACGCCAGCCTTGTGCGCTGCCGCGCCGTTGACCGAAATGGTGCGAGAGCCGCGCTCGGCGCGGATGGCATAGGTGCTGAAGCGTTCGCCGTTGGTGACGTTGTAGATGTCGATCGCCTGATATTCCTTGATGCCGGAAGCATCCAGCAAGTCATCGTCAATGGCGCAGGAACCCTCGTAATGCAGTTCGGACTGCGTCACGCGCACGCGGTGCAATTTTGCCTGTAACATGGTTCGTTGCATGGTCATTTCCTCCGTCCCCATGGTTCGGGGGCGCGCATTATAAACTTCCGGGCGTTAAAGACAAACTTCCAAATTGTCGATCAAACGGGTCTTGCCCAACCGCGCAGCCGCCAATACCACCAATTTGCGCTCACCCTTGGCCGGAATGCCCAAATCGGCTTGGTTGCGCACAGCAACATACTCCACTTGCCAACCGTGCTTGGCAAGTGCCGCGCCCGCTGCTGCCTCCAGCGCTACATACTCGGCTTCCCCACCCACCAACACATCCCCCATCCCACGCAAAGTTTGACTCAGAAAAACTGCTTCGGTTCGCTCTTCCGCAGACAAATACTGGTTGCGCGAAGACAGCGCCAGCCCGTCTGCTGCGCGCGCCGTCTCCGCGCCGACGATTTCGATGGGCAGATTGAACTGAGAGACCATTTGCCGAATGACGGCAAGTTGCTGGTAGTCCTTCTTGCCGAAGATAGCGATCTGCGGCTGCACCAAATTGAACAGTTTCAGCACCACCGTCGCCATACCGCGAAAATGGCCGGGGCGGAACGCGCCGCATAACTCATTGGCGATTGGCGGCGGTTCGACGAAGATCGTTTGCATTTCGGGATACATCTCACTGACCGATGGCACAAATACTACATCCGCCAGTCCTTGCAGCTTGGTGCAATCTGCTTCAAGCGTGCGCGGATATTTGTCGAAGTCTTCGTTAGGGCCGAACTGTATCGGGTTGACGAAGATGCTCACCACGACACATCCAGCACGCTCCCGCGCCATGCGCACCAGCTCGATATGCCCCACATGCAGATTGCCCATGGTCGGAACGAAAACGATGGCTTTCTCGTTCGCCAAGCGTGCGCGCAATTCGGAAACAGTATGGATAAGTTGCATCAGAAGGAATGTTCCGCAGTTGGAAATGCGCCGGATTTCACTTCGGCGACGTAGTTCGCCACTGCTTGGGCGATGGAAGTCGCTCCGGGCATGAAATCCTTGACGAAGCGCGCCTTCTTGCCGGGGTAGATACCCAACATGTCGTGCAGCACCAACACCTGACCGGAACACGCCGCTCCCGCACCGATACCGATAGTGGGAACGCTGAGTTTTTCGGTGACTTCCGCTGCGAGAACGGCGGGGATAGCTTCCATCAGCACCATACCTGCGCCTGCCTGCTGCAGCGCCAATGCATCCTGCAGCAACTGCTGCGCGGCAGCGTCGCCCTTGCCTTGCACCTTGTAGCCGCCAAGTTGATGCACTGATTGAGGGGTCAGGCCGACATGTCCGCATACCGGAATGCCGCGCGAAGTCAGAAAATGCACAGTCTCGACCATCGCTGCACCGCCCTCGATTTTGACCATATGCGCGCCGGCCACCATCAGTTGTGCTGCATAAGCGAATGTTTCGCGCGGGCTGGCTTGCGAAGTACCGAACGGCATATCGGCGATAATAAATATCTGCTTCGCGCCACGCGCTACGCATTCGGTGTGATAGATCATGTCCTCGATGGTGACAGGCAGAGTGGTCTCGTGGCCTTGCAACACCATGCCGAGCGAATCCCCTACCAGCAGCACATCAATCCCCTGCCCTTCGAGCAGGGCAGCAAAACTGGCATCGTAACAAGTCAACATGGCGATCTTCTCGCCCTTGTTACGCATGGTTTGCAATGTTGTGAGTGTTGTACGCATCATCAGATCTCCTGAATTAAATGGGGCTGATGTCGCCAATTGGAGAACTCCCCCACCTCAATCCTGATTAAACAACTAGCCATTCGACTAAGCCCGCCAGCGGGCAAGTCGCTGGTTATCCCCCGGAGGGAGAGGAGGCAATCGTGCAGTGGGGTAAGCAGGCAATCCGCGAAGCGGATGCTCGCAAAGGCCATTTTCATTCCCTGCCCACGTTGAAATATTCTCTGCGCCCGCGCATCTTGCCGATGCGATCGAGCAGCAAATTGAAGTCATCCGCATTATCCACAAAATTCAGGTGTTCGCTATTCACCACCAACAATGGTGCCTCATCGTAATGATGGAAGAACTCGCCATAGCTGTCGGCTAATCGCGACAGATAGTCATCCTGTATGGATCGTTCGTAACGGTTTCCGCGCCGCCGCACACGCTCGGACAGCGTGTAAGTAGGCGCTTGCAGGTAGATCACCAGATCGGGCGTGGGGGCTTGCGGAGCCAGCCCCTGATAAATGGACTGGTACAGCTTGTATTCGTCATCACTCAGGGTCAGGCGCGCGAACAGCGCATCTTTCTCGAAAAGATAATCGGAGACGGTGCGACTGCGGAACAAGTCCATTTGTGCCAGATCGCGCGCTTCGTTGATCCGCTGGAACAGGAAGAATAACTGCGTAGGTAGCGCGTAGCGCACCGGGTCTTGATAGAAATTCGCCAGAAAAGGATTGTCTTGTGGCTTCTCCAACAACGGCTGCACCTCGGCATGGTCTGCGAGACGCTGCGCAAGACTGGTCTTGCCCACGCCGATGGGGCCTTCCACCACGATGTATCGATATTTTTCTAGCGGCATTCTTCAAGAATCCTTCAAATCAAAGCCACATACCCAACGAATTGGCTGGCCTCTCTTGGCAGCTTAGTCGAATGGTTATAACCAATGACTTGGCTGTCGTTTTTGGACAGCCAAGTCAGATGGCTATAACCCAGCCGCTTGCTCCGCACTTTGGCGCTTAGCGGAATGGCTAGTAGCCTCATCAGTTGTTTCACCAGTATTCACATCAGGCCACACAGAGAAAACCACAACTCGGCAAACATGAACTTACCATTCTGTGATCTCTGTGGCTAAATCAACCGTTCCAACTGCTGATCTTTACATTGCCTGGCTGCCACTACCACCGTTCCGACTCCCGGGATGTCGCAGTCTGGAGCGATCTCCAGTAAAGGCTGCAACACGAAAGCACGCAGATGCATCTGCGGATGCGGGATAGTCAGTCCCTGTTCGTGATGGATCAAATCGTCGTAGAGTAAAACATCCAAGTCCAAAGTGCGTGGCGCGTTGCAGAATTCGCGGGTGCGCCCGTGTTCATGTTCCAGCACCAATAGCGCATCCAGCAAGGCGCGCGGGGATAATTCCGTTTCCAGTTGTGCCACCGCATTGATGAAATCCGGTTGTGCCAGATAACCCACAGGCGCGCTACGATACAGGGAAGAGCGCCGTGCCACTCGTGTCTGCGGCAAATTATCCAACGCATCCAGCGCGCGTGACACTTGCGTGACCGGATCAGCCAGATTGCTGCCCAGCCCGATGAATGCAACGTGCGTCCACGACGCGGTGGGGCGAAGCCCTTCGGTGCGGGAGAGGACGCATGGCACCTCCTCCCGCAAACGGCCGACTTTGTCGTAACCAGCGACTTGGCGAGCGCTGTTGGCTTGCCTAGTCGAATGGCTAGTAGTTCCACCAGTAACGTGTTGGGGGTGCACCATCAATCTATCGGCAGTTCGGATTGTGCTGTTGCACCGGGCTTCTTGGTACGGCGGCGGCGTTTCTTGGGGCCGCCAGTGTCCGGCAGCAACATCTCGGCACGACGCTCGTCGCTGGCATGCTGGAATTCTTCCCACCATGTACCCAACTCGGTATCCACTTCGCCGCTTTGGCATCGCAACAACAGGAAATCATAAGCGGCACGAAAGCGCGGCAACGCCAGCAAGCGCATGGGGCGCTGTCCGCCGCGCTGCTCGAAGCGCGGTTGCAACAGCCACAGTTCTTTCATCACCGTGTCGTAACGGCGCGGGATGGCAAGTTGCGCACGCTGCCGCTCCAATACTTCGTCCATCGCCGCATGCATCGCGGCGATCGGGCGCTCGCCCGCTTCCTGCTTGATTTTCCAAGCAGCCAATACTTCGTGCCACAACAAGGCGGCGAACAGGAAAGCAGGCGAAACAGGTTTTTCTTCGGCGATGCGCTGGTCGGTGTTCTGCAACGCAGACATGACAAACTTCTCGCCCATCGGTTGTTCCAGAATCACATCCAGCATCGGCAGCATGCCGTGATGCAAATCCATGGCGCGTAGCTTCTTTACACAAGGCAACGCTTGGCCGGACAACAACAGTTTGAGCATCTCGTCGAACAAACGCGCCTCCGGCACGTTGCTCAGCAACTCTTTCATCTTGAAGATCGGCGCGGCCGTGGCCGGATCCAGCTTCATACCCAGCTTGGCGGAAAGACGTACCGCGCGCAGCATACGCACCGGATCTTCACGGTAGCGCACTTCCGGATCGCCGATCATGCGCAAGGTATTGGCGCGAATGTCGGCATAACCGTTGTGGTAGTCGAATATCTCTTGCGTGGTCGGATCGTAGAACAGCGCATTGGCAGTGAAATCGCGGCGTGCCGCATCCTGTTCCTGGTCGCCGAACTCGTTGTCGCGCAGGATGCGCCCGTGTTCGTCGGTCTCGGCGTCTTCTGCTTCGATAGCCCGGCGAAAAGTGGAGACCTCAACCGTCTCTTCCCCGAACATCACATGCACCAGCCGGAAACGCCGCCCGATGATGCGCGCACGGCGGAACACGCGGCGCACTTCCTCCGGGGTAGCATCGGTGGCCACGTCGAAATCCTTGGGCTGGCGGTCCAGCAACAGGTCGCGCACCGCACCGCCGACCACAAAGGCCTGAAATCCCGCCGCTTGCAGCCCGTCAGTCACCCGCTTTGCGCCATAGCTGATGCCGTCACGGCTCACTTTGTGTGAGTCAAAGGGAATCACATGCGCCGCCCCCACTACACGTACCGGAGCAGCCTTACCGAATACCCGTTTAATCAGTCTTTTTATCATTGTCAGTAAAAGTTGAAATCGCCGCGAGGGCGGCGATTCTATGGACGTCTATGGGAAGATTATACACCGCCCCCTCTCTCCGGCCTTTCAACGCAGCGAGATGACCGCCCAGCCTTGCTTTTCGGCATATGCGCGCAAGGTTGCGTCGGGATCGACGGCGACCGGATGCTTCACTTTGGCAAGCAAGGGCAGGTCGTTCAAAGAATCGCTGTAAAACCAGGTCATTCCGAAGCTTTCCCAGTTCCAGCCGCGTTCTGCCAACCAATTTTCCATGCGCACTACCTTGCCTTCACGAAAACTCGGCACCCCGGCAACGCGCCCGGTGAATTCGCCATCTTTCTGCTCAGGTTCGGTGGCGATCAGGTGTTCCACGCCAAATTCGCACGCGATGGGCGCAGTCACAAAGCTGTTGGTAGCGGTGACGATCACGCATATGTCACCCGCATCACGGTGCCGCTTGACCAGTACCTTTGCCTTTTCCCCTATCATCGGACGCACCTTGCTGCGCATGAACTCCTCATGCCATTCGTCCAGCACCTTGCGTGCATGGCGCGACAGCGGCTTGAGCTGGAAATCCAGGAATTCTGTGATGTTCAACGTCCCTGCCTTGTACTGCTCATAGAACGCAATGTTCTTCGCCTCGAACAATTCACGGTCGAGCACTCCCTGCTCGACCAAGAACTGCGACCACTCGAAGTCGCTGTCGCCGCTCAACAGGGTATTGTCCAGATCGAATAAAGCCAGATTCACTACTCTCTCTCCCAAAACAAGAAGCCAGGCCCGTACGCTACACGACCTGGCATCCGAACAGCCAATACTTGATTACTTTAGAATGCGTAAGCGATGCCGATCGAAATCACCGGGTAGTACCTGAAATTCTTCAGGCTGTTGTCCAAATCGCTCTGGGCTGTCGCAAGGTCGGCTGCGGTAACAGCCGTGTTCGTTGTTGTCACTGTCGATTTTGGCTTGCCCTGGAACAGGATGCCGAAGTCCGAATTGAACGACAGTCCCTTGTTCTTGGCCTGACCGCTCCAGCCGAATCCCAGGTAAGGAGAGACCTTCCTGAAGGCCACCGTGGAATTCAACGTGGCAGTATAGGGATGTCCGTTGATTGTGTAGCTGCCAGAGGAGGTCAAATCGACCTTGTTGTTGTTGTAAAGCACGCCCGCCGTGAGGTGTGTCACACCGCCAAACAGATGCCAATCCGCCAGCAAATCTGCACTGGAAAGTTTCAAATCTCCGTTGTAATTTACCGAACCTGATGTAGTGGAATAGGTTTTACTGAACTGGTTGAAACCCACGCGCGCGACGACCGAGTCCGTTGCCTGGAATCCAACACCCAAGCCATAGCCCAAAGTAGACAGATGTGCCTCGACATCAGTTCCGGCAAAGGCCGGAGCCGAAATTGCCGCTATCACTGCCGCCAACAAAATACGCTTCTTCATTATTCAATCACTCCCCAGTTAAAAATCAAAAATATATATCAGTTATAAGAATTTGAAGCTCCTCCGCAACCGATTCTCGCAGATTTAACCTGTAGCGACTACCCTGCCGGATCGCCGCGCATCACGTCCTTCAGCAACGGCACGGACGCCGCGCGCTTCAAACGCAGACAATGCTCGTCCAATGCATCCAATGTCGCGAGCAAGGCAGGCAGGTCGCGACGTCCATGCCGCAACAGATAGGTCGTTACTTCACTCGGCAATTCCAAGCCACGTGCCAAGGCGTGCTGCCGTAGCGCCTGCGCCTTCTCGGTATCGCTCAGCGCATGCACCTGATACACCAGCCCCCAGCCCAAGCGGGTACGCAAATCGTCACGCAATTGCAGGAAAGCGGGTGCTTGCATGCCGCTCACCAGCAACATGCCGCCGCTTTCACGCATCCGGTTATACAAGGCAAACAGGTCTATTTGCGCCGCCTCATCCAGTTTTTCCACATCGTCCACCGCCACTACTTGCGCTGCTTCCGGCACTTCTCCGCAGGCATAAACCGCCGACTGCCCCGCTACCCGCGCGCGCTCAACCGAGGCTTGCAGCAAATGGCTCTTGCCGCTACCCGTCTCGCCCCATATATATAGACCGCGCTCGCCCTGCGCCGCAACCAGCGCATGGCGCAAGGCGGAAAGCAGTTCGACGTTGCGCCCGGAAACGAAGTTTTCCAGTGTGGGTATCCATTCGGGAGCGATGCCCAGTAACAATTGCGTCATGGCTTGTTGTACATCTCTGTCACCAAATAGCGTTCTCGCGCATAGCGCAGAACGACAACGATGTTCGGACATTGCACGGCAGCAAAGCGGGATGAGGTCATTTCGGGTAAAATTCACGGCTTAAAACGTGCCGCACTTTACCTTTAAGAAAGCGAGAACTCAACTTGAACACCCCTTCCAACAGCCTGTCTTACCGCGACGCGGGTGTCGATATCGACGCGGGCGACCAATTGGTCGAGAACATCAAACCCTTTGCCAAGCGCACCATGCGCCCTGAAGTATTGAGTGGAATCGGTGGGTTTGGCGGTTTGGTTGAGATTTCCAAGAAATTCAAGGAACCGGTATTGGTTTCCGGCACCGACGGTGTGGGTACCAAACTCAAACTTGCCTTCGAGCTGAATCGCCATGACACCGTCGGCATCGACCTGGTAGCGATGAGCGTGAACGACATTTTGGTGCAGGGCGCCGAGCCACTGTTCTTCCTCGACTACTTTGCCTGCGGCAAACTCGACGTGCCAGCGGCAACAGAAGTGATCAAAGGTATCGCTTACGGTTGCGAACAATCCGGCTGTGCATTGATCGGCGGCGAGACCGCCGAAATGCCCGGCATGTATCCGGTGGGTGAATACGACCTAGCCGGTTTCGCCGTCGGCGTGGTGGAAAAATCCAGGATCATCACTGGCGAGCACATCAAAGCTGGCGATGTGGTATTGGGATTGGCCTCCAACGGCGCGCATTCCAACGGTTATTCGCTGGTGCGCAAGATCATCGAGCGCAGCAAACCAGACCTGAATGCCAAGTTCGACGGCGAGCGCACACTGGCCGATTGCATCATGGCCCCGACTCGCCTGTATGTGAAGCCGTTGCTGTCGCTGATGCAACAGCTCACCGTGAAAGGCATGGCACACATCACCGGTGGCGGCATCACCGAGAATGTGCCGCGCGTATTGCCACAGAATGTCGTCGCCGACATCGATAGCAAGACATGGCAAATGCCCAAGCTGTTCCACTGGCTGCGCGAAGGCGGCAACGTCGAAGCACAGGAGATGTTCCGCACCTTCAACTGCGGCATCGGCATGGTCGTTGTCGTTGCGGCACAAGATGCAGATATAGCAATCAAACACCTTCAGTCTGCGGGTGAAACCGTATCGCGCATCGGCATCATCCGCGCACGCAACGGCGACGAACACCAGACGCAAGTTCGTTAAGCTGTGAAACGCATTGTCATTCTCATCTCCGGCCGCGGCAGCAACATGCAGGCTTTGCTGGGGGCGAACCTGCCATGCCAGATCGCGGCTGTCATCAGCAACCGCGCGGATGCGCAAGGGTTGGAAGTCGCCAGGACGCACGGCATTGCGACTGCCGTTGTGCCGCATCGCGAATATGAAGACCGCGCATCTTTCGACGCTGCTTTAGCCGAAGTTATCGATCATCATGCACCGGATGTGATCGTACTGGCAGGCTTCATGCGCATCCTCACCGACGGTTTCGTCGAACGTTACGCTGGCCGCCTCATCAACATTCACCCTTCGCTGTTGCCCGCCTATCCTGGCATAGACACGCATGAACGCGCCTTATTAGACGGCATCAAGATCCATGGCTGCACGGTACATTTCGTCACGCCCACTCTCGATCATGGCCCCATCATCATTCAGGCGGCAGTGCCGGTGATGCGCGAGGATACTGTGCAGAGCCTGTCCGCCCGCGTGCTGCGCGAGGAACATCGCATTTATGCGCAAGCCATACGCTGGCTATGCCATAGCCAAGTGTGGTTGAATGAGGAAGGCCGGGTCGCCAGCGACCGTCTGGAACAACCGGGCGCGGCACTTATCTTTCCGGGATTGGAGTAAACCATGCGTACGCTCGTCGCACTATTGTTATGTTGCATCGCTCCCGCACTTTTTGCAGCCCCGCCCGCGCGTCAAATCGAAGCATCTTACGACGTGAGTACCCGGGGCATCAAGATCGCCGAGGTGACCGAGAAATTCGTGCGCACCGGCAACCATTACCGCATCGAGAGCGCGACCAGGCCGGTCGGACTGCTTGCTGCGTTCAAACCCGATAAGATCAACATCGTCAGCGAGGGCGAAGTGACCGTACATGGCCTGCGCCCGCAAAAATATACCTACAAACGCACGCTGGATACGGGCAAGAACGCCGAGGCCACGTTCGACTGGACTCATTCGAAACTGATGCTGAGCGACCATCAGGGTCAACGCTCCGCCCCCCTGCCTTCCGATACGCAAGACCGCCTGAGCGTGCTTTACCAGTTCCGTTATGGTCCTCTGCTGAAAGACCGCAAGGAATTGACGATACATATCACCGATGGCGGCAAGGTCGATGCACGCCGCTATCTGATACGTCCAGGAAAAATGCTAACCGTTCCGATGGGGAATTTGGAAACACTGTACTTGAGCACCCCACCGCAGGCGACTGCGTGGAAGACCGAGATATGGTTGTCTGTCGAGAACGGCAACTTCCCCTGCAAGATCATATTGACCGAGGACAGCGGCGATCAACTGTCACAAGTCCTCACTGCATTGAGCATCACCCAGTGATCTTCAGGCTGGACACAGCGTCGCGTCGCGTCGTCTTCGCCATTGGCATCTCCGTATTGCTGCATAGCTTGATATTGTGGGGGCCGAACATCCAGTTGCCGCGTTTCAAATCCTCGCTGCCGACGCTGACTGCCAAGCTGGAAGCACTGCCCTCCGCCCCTGCGAAACCCAGGACGAAGCACAAATCCAGACCTGCTGCGCAGAAGGCTGTCCCCGAAGCGGCACCCAAAACTGAAACAACACCGCCACCACAAGACACCCCTCTGGCAGCGAGCGCACCTGTCGCTGCGAGCGCTCCCGTCGAGACCAAGACACTCGCCTCGGAAGCCAATCAGCCAGATGACCGCCCGCCCTTGCCAAAGCACGCGCAACTTACCTTCGCCATCAACAAGGGCACCAGCAATTTCCGCATTGGAGAAGCAATTCACACGTTGGAGATCGATGACGGTCGTTATGTGCTAAAAGCAACGACATCGACAGTCGGTATTGCAAAATTATTCAAAAGCTACGAGCTTAACCAATACAGCAACGGCAGCTACAGCAAGGATGGCTTGCAACCGGAATTGTTCACCGAAGAACGCAAAGAAAAGATCAGTACGCAGCGCAATGCAGTGGAATTCGACCACACCGCGCAACTTGCACGTTTCTCGAACGGCCTTGACGTTCCGCTGCCGCCGGAGACGCAGGATATACTGAGCGTCATGTACCAGTTTCCGCCACTGGCGCATACGGAAATCGCCGCGGTCTCCGTCAGTAACGGCAAAAAGATCGAGCATTATCAATTCGAAGTTTCCGTCAACGAAACAATCGATACGCCGCTCGGTAAACTGCTTACCGTGCATCTGCATAAAATGCATGCCGCTAACGAAGAAGGCCTGGATATCTGGCTGGCGCGGGAATACCGTCTATTCCCGGTAAAAATGAGTTTTACAGAAAAGAACGGTGAAGTCTCCGGCGAGGCTGTCATCACCGACATCCGCGTGTCGGAAGAACAAGGAGTAAGAAAAGATGTTGCTAACTGAATACCGCCTCGACTTGGTCATACAAGCCCTACGCACTGCACTGAAGATGGAACATCCAGCAGATGCGGTGTTGCGATATTTCTTTCAGGCCGAACGCATCGGCTCCAACGAACGCTCACTGGTGGCTGAAACCTTGTTCGGCGTATTGCGCCACCGCTTGTTTCTTGAGCATGGCTGCACGCTCGAAGACAAAGGGCAGGCTACGGCACGGCGCATGGCGCTGGCCTACTGGGTCAAGTTCGGCGGCTACAACTTGCGCGAACTGGAGCCGCTGCTCAAAGCCAAAGAAGCTGAATGGCTGGGCAAGGTAAAGAGCATCGACGTGAACGATTTGCCGCTTTCCATTCAAGCCGAATTTCCGGACTGGATCGTCGAGAAACTGCGCCCGCAACACAGCGATGCCGAGATCCTCGAACTGGGACGCTCCATGCAACAGCCCGCCCCGCTCGATCTGCGCGTAAACACGCTGCTCGCCGGACGCAACGAAGTGCTGCAAGCTTTGCAGGCTGAAGGAATGGATGCGCAAGCCACGCCCTACTCGCCCATGGGAATTCGTCTCAAATACAAACCGGCACTGAACAAACACGCATTGTTCCTTACCGGCAAATTCGAAGTGCAGGACGAAGGCAGCCAATTGCTGGGATTGTTGCTCGCGCCGAAGCGCAACGACATGGTGGTGGATTTTTGTGCGGGCGCAGGCGGCAAGACGCTGATGCTCGGCGCGATGATGAATTCGCAGGGTCGTTTGTATGCCTGGGATGTTTCCGAGAAACGCCTCACCAACCTGAAGCCGCGCCTGAAGCGCTCCGGTCTGTCCAACGTGCAACCGCAACTCATCGCGCATGAGAACGACACCAAGGTAAAACGCCTGGCAGGCAAGATCGACCGTGTGCTGGTGGATGCACCGTGCAGCGGACTCGGTACTCTGCGCCGCAATCCCGACCTGAAGTTCCGCCAATCAACGCAAAGTGTGGCCGAGCTGAATGTGAAACAAGCAGCCATCATGGACTCGGCAGCCCGACTGCTGAAACAGGGCGGACGCCTGGTCTATGCCACCTGCAGCCTGTTGCATGAAGAAAACCAGGGCATCGTGCAGACGTTCCTCGCCGCGCATCCCGACTTTACCCTGCTGCCCGCAGGCGAGGTGTTGCGACAGCAACATATAGAACTTGAGATGGGCGACTACTTACAACTCACCCCGCAACTGCACAATACCGACGGCTTCTTCGCGGCAGTGCTGGAACGCAAAGGTGCATAAAATTCTGCAGCGTGCAGCCTTTAGTGCAACGCCTGATTAACCCGATTTAGATCCGCTTCGGCCAGGTTGCCTGCCGCTGCTTTCAAGCGCAGTTGGCTGACGAGGTAGTTGTATTGGGCCTGGTATAAGTCGCGTCGTGTCGAAAATAATTGCTGTTGTGCATTCAGCACATCCAGATTGGTGCGCACGCCCACTTCCTGCCCCAGCTTGCTGGCATCCAGCAGACTTTCGCTGGACTTCAAAGCCTGTTGCAGCGCCTGCACCTGGGCGATGCCGCTGACTACCCCCAGGTAAGCCTGACGGGTTTGCAGCTCCACATTGCGGCGCGCGTTCTCCAGATCCTGTTTGGCTTTTTCACGATTCGCCTCCGCTTCACGCCACTTGGATTGTATCGCCCCACCCTGGAACAGCGGCAGGTTGAGCTGTACGCCTACAGCCGTACTGCGGGTATTGGCTGCAAATGTTCCACCGCCCACGCTGTTATTGCTGTAGTTCGCCACCAGATCGACCGTAGGCGCGTGTCC
>CABEBA010000329.1_pt1 | contig 23210 bp, 17 predicted proteins | sample 3132531 | NCBI WGS metagenome assembly CABEBA01 (sample SAMEA5534344, study PRJEB31848) | metagenome | biome: tundra; feature: field; material: soil | place: USA | collected 2013-05 | depth 0.45 m
CCTTTGCAAAAGATAACGAATGCTTCAAGTGTCATACCCTTGAAAAAACAAAGAAAGGGCCTTCGTACAAGAAGATCGCCGCGAAGTACAAGGGCAAGGCGGATGCCGAAGCCACGTTGTTCAAGCATCTCACCACGGGGCCGAAAGTCAAACTTGAGGATGGTACCGAGGAGGATCACAAGATCATCGAGAGCAAGGATGAGGCGGAAGCCAAGAATCTGGTGCGCTGGATCCTGTCTCTGTAGACGATCAAGAGCAGACTGTGCGAATCCTATCCGCAGTGAAAGTTGCATGATGGTTACGGGGCCGTTACCACGGCCCCGTTATTTTTTGGCATTTCGCTACCCGAGTCAGAGATCATGAACCTAAAAAAAATTCCAGTAATCGTCATGAGTTTGCTTATTTTGGGCGTCGCTCTTGTAGTAATGCCTCAAGCCAGCGCCCAATCCGTCAAGCTCGAGAATGCCACCTGCAACACCTGCCATGATGGGAAAAAAGGGAAGCTGGAAGTTCCCGCCCAGGATGGCGCGAAGCGGGAACTTTACACGGTTGATGGCGTCAAGTACGCCAAAAGCATACACGGCGACATGCAGTGCATCGACTGCCACAAGGAGATCACCGATGCCGTCGCGAAGCACAAGATCGATGCTTCCGTGGCAAAACCCAACTGCGTCATCTGTCACGAAGCACTGTGGGAAACCGTGAAGAAACAGGAGTTGACCGAAGACAAAACCCGGCTGGGCCTGGTCGTGAAGAACATCCAGGCATACCAGCAGTCCTACCATGCACGTCCCGACAAAGACAATCCTTCGCGCCCGAAAGCGTATTGCGAGGATTGCCACAACTCTCACGAGTTTCACGTGCCGCCGCTGGGCAGCGCCAAGCGTACAGAATGGCACAAGGAGATACCGAAGACCTGCGGCGAAAAATGTCACGATGATCAATACACGGCCTATACCGCTTCTGTCCATGGCGAAGCAATGCTGGACAAGGGCAACACCAAATCGGCGGATTGCGCCGACTGCCATACAACACACGACATCAAGAACACATCGTCGGACGCATTCAAGCTGGCCAATGTCAATGCCTGCGGCGGTTGCCACAAGGAAGAGTTGAAGAGCTACACCGACACCTACCACGGCCAGGTCAATCGCCTCGGTTATACCTATACCGCGCGCTGCGTAGATTGCCATGGCAGCCACGGCATCATGGCTATCGACAATCCGAAATCCAAAGTCTCGTCGAAGAACCGGATGAAGACCTGCCAGAAGTGCCACAACGACAAGAAGCCGGGTATGCATGAAGCCACGGCCGGCTTTGCCTCTTTCGGTCCCCATGCCAACAGCCACAATTTCGAGAAGTATCCGCAGTTGTATATCGCCACCAAGTTCATGGTTGGGCTACTGATCTTCGTGTTCGTGTTCTTCTGGGCGCATTCGATACTCTGGTATTACCGCGAAGCGCAGGAACGCAAGGCGGGCAAGCCGGCGCCGTACATCGACCTCAAGGGGTTGGAACTCGACGAGAAGAAATACTTCAAGCGTTTCAAGTGGGGCTGGCGGCTGGCGCACCTGGTATTTGCAGTCATTACCATGACGTTGGTGCTGACCGGGATGACCGCGCTCTTCTCTTCCACAAGTTGGGCTCCTGTCGTGGCGCAAGCCCTGGGTGGTCCGCGCATAGTCGGCATGATCCACCGTTTCTGTGCTGCCGCCTTCGTGACCATCTTCCTCATTCACTTTGTCTATGTGATGGTGGGGATATTCCGCAGCAAGACCTTCCGCTGGTTCGGGCCGGACTCATTCATCCCGAACTGGAAGGACTTCAGAGATTGCTGGGATATGTTCAAGTGGTTCTTCGGTAAGGGGCATAAGCCCAGGTTCGATCGCTGGACCTACTTCGAGAAATTCGACTACTGGGCTGTGTTCTGGGGTGTGAACATCATCGGGTGGAGCGGATTGATGCTGGCCTTCCCGCACGTCACGGCGACTTACCTGCCGGGCTGGGTATTCAACGTCGGCACGCTGGTGCACGGTGAAGAAGGTTTTCTGGCTGCCGTGTTCCTGTTCACGGTGCACTTCTTCAACAACCACTTCCGCCCGGACAAGCTGCCGCCGCCGGATGTGGTGATGTTCACCGGCACACAGTCGCTGGAAGAGTTCCGCAAGGATCACCCGGAGTATTACCAACGGCTGGTGGACTCGGGCGAACTGGAGCAGTACCTGGTTGATGCTCCGGCACCGCAGATGACACGTGCATCCAAGATACTCGGGCTGACGTTGATCGCGTTTGGCTTGATGCTGCTGGTGTTGGTGGCGATCGGCTTCTTCGGCAGATAGTCAGGACGAGGACTGGGGGAAGTCTGGAAAGGGAGAGGCAGTATTGCGCTACCCTGGCTTTGCTCCCGCTGCTTCTTGCACTCACTGTTGTTCCACCCCGCCCGAGAGGTGGGGTTTTTATCGGGCTTAATATTGCGGTAAGCAACTATGCATGTCAGCTTGATGGGCCTATCCAGAACAGAACAAGGGTGAGAAAAACCTTCTGAAATTCAAGTAACCAGTCAATGTGGTCACAGCGATATATACAATAAAATCAGTAAATAACACTTAAAAACAATAGGGTGAGCGTAATGTATTGTGTGAGCGTCATATATTCCCTTGCCTGAATCAGGATATTTTAATAAATTCGATTATTTCAAACGGAAATAATGATGGATAACAAGCATAGGGTTTTGAAGAGTACATGGCGTTTTCTGAGCCAGCCAAGCGCGAAGTACTCAGTTCTTGCTATCGGTATTATTTTCTTCTTCGCGGGTATTCTTTTCTGGGGCGGTTTCAACACCGCGATGGAGGCGACGAACCGGCTGGAATTCTGTATTGGCTGCCATGAAATGCGCGATACGGTGTATCAAGAGTACAAGAAGACCATTCATTACTCGAATCCGAGCGGTGTGCGCGCTATCTGCTCCGATTGTCACGTGCCCAAGGATTGGTCGCACAAGTTACTGCGCAAGATCCAGGCTAGCCATGAATTGTGGGGAAAGATCACCGGTATCGCCGATACGACAGAAAAATTCGAAACGCGCCGGTTGGAACTGGCGACCAGCGAATGGGAACGCATGAAAGCATCGGGTTCGCGCGAATGCAAAAACTGCCACAGTTTTGAAGCCATGCGCGGATCCAAGGAAAAACAGGCGGTGTTTGATGTGCACATGAAGGGGCAAGACAAAGGCAAGACCTGCATCGACTGTCATAAGGGCATTGCGCATTTACTTCCCAGGGATTACCTGGATCAGGATGAAGAGTGATGATATCTGGCACTTCGCACTGAAATATTAAACGCGAAATTTCTCGGTTTAGACGGCAATGTGCTGGCGTGAGCAGCTTTGGTAAACGAATAGGGCCGTTACGGGAAGCGCATGCTGATCCGGGTTCCTATGCCATTGCTGCCTGCTTCCAGTAGTAGCTCAGCATCGTGGCGTTTGGCGACTTCGGCGACGATGGAGAGCCCGAGTCCGCTGCCGCTTTGTCCGCTTCCAAGTATGCGGTAAAAACGTTCGAACACGCGCTCACGGTGTTGCGGTTCGATGCCGGGACCGTTGTCTTCTACGCTCAATTCTGCGCCCTTTGGTGTCGTTCTCACGCCGACGGTGATGTGCCCGCCCGCAGGTGTATAGCGGATCGCATTGTCGAGCAGATTGTTGAGCATCTCCATGAGGCTGTTCGCGTCACCTTGCACGGAAACCGGTGCGGATATTCCCTCGTAGCCAAGGTCGATGTTCTTTTCCAATGCCATTTGCACCCAGTTGACAGTGCACTCCTGCGCCAGTTGATTGAGATTAAGGGATGAGAAATTGTTTGTACCTTGCCCGCCCGGCTCATTGCGCGCCAGCGCCAAAAGCTGATTGACCAGGCGGATACCGTGCTGGGTACTGGTGTGAATGTGTTCAAGCGCATGCTGTTTTCGTCCCGGGTCGTCGGTGCGCAACGCCAATTCGGATTGGGTCTTCAGGCCGGCGAACGGAGTGCGCAATTGGTGCGCCGCGTCGGCGACGAAACGTTGTTGCACTGCCATCACCTGTTTCAAGCGCTCCAGCAGATTGTTGACGGCATCGATCAATGGTCGCACTTCAGCCGGTGCTTTGCTTCCATCGAGTTGTCGCAGATCGTCGCGCCGTCTGTTCACCACTTCGTGGCGCAACCGTTCGAGGGGGCGCAGGCCTTGTTTCAAACCGTACCAGACGACGGCAAGGGCGATCAGGGTCAGTAATAGTTGCGGGACGACGATGTTGGCCAGAATGCCTCGAATGAGCGCCTGACGTTGTTGCGTGGTTTCGGAAACATGCAATTGGAGAATCGTGCCATTGGAATTAAAGGTCAGGCTGACCATGCGTGTCTTTTGACCCTCGCGTTCGCCGTTGCTGAACAGCGGGCCGGGCCGGTCACGCCGGTAGGAGAGCGGGCGCAAGGTGTTGCCGTTGCCGGCGAGTTTTTTGCCTTCGCTATCGGTCACGGTATAGAGCACCCGATCCGGCATGCCCAATTCTGAACCGTCGGGGAGGGGCGGCACCACATCCAGCTGTTCATGCCCGCTGCCCAGCTTGAGCTCTGCCGCCACTTCATTGGCGCGTTGCAGCAATACCAGATCGTACGGCTGGTTGGCATAGTTGATGGTGGCGAAGTAACCTACTACGGTACTGACTATCCACAGCAGGTAGAGCGAAATCAACAACCTCTGCATGAGGTAGCTGCGCAGGGAACGGATGTTGTTTTCCATGACGCTCTTTATGATTCTTTCCCGGTTGGGTAGGTTGTTAGAACCGCAAACGCCGGTTCGCCATGTGGTTTAGCCGGGCAGGCTGTCGATGACGTACCCCAGGCCGCGGATGGTGCGGATGGTTACACCCGCAGGTTCGATCTTTTTGCGCAGTCGATGTATATACACCTCGATGGCGTTATTGCTGGCTTCTTCCGAATAACTGTATAGTCTTTCCAGCAATTGTTCTTTACTGACGACCCAGCCGGTGCGCAGCATCAGCGCTTCCAGCACGCTCAATTCGCGGGTGGTAAGTTCCAGAGTTCCACCATTGATCGTTGCACGACGCCCGACGCTGTCGAACGTCAATGTGCCGCAACTATATACGGGATTCACTCCGCATTGCCCGCGCCGTATCAGCGCACGAACCCGGGCTTCAAGTTCCGGCAGGCTGAACGGTTTGATCATGTAGTCGTCCGCACCCAGATCGAGCCCTTTGACCCGGTCGCCCTCGGCATCGCGCGCGGTGAGGATGATCACGGGGACTTGTTTGTTCTTTTCGCGCAAACTCCGCAATACACTGAAGCCATCCACCTTGGGCAGGCCTAGATCGAGGATCACCAGATCGAAAGGTTGTTCGCCGCTGAGGATGAGGTTTGCTGCCAATCCGTCCTTCACGCAGTCGACGGCGTAACCCGAATGACGCATGGAATTGCATAAACCATCGGCCAGTACGTCATCGTCTTCGGCGATCAGGATTCGCATAGGAATGTAAGTGCCGTGTAAGAATTGGGGGTTAAGTTCCTGCCATAGGTCGGATGAATTGTGCGATCACATCCGTCCTGCATGCAGCTATTCTAAGTGGAAGCGGTTAATTGTCCAAGCCGCAGGCCAGCAGGACTATGAATTCATTGTTTTTAACCGGGAAAAACATGCAACTGACGGAAAAGCACAAACAGTATTGGCGGAAAAATCTCCGCTTGACCGGGGCGTTGCTGGCGATCTGGTTTGTGATCACCTTCGTGATCGGCTGGTACGCGCGCGATTTGCAGTCCATAACTTTTCTGGGTTTCCCGTTTCCTTTCTACATGGGAGCGCAGGGCGCTTTGCTGATCTACCTGATATTGGTTGGCTATTATGCCTACTGCATGGACAAGCTGGATCGCGAGTACGGCGTGCAGGAAGGGGATCGATAATGGCGGGGCAGATCCAATCGAGATTCGTCTCGCAACTCAAACGTTACTATGCGCTTTACACGGGCGGATTTATCGGTTTCATCGTCCTGTTGTCCATCCTGGAGCAGATGGGTGTACCCAACAAGATGCTGGGTTACATCTTCCTCGGCGTGACGGTGTTGCTGTATGCGGGTATCGGCATTCTTTCCAGAACCTCGGATGTAACAGAATATTATGTGGCCGGGCGGCGTGTGCCTGCTTTCTTCAACGGCATGGCGGTGGGAGCCGACTGGATGTCGGCTGCCAGTTTCATCGGTCTCGCGGGTACGTTGTATCTGTCCGGTTACGACGGCCTGGCCTTTGTGCTGGGTTGGACCGGAGGCTTCGTTCTGGTGGCTTTGTTGCTGGCACCGTATCTGCGCAAGTTTGGTCAGTTCACCATCCCGGATTTCCTCGGCGCGCGTTACGGCGGTAGCATTCCGCGTTCCATCGGCGTGTTCGCTGCGATCCTGTGCTCGTTCACCTATGTGATTGCGCAAATCTATGGCGTGGGACTGATCACCAGTCGTTTCACCGGGTTGGATTTCGGAGTAGGAGTGTTCGTCGGTCTGGGCAGCATTCTGGTGTGTTCGTTCCTGGGCGGTATGCGCGCCGTGACTTGGACACAGGTGGCGCAATACGTCATTCTGATCCTGGCCTACATGATCCCGGTGGTCTGGTTGTCCGTGAAGCACACCGGCAATCCGATCCCGCAGGTCGCTTACGGCTATGTGCTGGAAAAAGTGACAGCTCGTGAGAAGGTATTGAATGACCCGTCCACGCCGGACGGTGCGCGCGAGGCTCAAGTTCGCGCCATCTTCAAGCAACGCGAGAAAACGGCTGAGGACAAGTTGAAGGATTTGGACGCAGGAGGCGCGACCTACCTGACCAAAGAAAAAGACAAACTGAACAAAGTAGCAAACGACTTGAAGGCCAAACACGATGCCAATCCCAAGGTGCTTGAAGCGGCCAATCGTGCCGTAGCTGAATTTCCAACGGATGTCGCCACTGCCCGAAATACATGGCGCCTGGAAGCCGAGTCGGACAAAATCAAGTCCGATCCGATCCTGGCTCATGCCGAACCGTTCGCGGGGCCGGATGAAACGACGCGCGACAACAAGCGCAAGAACTTCATGGCACTGGTGCTGTGTTTGATGGTTGGAACCGCTGCGCTGCCGCATATCCTGATGCGTTTTTATACCACCACTTCGGTGAAAGAAGCGCGTCACTCGGTGTTCTGGTCGATCTTCTTCATCTCTTTGCTCTACATCACCGCCCCCGCTTTGGCGGTGTTAGCCAAATACGATGTTTATACTTTGCTGGTGGGATCCAGTTTTTCTGAATTGCCCGGTTGGGTTTCGGCCTGGGCCTCGGTGGACAAGACGCTGATGAGCGTGACCGACATCAACCATGATGGCATCGTGCAACTGGCCGAGGTGACCATCGGTGGCGACTTGATCGTGCTGGCGACACCTGAGATTGCAGGCTTGCCGTATGTGGTTACTGCGCTGGTGGCGGCGGGAGGTTTGGCTGCTGCGCTATCCACGGCAGATGGTCTGATGTTGACCATTTCCAACTCGCTGTCGCATGACGTCTATTACAAGATGATCGACCCGCATGCGCCGACGGGACGTCGTCTGTTTATTTCCAAGGCATTGTTGCTTGGCGTGGCGGTGTTCGCGGCATATATCACCTCGCTCAAGCCGGGTCACATCCTGTTCCTGGTCGGCGCGGCATTCTCACTGGCAGCATCCGCGTTCTTCCCGGCCTTGGCACTGGGTATATTCTGGAAGCGCGCCAACAAGACGGGGGCGATCCTCGGCATGGTAGGCGGCTTGGGTACGTGCATGTTCTACATGTACATCACCTATCCCTTCTTCGGCGTGAATGCACCGCTATGGTGGGATATCAACCCGATTTCGGCCGGGATATTTGGCATGCTGGTTGGATTCATCGGCGTGATTGCAGGTAGCTTGCTGACAGCTGCGCCGGGTAAGGAGATACAGGATCTGGTCGACCACGTGCGCTATCCAAACCTGGATATCAAGACCAGGATTTCTTAAACAGTATTTTTTCCGGATCAGGGTCGATATCTGCGGGCGTATACTGCGGCGACTTGGTCAAAATCATTCTGGATAGTGGAGTTATGACGACTCAAAAGCGTACCGTCATCTACGTGTCGGACGGCACCGGTATCACCGCAGAGACTTTGGGGCATGGCTTGCTCGCCCAGTTCGAAGGCATCGAATTCCGCCCGGTGCGATACCCGTTCGTGGATAGTGAAGACAAGGTCAGGGATTGTCTGGCACGTATCAATGAGTTGAGTCAGCGTGAAGGAGTGCGTCCAATCGTCATTCTGACGCAGACGAATCCCGAATTCGGCGCGATCCTGCATCAGGCCGAAGCGTTCTTCATCGACTTGTTCGATGCTTTCATCGTGCCGTTGGAGCAGGAACTCGGCTGTAAATACACGCGCGCCATGGGCCGCTCGCACGGGCAAGCCAATCCGGAATACAACTCGCGTATCGCAGCCATGAATTTTGCATTGGCCCATGATGACGGCGTTTCGGATACCGACCTGAAGAGTGCCGACATCATACTGGTGGGAGTGTCGCGCGTCGGCAAGACGCCGACCAGTTTGTACCTTTCCTTGCAGTTCTCGCTGAAAGCAGCCAACTATCCGCTGATTCCGGAGGACTTTGAACGCGATCAACTGCCGTCGAGATTGCAACCCTATCGCGACAAACTGTATGGCTTGACCATCGCGCCCGATCAGTTGCAGCGTATACGCTACGAACGTCGGCCGAACAGCAAATATGCCTCGTTGGAGAACTGCCGCTATGAAGTCGCGGCGGCGGAACGCATGATGCGGCGCGAAGGGATCAAGTGGTTCGATACCACTTCACGCTCCATCGAGGAGCTTGCCGTGCAGCTGATGCAGGCACTCAATCTTGAACAGTAAGTCCGCTTGGTGTGGAGTCAAGGCCGTAAACCTCTTGCAGTATCTCGACGAAGCGTCGGGCCTGCGGCGACAAGAAGCGGCCTTTGCGCAACACTAGCCCATAGCCGCGCTGCGGGAAGTATTGATTGAGCGGAATACTCACCAGTTTTTCGGTGCCGGTCAGGCAGATGTCGGTCACAATGGAGATGCCCATCCCCAATTCCACGTATTTCTTGATGACTTCCCAGCCGCCTGCTTCCAGTGTCACGGTAAAAGTCAGGTTGTGTTGCTGAAACACGTATTTGACCATGCGCCAAGTCGAGAGATGGCGCGGAGGCAGGATCAGGCCGTATTGGCTGATTTCTTCAAGCGTGACTTTGGGATGCTTGGCCAGCGGGTGATTGAGCGGGACGATGAGGGCCGGGTCGAACGTCGCCACGGGTTGATAGGTGATGTCATCAGGCACATCCAGCATGGAACCGACGGCGAAATCGATCTCATCGGCACGCAGCATCTTCAGCCCGTCGCGACCGGTTACATTATCTATCTTGAGCTGGATGCGCGGATGTGCGGTGACGAAGCGACGTACCGCTTCCGGCAGGATGTACAGGATGGTAGATTCGCCGGCACCAATGTTCAGTACGCCCGAATCCAGCTTGCCGTGCTGTGCGGCGAAATTTTCCTGCAGGCTGTCTATACCTTGCACCAGCGGCTTTGCCAGTGCGTGCAATGCTTCACCATCCGGCGTCAGCTTGAGTACTGGACCACGGCGCTCAAATACTGTTACGCCCAATTCCCGCTCCATCGCCTGGATCTGCAGGGTCACCGACGGTTGGCTTAAGAACAGTCTTTGTGCAGCTAAAGTGACGCTACCCGTGCGAACGACCTCGCAAAATGCGCGCATTTGCTTAAGGCGATTGTTCTTGTAATAGCTTTTTTTGTCTGTATCCATCCCAGCCTCCCTGAGCCGATGACGTAGTATTTCAAATTTTTATAATTATGATTGAAACAATTGATTCGCGGAATGATTGTAGCGTGGTTTAGTCTTCTCTCAACAATAAAAGCAGTAGGGTTTTACAGATGTTTTAGTACATCAAATACGCTTTGTGGGGCGTTGATAAGTATAGCGGAAGAGAGCAGAGTACTAGTTCTCACAGCCGATTTATTGAAGCGGGGAGAGATATGGAAATCGTAAACAGCGTGCTTGTCACGGGAGCGTTCATGGCCGTTTTGGGCGGCCTGCTGGCGTTCTTTTTGGCGATCGCCGACAAACGGCTCTATGTGTACGAAGATCCGCGTATCGAACAAGTTGAAGCATTACTTCCTCATTCCAATTGCGGTGCCTGCGGTACGGCGGGTTGTCATAACTTCGCCGAGAAAGCGGTCGCGGGCCAGATCGAACCGGCCTCCTGTACCGTCAATACTCCCGATCAAAACAAACTCATTGCCGCTTTGCTGGGCGTCGCCCTGGGCGATGTCGAAAAGCGCGTGGCGCGTCTGGCCTGTGCCGGCGGCAAGCATGTCGCCAAGATGCGCGCCCATTATTCAGGTATTTCTTCATGCCGTGCTGCCGTAGCGGCGGGCGGGGGTGGCAAGAGCTGTGCCTGGGGATGTCTGGGCTTGGGTGACTGTGCCGATGTGTGTGATTTTGATGCCATACATATGGACAGCCACGGACTGCCGGTGGTTGATGGTGCCAAATGCACAGCCTGCGGCGATTGCGTCGATATCTGTCCGAAAAATCTGTTTTCTATCCATGGCGTGTCCCACAAACTGTGGCTGGCTTGCCGCAACGAAGAAGATGGCGATGTGGCGGAAGCTGCTTGTGAAGTGGCTTGCACCGCCTGCGGGCGCTGCGTGGTTGACGCGGCTCCCAGACTGATCCGTTTGGAGCGCAATCTGGCTGTCATCGACTACGCCAAGAATGAAAGCGCGAACCGTCATGCAATCGAGCGCTGTCCCACCGGAGCCATCGTATGGCTCGAAGGTGACCAGATCATCAAAGGCAAATCAGCCAAAAAAATCATTCGTATCGAACCATTACCTGTCACCGCGGAAGCATAGGGGGAATCATGTTGAACAAAATCAAGCAAAAATTGATCGGCACGGCTACCGGTTCTGAAGGTATCCATACCAAATTCAAATATCCCGGCGTGCGCGATGCCATCGACGGCAACACGGCTGTGATCATGGTGGAACGCGAAGCCTCGCAAGGTGCGGGCGCTTACCCCATCACGCCCTCCACGCAAATGGGCGAATACTGGGCGGAAGAAGTCGCCAAAGGCCATCTCAATACGGCAGGCAAACCGCTGATCTTCGTCGAGCCGGAATCCGAACATGCTGCCGCCGGTGTCACCGCCGGCCTGTCCATGACCGGCCTGCGTGCGGTCAACTTCACTTCGTCGCAAGGCTTGGCATTCATGCACGAGTCGCTGTATGCCGCCGTCGGCAAGCGTCTGCCTTACGTGCTGAACCTCGGCTGTCGCGCCATCACCAAGACAACGCTGAACGTGCACTGTGCGCACGACGATTACCACTGTGCCGACGATACCGGCTTCATTCAGGTGATGGCGAAAAACGCACAGGAAGCAGCCGATCTCAACATGATCGCGCGCAAGACCGCCGAACTGTCTTTGACGCCAGCCATCGTGGCGCAGGACGGTTTTCTCACTACCCATCTCATCGAGCCGATGCTGGTGCCGGAAAGAGAATTGATCGCCGAATATCTGGGTAATGCCGATGACCTCATCGACACGCCTACACCCGCCCAACAGATGCTGTACGGTCCCAAGCGTCGCCGCGTGCCGTCCAACTGGGATGTGGACAATCCGATGCAAACCGGCGTGGTACAGAATCAGGATGCCTACATGCAAGCCGTGGCTGCGCAGCGTCCGTATTTCTTTGATCATATTTCTGCACTGTTCGACCGCAATGCAGAGGAGTTCCGTGCACTGACCGGACGTCGCTACAACCGTATCGACAATTACCGTTGCGACGATGCCGATTACGTCATCCTCGGCCAAGGCAGCATGACAGTGCAAGCGGCTGCGGTTGCCGATTGGCTGCGCGAGACGCGCAAGATCAAAGTGGGCGTGGTCAATATGACCATGTACCGTCCGTTCCCGGGCGACTTGCTGGGTAAAGTGCTGAAAGGAAAAAAGGGCGTGGCCGTGCTGGAACGCACCGACCAACCGCTGTCCGAAGATTTGCCGCTGATGCGCGAAGTTCGTTCTACCGTCACCAAGTGTATGGAGAATGCACGCGAAAATTCCTACCCCGAATACGCCGCATATGAAAATGCCAAAGATATGCCATCGTTGTATTCCGGCTGCTACGGCCTGGGTTCGCGCGACCTGCAACCGGAAGGTTTGATCGCCGCTGTAGAGAACATGCTGCCCGGCGCGGCACACCGCAAGTTCTATTATCTGTCGGTGGATTTCGTGCGCGACGAATCGGCCAACCCGAAACAGGAGATCCGTCAGCAGGAATTGCAGACCGCTTATCCCGGCATCAAGAATCTTGCACTGCGCGGTTCCGAGAACCCCAACCTGTTGCCCAAGAATGCCATCGCCGTGCGTATGCACTCGATCGGCGGCTGGGGCGCGGTGACCACCGGCAAGAACCTGGCGATGACCCTGTTTGAATTGCTCGGCTGGGATATCAAGGCCAATCCGAAATACGGCTCCGAGAAAAAAGGCCAGCCGACGACTTATTATCTGTCTGCCGCGCCGGAACCTATCCGCATCAACTGCGAATACACCAACGTCGACGTGGTGATGTCGCCGGACCCGCAAGTGTTCGGGCATACCAACGCGCTGGAAGGTATGCGCGAAGGCGGCGTGTTCATCATCCAGAGCAACCTGGGCAGTGCCGAAGCCTTGTGGGAAACCCTCCCGATGCAGACGCAGAAATACATCGTGGACAAGAAGATCCGCGTGTTCTTCCTCGATGCGTTCAAGATCGCGCGCGAAGAATCCAGCAACACCGACTTGCAATTGCGCATGCAGGGCAATGCTTTCCAGGGCGCATTCTTCCGTGCCTCGGATGTGAAGGAGCGTGCCGGATTGAGCGAAGAAACACTGTTCACGGCCATCGAAAACCAGCTTGAATCCAAGTTCGGCAAGAAGGGCAAACGCATCGTCGAGGACAATTTGCGCGTGGTGCGTCGCGGCTATGAAGAGCTATTCGAGATTGCACCGGAATTAATGAAAGTCGGCCAACGCGCCAAGGTAGTGGGCAAGCCCGCACCGGCCCTGCCGGTCATGCTGAAACGTCTGCCGGAAGGCGACGGCGGCATTTCCGATATCCATCGTTTCTGGGAGCAGACCGGCAGTTTCTACATGAAGGGTCAAGGCTCAGACAATCTGGTCGATCCGTTTATGGGTCTGTCGGTGATCCCCGCCGTGACCGGCGTGTATCGCGACATGACGGGCGTGCGTTTCGAGCATCCGGAATGGCATGCCGAGAACTGTACCGCCTGCGGCAATTGCTTCACGCAATGTCCGGACAGCGCGATTCCCGGTCTGGTTTCGACCACCAGCGACGTGCTCAATACCGCCATTCAGAAGATCGAAATGGGCGGTCGCCCGACGCGCTTCCTGCGCAAATTCAGCCGCGTTATCGACAAGAAATTGCGCAGTGCGCTGGATAAAGACGGTCTGGATGTGCGCGCCCTGTTGGCCAATGCCATCACCGAAGCGTTTGCAGAAGACCCGACGCAAGGCGAAGAGCGCGGCCGTCTGGAAGCCGAATTGAATCTGTTGCGCGAAGCCATCGGCAGCTTCAAGTTCGCCACGACCAAACCGTACTGGACGCAGAAAGAGAAGAAGGAAAAAGGCGCGGGCGGTCTGTTTTCCATCACCATCAATCCCTACAGCTGCAAAGGCTGCGCAATTTGCGTGGAAGTGTGCGGCGATAATGCACTGACCATGGTTACGCAGACTCAGGAAACCATCGAGACAATGCGTAACGACTGGAACTTCTGGCTTGATCTGCCGACTACGCCGCCGCAATTCAGCCGCATCGACGACCTGGACGAGAAGGTCGGCGCGCTGGAAACGCTGTTGCTGGACAAGCATAACTACCAGTCCATGGCCAGCGGCGACGGCGCCTGTCTCGGTTGCGGCGAAAAATCGACCATCCACCTGTTCACCAGTACCGTCACTGCGTTGCAGCAACCGCGCGTGAAGAAATTCCTGGGCAAGCTGGATACGCTGATCACCGGTTTGGAAAACCATATTCGCGTGAAACTCAGCAGCTCTGTCGACCTCACCGACACGCAGGCATTGATGCAGGCGATACAAACCAACATCGGACACGACCTGACGCTGGCGAATTTGTCGGAAAGTCTGCTGGCGAAACATCCGGGCCAACCTATTGATCCGCAATGGCTGCGTCGCGTGAGCCAGATGCTGGAAAAACTCAAGGACCTGCGCTGGCGTTACATGGAAGGTCCGAGCAAGAAAGGCCGTGCCGAAATGGGCATGGTGAACTCCACCGGATGTTCTTCGGTGTGGGCGTCCACTTTCCCGTTCAATCCCTATCCGTTCCCGTGGACTTCGCACCTGTTCCAGGATTCGCCTTCGGTGGCGATGGGCGTGTTCGAAGGTCACATGGCCAAGATGGTGGAAGGCTTCAAGATCGTGCGCCAGGTCGAGATGGAGCTCGCGGGTGGTTATGAGCCGAGCGAGAAAGACGACTTCTTCGCCCGCTTCAACTGGGAACAACTCAGTGATGAAGAATGGCATTTGTGTCCGCCAGTACTAGCGATGGGCGGCGACGGCGCGATGTTCGACATCGGCTTCCAGAACCTGTCGCGCGCACTGATGGCGGGCAAGCCGATCAAGATACTGATCGTGGATACGCAGGTGTATTCCAACACCGGCGGACAAGCCTGTACCTCGGGTTTCATCGGCCAGGTGGCGGACATGTCGCCCTACGGTGCGAGCAAGCACGGCAAGACCGAGAAGCGCAAAGAGATCAGCATCATCGGTATGGCGCACCGCACTTCATTCGTGGCACAGAGCTCATTGGGTAATACCACGCATCTGCTGGAAAGCTTCATCGACGGTTTGAACAGCCGCCGTCCGGCACTGTTCAACGTGTATGCAGTGTGCCCGCCGGAACACGGTGTGGGCGACAACAGCGCGGTGGCGCAGAGCAAGATGGCGGTGGAATCACGTGCCTTCCCGCTGTTCCGCTACAACCCGGATCTGGGTGTGACCTTCTCCGAATGCGTCACGCTGGAAGGCAATCCGTCGCTGGATGCCGACTGGCCGACCTACACCCTCAGCTATGTGGACGAGAAGGGCGACAAGAAAACGATGACGCTGCCCATGACGTTCGCCGATTTCGCGCTGAGCGAAGGACGCTTTGCCAAGCAGTTCAAGAAAGCACCGCCGGAGACCTGGAACGAGAACATGGTGCTGCTGGGCGACTTCCTCAAGCTGCCCGAGGACGAGCGCGAAGGGAAATTCCCCTTCATCTGGTCGGTGGACAAGAAGAATCGTCTGCTGCGCGTATTGGCATCGGTGGAGATGGTGCGTTCGTGCGAAGAACGCTTGCAGTTCTGGCATCAACTCAAAGATTTGACGGGCACTGGCGTTGCTCAAGTCAACGAAGAAGCGATCGCCAGTCGCGTGCGTCAGGAACTGATACAGAAACTGTCTTCCGGCTTGGGCATCAGTTCCAGCGATGCACAACCGGCAATCGCGGCTGCACCATCTGTTTCGGCTGATGGCTATGAGCAAGCTTGGGTCGACACGCCGGAATGCACGGCATGCGACGAATGTATCAACATCAATTCGAAGGTGTTTGGCTACAATGAAGCGAAAAAGGTCGTTATCCTCAACCCGAAGGCGGGCAGTTATCTGGACCTTGTTAAGGCGGCGGAAAAATGCACAGCCGGCGTCATCCACCCCGGTACGCCCTGGAACATGAACGAGGCGAATCTGGACAAGCTCAAACAACGCGCCGCCAAGTTCAACTGAGGGGGTGATTGTGAAAAGTGACGCGATTGTAATGAAGAGTAAAGGGGGAAGGGAGAAGGGGGATGCCCACCCCGCGCCTATGGCGCGACCCTCCCTGCCGGGAGGGTTCTTACCCTTCTCCCTTCTCTCTTCCCTCTTCTCAAGGAAACCGACCTTCGAGCACGGCATCCATCCGGACTATCACAAAGAGACCGGCAGCTTGCCGATACGCCGGTTGGCGTTTGCACCGCGCCTCATCGTGCCGCTCTCGCAGCACATCGGCAAAGCTGCGATCTGTTGCGTACAGGTAGGACAGGAAGTATTGCGCGGCCAAGTCATTGCGACGGCTGACGGGTTCGTCTCTTTGCCTGTCCACGCACCGGCCACCGGCGTGGTGGAAGCGATCGGGGTGATGCCTGCAGCCAACGGCAAGATGGTGGATTCCATCACCATCCGCGTGTATGAAGCCGACGGACAGGAAGTGCAGGTGCGTGCGCCGCTCGATGTCGATGCCATGGACAAAAAAGAGTTGCTGGCCGCGATCCAACTCACCGGTATCTCCGGTCTGGGCGGCGCGACTTTCCCCGCACACGTCAAGCTCAGCATCCCGCCGGAAACCGTGATCGATACCATGGTGGTGAACGGTGCGGAATGCGAACCCTTCCTCACTTGCGACCATCGCGTGATGGTGGAGCGCACGCAGGACCTGCTGCGCGGCATCCGCTATGCCATGAAGGCGAGCGGTGCGTCGCGCACCATCATCGGCGTCGAGGACAACAAACCGGATGCCATCGCCGCCATTGAAACTGCGCTGCCCGCAGACGGCAGCATCACGGTCAAAGCGCTGGAAACCAAATATCCGCAGGGCGCGGAAGACACCATCATCTATGCGCTGCTCGGGCGCGAGATACCTGCTGGAGAGCGTCCCGCATCTATCGGCGTGCTGGTGAACAACGTGATGACGCTGGCCTATCTCGGTCGTTTGCTGCCAGCCGGCGAGGGCTTGATCGAGCGCGTGCTCACCGTGGCCGGTCCGGCCGTGGAACGCCCCGGCAACTACATCGTGCCTATCGGTACGCCGCTACGTTTCCTGCTGGAACAGGTCGGCGCGCGCAGCAGTGCGAAAGAAGTCATTCTGGGCGGCCCGATGATGGGCATGACCATCTCTTCGCTGGATGTGCCTGTCACCAAGGGGACTTCCGGCGTGCTCGCGTTCGGTAAAGGACAGCTCCCGGTCGAAACGCAGCGCAGCTATGCATGCATCAAGTGCGGCGAATGCCTCAAAGTGTGTCCCAAGTTCCTCAATCCATCGCAAATGGGATTGCTGGCGGCAAAGAACGAATACGAGCTGATGGCAGAACGCTACAACCTGGATCGTTGCTTCGAGTGCGGTTGCTGCAGCTATGTCTGCCCCTCGCATATTCCATTGGTGCAACAGTTCCGCATCGCCAAGGCGCTCAACCGGAAAAAGGCAACAGCATGAGTATAGAACTTCGTACCTCCCCACATCAGCACAGCGGGCGCGATGTGTCCATCATCATGCGTAATGTGGTGTTTGCGCTGTTACCGATCTGCACTTTTTCAATATGGCAATACGGTCTGTCGGCCGCCGCGCTGATACTGGTGGTCACCGCGGCCTGTCTGGCGGCGGAACGTATCACTAATAAGATCAGGGGCACGAGCAATTCACTGTCTGACTGGAGTGCCACCATTACCGGTGTGCTGCTTGCGCTCACACTGCCTCCCTCTTTTCCATTGTGGATGGGCGCGGTGGCGGGTTTTGCGGCAGTCTGGCTGGGCAAGTCGCTGTTCGGCGGTCTGGGGCAAAATCCTTTTAACCCCGCGCTGATCGGACGTGCTTTTGTGCAGGCAGCTTTCCCGACAGCGATCAGCACCTGGGTGCCTGCCTATATGCCGCATCGCTTCAGCGAATTCATCCCGTCATCGCTGACTGCACCTTTCATGGCGCCGCCCGACATCGCACTATGGGTCAAGCAACAGGGTATAGACGCCTTCACCGGTGCGACTCCGTTGGCACGCTGGAAGTTCGAAAACATTTCCGCATCTTCGATGGATTTCCTGACCGGGAATATCACTGCCAGCGCAGGCGAAACCTCAGCCATTCTGATTCTGCTGTGCGGCCTGTATCTGGCGGCAAGGAAGTTTCTGGATTGGCGTATTCCCGTTGCAGTATTGGGCAGTGCGATGCTATTGGCTTGGGCCTTCCATTTCGCCCAACCGGCTCGCTATCCCACGCCGACCTTCGTGCTGCTTTCCGGCGGATTGATGCTGGGCGCGTGGTTCATGGCGACCGACATGGCGACTTCGCCCATAACTCCGCGCGGTATTTGGCTGTACGGAGCGCTGATTGGGATTCTGACGGTAGTGATCCGATATTTCGGCGGTCTGACCGAGGGTGTGATGTATGCCATCCTGATCGCCAATGCAACCGGGCCATTGCTGGATCAGTTCAACCAGCCCCGCATACTGGGTGGCAAACGAGGTAAATCATGAGTGACACTCCAGAGATCAATACGCCAAGTTTTGCGATGGTGCGCACGCTGGGGTTGGTGTCAGTCATCTGCGGCATCATCATCGTCGGCATCTACCAGCTCACGTTGCCGGCAGTGAATGCGAACAAAAAACTTGCGCTGGAAAGGCAAGTGTTCAAGGTGCTTCCGAACGCCAAAAGAGTGGTGCCGTATTTTGCCACTCAAAGCGGGATCTCAATTGCTGAAGGCCAAGACATGGCGCCTGCCGGATCAGTGATCTTCTACGCGGTGTACGATGCAGCAGACAAACTCGCGGGCATCGCGGCGGAAGCCTCCTCTTCCGGTTACGCCGATCAAGTGCGCATACTCTATGCCTATGACGTCGACAAGCAGATCATCACCGGCATCGGCGTGATTGCCATGCGCGAGACGCCGGGCATCGGCGACAAGATACTCACCGACCAGGCGTTCCTGAAGAACTTCGAGGCGCTGGACGTGCATCTATCGGATGACCTGAAGAGCCTCGCCAACGCGGTCAAGACTGTCAAACATGGCACCAAGACTAACCCATGGCAGATCGATGCCATCGCCGGCGCGACCGTGACCTCCAAGGCAGTCGGCCGGGGTATCAACGAATCCGCGCAGTCCCTGTTGCCTAAACTACTGCCGCATCTTGATAAATTAAGGAACCCATCATGAGCGCACCTTCCAGTTTCGATGAGTTTTTGAGCGGCCTGTGGAAACAGAATCCGATCTTCGTCATGGTGTTGGGCATGTGCCCGACCCTCGCCGTCACCGTGTCGGCGGTGAACGCCATCTCCATGGGGCTGGCCACCACTTTTGTGCTTGGAACTTCGTGTCTGCTGGTTTCACTGCTGCGCAATGCCATTCCCAAGCAAGTGCGCATCGCCAGTTACATCGTCATCATCGCCACCTTCGTCACCGTGGTGGACTACGCGATCCAGGCCATCAGCCTTGATCTTTATGTGGCGCTCGGCGCTTATATCAAACTGATCGTGGCCAACTGCGTGCTGCTGGGTCGTGCCGAAGCGCATGCCGCCAAGAATCCGCCGTTGCCCGCCACCTTCAACGCGCTCGGCATGGGACTGGGATTCACGCTGGGCTTGTTTATGATCGGTTGCGTGCGCGAAATCCTCGGTGCGGGCAAACTGTTCGGCGTGGCATTGTTCGGCGACCACTTCCAGCCTTGGGTGGTGATGGTGTTGCCTCCCGGCGGTTTCTTCGTGCTGGCGTTCTGGCTCATTGTATTTGCCGCCGTCCGTCACATCGGCAACAAACGCAACGCACAGTTGGAAGGAGTGCAGCCATGAATAACGATACCGTTGCCAATATCCTGCTGACTACCATCCTGCCCGGCAATTTCGTGCTGGCGATGTTCCTCGGCATGTGTCCGTTCCTCGGCGTGTCGCAAAAACTCAGCACTGCCGTGCCGATGGGGATCGCCACTGCCTTCGTGATTCTGGTGGCCTCGGTTTCGGCCTACTTCCTGAACATGGTGCTGGTGTATTTCCATCTGGAATTCCTCAGCGTGATCACCTTCATCACGGTCATCGCCTGCGCGGTGCAATTGGTGGAAATGTTTGTGAAAAAAACTTTCCCGGTACTGTTTCGGCAACTGGGCATCTATCTGCCGCTGATCACCACCAACTGTGCGGTGCTCGGTGTGGCACTGTTTCAGACTGCCCGCCAGTACAATTTCGCACAATCGCTGGCCTATAGCATCGGCGGCGGCATCGGCTTCACGCTGGCACTGATACTGATGGCCGGTGTGCGCGAACGCATGCAACTCTCCAACGTGCCGACGCTAGTACAAGGCGCGGCGCTGAGCGTGGTGATAGGCGGTTTGCTGTCACTGTCGTTCATGGGCTTTTCCGGGATCGGAGGCGGGGAATGATCTATCTGTATACGGTCGGTTTTATACTGTTCGTGATGGTGGCGTGGGTCGTCGTGCAGGCGGCCGCTAACCGGTTTGCGCGGCATCATCCGGAATTCGGTGCGGCACGCAAGATGGGTGAAGGGTGCTGCGGCAAGTGCACAGGCGATACTTGCGAAAACAAAGAGCATCACTGAAATAAATCCGGTCAGAAGAATGTAGGGTGGGCACCCTACCGGAAATTTTTATTGCCGATAGTTTCGGCGAATGAATCAAACACAGTTCAACAACAGAGGAGAAGTACATGCAACCCTACGTCATTCCCTTCCAGTCTCTGGGCATCGCAGATATCCCGGAGGTGGGCGGAAAGAACGCATCGCTTGGCGAAATGATTTCCAACCTGAGCTCGTCCGGCGTGCACGTACCCGGCGGCTTTGCCACCACGGCGCAGGCGTATCGCGATTTTCTGGCGAATGACGGATTGGACAAACGCATCGAACAGGCACTGGTCAAACTGAATGTGGAGGATGTCACTGCACTGGCCGAAGCCGGGCGCATGATACGCAGCTGGATCGTTGAGGCGCCGTTGCCGAAGCGTCTGGAAGACGAAATTCGCAGCCACTATGCAAAACTGTCCGCGGAAGGCGAAGGCAGTTTCGCGGTACGTTCTTCGGCCACGGCGGAGGACTTGCCGGATGCGTCGTTCGCGGGTCAGCAAGAGACCTTCCTTAACATCCAGGGCATCGACAACATCCTGCATGCGATACGTGAAGTATTCGCGTCGCTGTATAACGACCGCGCCATCTCCTATCGCGTGCATAAAGATTTCACGCATGCCGACGTGGCATTGTCGGCCGGCGTGCAACGCATGGTGCGTTCCGATCTGGGCGCGTCCGGCGTGTTGTTCACGCTGGATACCGAATCCGGTTTCCGCGATGCGGTGTTCGTTACCTCATCTTTTGGCCTGGGCGAAATGGTGGTGCAGGGCGCGGTCAATCCGGACGAGTTCTATGTGCACAAGCAGCAACTCGCAGCCGGTTTCCCCGCCGTCATACGCCGCAGTCTGGGTTCCAAACAGCAACGCATGGTGTTCGACGAACAGCGTTCCGCCGGTCGTTCCACCCGTATCGAGCCGGTGCCCGTCGTCGATCAGCAGCGCTTTTCCCTGAGCGATGCAGACGTGTTGCAACTGGCGCGCTATGCCATGTCCATTGAAAAACATTACGGTCGCCCGATGGACATCGAATGGGGCAAGGATGGTATCGACGGCAAGCTGTACATTCTGCAAGCGCGTCCCGAAACAGTGAAGTCGAACGCAGCGGCGGGCGGCACGGAGAAATACCGTCTGCAACAACGCGGCGATGTACTGGTTGAAGGCCGTGCCATCGGCCAGAAGATCGGCGCGGGCCGCGTGCGCATCGTTGCCAGCACTGCCGAGATGGACAAGGTGCAAGCGGGCGACGTGCTGGTCACCGACATGACCGACCCGAACTGGGAACCGGTGATGAAGCGTGCTTCCGCCATCATCACCAATCGCGGCGGACGGACTTGCCATGCCGCCATCATCGCGCGCGAACTGGGCATTCCCGCGATCGTCGGTTGCGGCCACGCCACGACCGCGTTGCAGGAAGGCGAGATCGTCACCGCTTCCTGTGCGGAAGGCGATACCGGTTTTGTGTATCACGGCAAGCTGCCGTTCGAGGTCGTCGTCCACAACGAAGCTGAATTGCCACCCATCCCCGTCAAGCTGATGCTCAACGTGGGCAACCCCACGCTGGCGTTCGAATTTGCGCAGCTGCCGTCCGCGGGTGTGGGCCTGGCGCGTCTCGAATTCATCATCAACAACCTGATCGGCATCCACCCCAAGGCGGTGCTGGAACACAACAAGTTGCCCGGAAAATTGCACGAAGCTGTGTTGCAGCGTTCCGCCGGCTACGCCGACCCGGTCGAATTCTATGTGGAGAAGATCACCGAAGGCGTGTCCACGCTTGCGGCCGCGTTCTGGCCCAAGCCGGTGATCGTGCGACTGTCCGACTTCAAGTCGAACGAATATCGCAAGTTGTTGGGCGGCGAGATCTACGAGCCGATGGAAGAGAATCCGATGATCGGTTTTCGTGGCGCAGGTCGCTATGTCGCCGCGAACTTCAGCGACTGCTTCGAGCTGGAGTGCCGTGCCATGAAACGTGTGCGCGAGACGCTCGGTTACACCAATGTCGAACTGATGGTCCCGTTCGTGCGCACCGTGCAGGAAGCGCGCGACGTTGTCGCCACGCTGGAGAAACACGGCCTGAAACGCGGCGAGAAGGGATTGCGTCTCATCATGATGTGCGAGATTCCGTCCAACGCGCTGTTGGCAGAAGAGTTCCTGCAATACTTCGACGGTTTCTCCATCGGCTCCAACGACCTGACGCAACTTACCCTGGGGCTGGATCGGGATTCCAGCCTGGTGGCGGATCGTTTCGACGAACGCGATCCTGCGGTCAAGGCACTGTTGAAGATGGCGATCACCACCTGCAACCGGCTGCACAAATACGTCGGCATCTGCGGACAGGGACCATCCGATCACTTCGACTTCGCACAGTGGTTGGTGGAGACCGGCATCCAGACCATGTCGCTCAATCCGGACACGCTGTTGGAAACATGGCGCAAGTTGGCCGAGAAAGGAACTGCCAGGAAATAAATCTAAGGTGCTAGTAGGTGCGAATTCATTCGCACATAACACGTTATTCGTGCGAATGAATTCGCACCTACACACGCAGCGCCGGAATGACGAAATCAAAATTATTGGTAGCCAGTAACTTGGCGACCACGGCAGCCGGATCAAGGTGAGTCTGACTGCCGCAACCCCCAACCGGACAAGCTATTGTCCGGTATCACCAGTAAGCGATTTCCCTACCCCTCCCCCATCCCACTCTCCCCTTTTGGGGGGAGGGGTTCTTTTTTTGA
>CABEBA010000330.1_pt1 | contig 23034 bp, 21 predicted proteins | sample 3132531 | NCBI WGS metagenome assembly CABEBA01 (sample SAMEA5534344, study PRJEB31848) | metagenome | biome: tundra; feature: field; material: soil | place: USA | collected 2013-05 | depth 0.45 m
GAACGCCTGATCTACGTCGCCGATTCCGGCCATGTACCTTACGGCGACAAATCTCCGGCTTTCATTGAAGCTCGTTCATTGGCGATAGCACGCTTTCTTATCAGTCAGGGTGCCGAGGCCATAGTCATCGCATGCAACACAGCCACTGCTGCTGCTGCCCACACGTTGCGCGTCAAATTCAGCAAAATGCCTTTCCTGGCCATGGAACCAGCCGTTAAGCCGGCCGTCGCGGCAACGAAAACCGGCGTGGTCGGCGTGCTGGCGACGGTTGGTACGTTAGAAAGCGCACGGTTTGCTGCCTTGTTGGAAAAGTATGCGGGTCGTACGAAGATCGAGATTCAAGGCTGCCCCGGCCTGGTCGAACAAGTCGAACAGGGCGAACTGAACAGTGCATGCACACGCGAACTGATCGAACGCTACACTGCGCCGCTATTAAAACGCGGTGCAGACACCTTGATCCTGGGCTGCACTCACTACCCTTTTCTCGCACCGCTGATTCGCGAAGTGGTGGGCAACAACATCACGCTGGTGGATACCGGAGCCGCCGTCGCGCGGCATTTACAACATCGCATAAAAGCCGAATTGCCGCCCCGAATTACCGGCGAGGCTTCGGCGCAGTTCTTCACCAGCGGCGATGCTGCGCATGCTTCACGCATCATGTCAGCGTTGTGGGGAGAAGAAGTTATCGCAGAGCTGTTGCCGCTCGAGTTCTTGTAGCTGAATCAACCGCCTTTGCTTATGCGTACTTCAACCCTTTATCGGACATACTGGGCGCGGGAAATGGGCGTTTAACAATCAGTCAAAATCACAAACGACAACTTTGCATACCGCCTCACGTATCGAGTTGCCATCTTTCACTTCTTTATTGCTGCTATTCAGCCTTGTTTCTGCGCGGGGTGCGCGGCAAAGATGTCTTACTCTTATTGGAAGATAAGGGATGCACGGGAGGGATGACCGCAGCAAGCAGCTGTAAACGTCCGGTGACGATACCGCGAAGGGCGATCATTTCATTGGCGACCGCCTGCAGTTTTGCTGCCGGGCCCTGCACCAGAATGACTTCCATCAACTGATCCTCGGAAAGATGCACGTGCAACGAGCTGATGACCTCATTGATGTGTTTGTACTGCAGATCGGCCAATTTCTTTTGCAAATCCCGCGTCAGACGGTCATACAGCAGGGTGATTGTTCCCACCATCACCTCGTTGCCCAGTGTGCGCTTATGCTCACCGAGCTGGTAATTCACCATCTCGCCTATCGCCTGCGAACGGCTTTCGTAACCGCGGCTTTCCACCATTCGGTCGAGCTCGGTCAGCAGCGGCGGCGGCAACGAGATGCTGACGCGGCTGACCGGAGTGGATATCTTTTTCTGCTCGCTGTCTTTCATTACCATTCTTTCAGAACATGTAACTGTAACGTTCCACCTCCCACTTGCTCACGGTGAGGTGATAAGCCTCCCACTCCTCGGTCTTGTAACGAATGAATTCGTCTTTCAATTCTTTGCCCAGCGCCTGTTCGACCAGCGGATCTTCTGCAAAAGCAGCCACGGCCTCCTGCAGCGTTTGCGGCAGGAATTCTATACCGCGCTTGGTGCGCTCGGCTTCCGTTATGTCGTACAGATTGTCTTCATTGGGATTGCCGGGGTCGAGACCTTCGCGTACCCCTTCCAGCCCGGCAGCAAGCACCAGCGCTGCGGCCAGATACGGGTTAACTGCACCATCGGCATTGCGCGATTCACAGCGGCCGCCGCCGGAAGGAACTCGGACCGAGTTGGTACGGTTGTTGGATCCGTAGGAATTGAACACCGGCGCCCAGGTGAAGTAGCTCATCGCGCCCCTGCGCACCAGCCGCTTGTAACTGTTGACTGTCGGTGCAAACACCGCACACAGTGCGCGTCCGTGCTTCAGAATGCCTCCAATAAACATGTAGCCCAGCGGGGTCAGACCGATACCGCGCGGATCATCCTTGGGATCGCAGGCAAACAGATTCTTTCCGCTTTTCAGATCGTACAGTGACATGTTGAAGTGAGCTGCATTCCCCGTTTTATCGGCGAAGGGTTTGGGCATCATCGTGGCGAGCAAGCCTTCTTCCTTCGCGTAGTGTTTGGCCATGTAACGGAAGAAAATGAGGCGGTCGCAAGTAGTAAGCGCATCGGCATAATTGAAATCGAATTCGAACTGGCCATTGGCATCTTCATGGTCGAATGAATACAAGTCCCAGCCCAGACCGTTGATGGCGGTTGCCATCTTGTCGAGCCAGCCGAAGCTGTTAGTGAAGCCGCGTACGTCGTAACAGGATTTGGTCAGCTTATCCTCCGCATCCGGCACCGAGAGCTTGCCCTCTGCATCCTGCTTGAGCAAAAAGATTTCGCACTCGATGCCGAGGTTCATGCCGTAACCCAGCTCGGCCGCTTTGGCCATCTGGTTTTTCAGTGCGACGCGCGTGTTCAGCGGGTAAGGCTTGCCCTGAAAATGGTTGTCGGCCGGCATCCAGGCAATTTTGGGTTCCCACGGCAACTGGATAACGCTGTTGAGATCCGGTACCGATGTCAGCTCGTCATCGTTCGGCGCCTGTCCAAGTCCGTCCAGCGCATAGCCGGTGTAACGTTCAGAACCTTTGGCCATATGGCCGAGATGGTCGATGGGAACCACTTTGGCTTTGGGTACGCCGTGGATATCCACGTATGCACCGATACAGTACTTGACGCCTTTGTCTGTTAGTTCTTTCTGCAGCCTGGGTACATCCACGTTCGTGTTCATTGCCATTCCTTTGTGTTGTGTCGGTGTTAGTAAATTACGAACCGCTTGTAGCGGCATCGTCAAAATGTGAGTCGTAACAAAAATCCAGCGGTGGAGTTTCAGTCAGGCCTTTCAAGATCAGTGCACTGGCGTCCTCCACCATCCAGTCAAAACCTGTGCGACCTTTTTCGATACTCGCCTGGCTCGGATTTCCGGTGACACCGTTCAGGCTGGTGCGGTTGACCGGGTGCGGAAATACACAGCCCGCGGTACGGTCAGGATCGTCGGCTGCTGCGCACAACTCGCTTCGCACCAGAGCAGGTGCAATCGACAACATCAGCGATGTCTCCGCATCGTTGGCATGCCAGTCATCAGCATCTGCAAAATGAAACTGTCGAACCCGCGCGCTGATGGTGGCGCTGTTTATGACGGTTACCATCAGGTCGTCGTGTTCGGTGCGCAGCATTTCCAGCGCGCAACGCAGGGGGGCTGCGTTAGTGACATGCGCATTCACGATAAACAAGCGGCGCACGCCGCTGTGGTATGCCCAGTCGCCGATCTGCTTGACCAGTTCGATCAGCGTAATAGGTTGCAGCGAAATGGTTCCGGGCCAGCGCTTGCTGTGCCCCAATGAACATCCATACGGCAACGTGGGCAGCACGGGCACCCGGATTTTTTCTGAGACGGCCAGACACAGCTCTTCGGCGATCACAAAGTCGACACCACAACCCAGATGCGGGCCGTGCTGTTCGGTGGCACCCACCGGCAGGATGGCGGCATGGTTCACCGCTGCCAATGCCGCAGGTATTTCAGACCAGGTTAGTTCAGACCAGCGCATGCTGTTTACTCCACGTTATCGGTTACATGAGTGAAGCGGATAAGATGCGGCTTGATTGCCCTCTCATCTTCGTTTTCTTCCTGCACGGGTGGATGGATCAGTTCTTCCAGACGTTGCTTGGTGGCGCGAAATTCCGGCCCTCCAAATTGCGCGGTGGAGCGAGGCCGCGGTACCGGTACTTCGATCATTTCCTGCACTTCGCCCGGATGCGCTTTCAATACCAGGATGCGGTCGGCCAGGAAAATGGCCTCGTCCAGATCGTGCGTGATGAACACGATGGTGATGTCCACGTTGCGCCAGATTTCGAGCAAATGGGTCTGCATCTTGATGCGGGTCTGCGCATCCAGTGCCCCGAAGGGCTCGTCCATCAGCAGGATGCGCGGCTGGTTAACCAGCGCACGCGCAATCGCCACGCGCTGGCGCATGCCGCCGGAGAGCTGGTGCGGGTAAGCGTTGGCGAATTTCTCCAGGCCCACCAACTCGATCCACAGCATGGCATCGCGCTCCGCGTCATCGCGGGTGGAACCGTTCATTTCCGGGCCGAACATCACGTTCCTTTTCACCGTCAGCCACGGAAACAAGGAATAGCCCTGGAACACCATGCCGCGGTCCTGTCCCGGGCCGCTTACCGGCTTGCCGTCTATCAGCATTTCGCCGGAACTCTGCTTCTCCAGTCCGGCGAGCGTCCTGGCCAGGGTCGATTTGCCGCAGCCGGAAGGTCCGACCACGCACACGATTTCGCGACGATGAATCTTGAAATTGATATCCCGCAGCGCTTCCACTTCGCCCTGTGCAGAAATATATTTCTTGCCCAGATGGCGTGCCTCGAGAATCACGTTGCGCTGCTTGATCGTGTCGAAGCGGGCGCGCACGGCATCGGACTGTTCCAGATAGGTTTTATTGTTGCTATCGATATTCATGGCTCATTCCTTCTTCTGACTTCTGTCCCAGGGAAAGAACCGGCGCCCCAGTTTTCCCAGCAGGATGTCCGTTCCAAAACCGATGATGCCTATCATCATGATGGCGGCGTAAACATTGTCGAAATGCTGATAGCGGGCTTGCTGGGTAATAAACCAGGTGATGCCGGAGCTGGTACCGATCAGCTCCGCCACGATCAGGTATGTCCAGGCCCAGCCCAGCAGGATTCGCTGATCGCGATAGAGATCGGGCAGAATTCCCGGCACCACCACACGCGTCAGCATGCGGAAACGCCCCGTTCCCAAAGTCAGCGCGGCTTCGACTATGGTTGCATCGAGCTTTCGCGTGGTATTGGCAATGATGAGAATTTGCTGGAACAGGGTTCCGATAACGATGATCGCGATTTTCGGCGCGTCGTAAATACCGAGTACCGCAACTGCCAGGGCGCCGAAGGCAGGCGCGGGCAAGTAGCGAAAGAACTCGATGAAGGGCTCGTTCAAGCGAGCCATTGTGGAATAGGTGCCGGACAGTATGCCCAGCGGTACACCAATTATTGATGAGATTACAAAACCCCAGAAAATGATCTGGATGCTGTGCCACAAACTTTCATGCAACCAGGGCATGTCCTTCTGTTCGGGCGCTTTGGTAAATGCCGTGTAAAAGGCCTTTGCCACCTCATGTGGCGCAGGCAAATAGATCGGGTTGGCTGGTATTCCCTGCGGCAGCGCAAGTTTCTGCGTTTGCATATTGGCGAGCTCATCCTTGAACACACTTTTGTCCACCAGCATGCCTGCACGGAAGTAATCGACACCACCCGGCTCTTCAACGAGCATCTTTGGATGCCAGATGAAAGGCAGATAACTGACAGCGGACCACAGCAATAACGGCAGCAAGAATGAGCCGACAATTTGCAACGCATGTTTGCGTGCCCAAATATGTCTGGTCAGCAATTGCGAAATATCACTCATTCTTGTGCCGAATATCACTTTGGTCCCCGATTACTTAGCGTGGTAAAAAGAAGGATCGATGTAGCTGTCCACGTCTTGCGAAGTTTTGTAAACGTCATTGGCCACATTGAATTTGTTTGCAATCTCCGATGAGCCGTACAGTGAATTGAAACCGCTGCCCTTGACCATGGCCTTCTTGCCTTCGCTCAAATTCAGCAGCTTGGTACCTTTGAGCAGCGGCAGATACGCTTCCGGTGTCAGACCCACACGGGCAGACATGATCTTGACTGCGTCGGGCTGAGTCTTCGGATCTTCGATGTATTTGACGACACGGCCCCATACCTTGACCACTTTTGCCCAATCGGCACGACGCGACTTCAAGCTGGCCGGGTTAACTGCCAGTACGTCGTAGATCAGGCCGGGTTCGTCAGCCGAGGTGTAAATTGGCTTGGAACCCGGTACTCCAGCCATCGCTTGGCCAGAGACAGGCTGCCAGGCACCCACGGCCGAGATATCGGCAGAGGCCAGCATTTGCGGCATTTCATTAGTCTTGGCATTTACCAGTGTGACATCGGATTCCTTCATGCCGAGTTTCTTCAGGCCGTTCAGCAACAGCAGATGCTCAACCAGGCCCGGTTCCACGGACACTTTTTTGCCTTTCAGATCGGTCAGCGACTTGATGCCGGACTTGGCCACGATCATGTCGTTGCCATTGGAATAGTCGGTGATCAGCATCATGATGCCCTTGCCGCCACCCGAACCCGTTACCAGCGTATCGCCGTTGGTCATCAGTACCGAATCGATCTTGCCGGCAGCGAACGCATCCATAGATGCCGAATAGTCAAACCATTCAAAATTGACATCCACACCCGCTTCCTTGAGCCAGCCTTTTTCGATGGCCACTTGCCAGGCCACCCAACCAGGCCAGTCGCTATAACCTATGGTCAGGGGCTGAGCCGCGTATGCAGGAATGGAACAAAACGCCGCAACCGAAACCAGCGCACCTGCCATCCAGAGTTTCATTGTCTTACCGAGTCTATTTACATTCATGGTCGTCTCCAATTGGTCGAAGGTATTACTAAATTGAATATTCGTAATATTCACAATCTATTTAGCAACAACGATGCCAACAAACTGATTGCGTCGTTTCTCATTGTTTATATTGATATTAGAGCGGTTTGCTCAAATGGATTCGGCACCTGTACATCCATGATCCGCACCAACATGGACCGCTGGACGCACCAAAAGCTGTGCATCTGATGTTTGTTTTGCCTGCAAGAACAATCACTGAATGTTTTAAGGTCAATTCACACTTGCGCTTGAATCGATCCATCACTTAACAAACGTGGTGCAGCGTTTGATTTGATACGTGGAATTGAGAGTTCAGGAATTGATGTGTGCAGAAGTTTCAGAGCGTGCTTCGATCACGGCAGCAGTCAGAATGAGCACGCCGCCGACCATTTCCTGCGCGGACAAATGTTCTCCCCCGATTAATACTGCGGAGAACACGCCCACCGCGAGTTCGGCCAGCAACAATATGGCCGCCTTGCCTGCATCCAGCCTGGCGACACCGTAAAAAGTCGCCAGCGTGCCGGGCACGACCCAGAGCAAACTCAGCGCGGACAGTATCCCTATCTGGGCCGCACTGAGTGTCTGCATGGGCTGCTCATCCCAAAGCAGGAAGCCGAGTGAGATCAGCGCGCAACCACCATTGATCGCCACCGCCCGCACCGCGTCCGGCAAACCGTGTCCGGCGCGGATAGCCACATTGTTGAAGGCGAAGGCCAGTCCGGATGAGAGCGCCAGCAGATCCATCGCAGAAAGTGGTGTCGTGAATATTTCGGGGCCGCCCAGTGTCGCGGCCAGTCCTGCCAGCGCGATTGCCAATGCAATAACCCGCAGCCGGGTGAACGCTTCGCCCAGAAATATTCTTGCCGCAAGAATCGTCCACACCGGAGCCAGATAGAACAGCAACATGACGCGCACCACGCTGCCAGCAGCAAGCGAGCTAACCAATGCTGCAGTAGCCCAACCCCCGAGAGCGGCGATAAGCAGGATCAATCCGATCTTCCCGCGCAATTGCGCCAGATCGCTCCGGACGAATGGCAGCAGTAGCAGCACGGACAGACCAAATGCGTACACCTGCACGATGCTGCCGTGGATACCGACCATACCTAGCGATTTGAGCGGCCACCAGAACAGCCCCCAGAACACCGAGCCCACAAGCAGGGCTGAAACGGCCTTTTGCCGAGGCTGCAGAGTTAGCGGAAGCGGAGCCATCTCAAACTTCCGTCGGCGATTGATTACAGCTTTCCCACTTTCGAAAATGCCCGCGCTCGGTTTGACCCATCCAGGCATTGATCTCCCACAAATCGGCGACCGGCTGCTGCGTGAATGGTGCGCAATGCAAATAACCATCGGGACCGAACTCGGGGGTCATGGTGGAAATGGAATTCCCCTTGTCGCGCTGCACCGACCAGATCGCTTCCCAATAGCGCTGGTGCGATGCCAGTGCGGCGGCATATTCCGGCGCGGCTGGATGCGGCACTTGCGGCCCCTGGTCATAACCGACGCGGGCGTGGATGTGATGGGCATGACGCGCTACCTCGCTGACCACGTCCCAGTCATCGTCCAGTTGGCGTTCCATCACCACCACCCAGTGACTGAAGTCGCAGGTCAGTTTCAATTCCGGCGTTCGTTGCAGAATTGCCAGCGTGGTCCACGGGTTGAACAGGGAACGGCTGCGGTGGATCTCGAAGCTGCATGCGATGTTCATGCGTGCAGCGATTTCCTGCGCCTCGCTGAAAAAACGCACACTTTGCTCCAGCGACCACGCATCGCAGCCGCCGATGATGGTCACCCATCGCGGTGCCAGTGACCGTCCGAGTTGCAGCTGGCGCTCGACATCGGCGACATGCTCTTCCACCGAGGCGTCACGCCGCGGTACATAACCGCCTGCCGTCACGATCTCCTGTATGTAACGCAGGCCCCGTGTCTGCAATGCGGATTGCAATTCATCGCGGCGCACCTGCGGTATATCGGCATTGCCTTCAAGACCGACAAAACCCGCTGCGACAGCCTGATCGGCAGCCTCAGTCATCGCACCGCTGTGTCCCCACAGCGTCTTGAATAATTGCAGCTCCATGGACATCAGCCCTTTTGCTGCAGGTAGGCGCGCCAGCCGCCGAAGTGCGAAATGTCCATCGCCTCATTCGCGACATACTGTTCACACACAAAACCCTGCACCTGTTCACCGCTGGCCAGCGTGATGGTGCCAATACCGAGCGGTGCGGGTATGCCGGCAACAAACGAACCGAATTCGCGGGCGGGCATTTCCCACACTTCCACTTCGATGGCGTGGCCGCTTTCGTCCGCCGCTACGCGCACCATGCCGGGCCGGAACGGTGGGCCGCCAGGCAAAGCATAAAATTTGTAATCGGCGCTGCTTTTGGTGCGCGCAACCAGATGCGCGCCGCGACTGGTGAGCTGGTGATTGAGCGGCAATCCTTCCAGGTGTGCGCCGCAGACTGCAACGCGCACTCTTCCGGGCAGCAACTTGTCATCTTGTGCAGTGGAACCCTTGGCGCCGTGTAGCAGTCGGTCAGCCAGATGCAGCAAAGGGACGTCCTGATGTGCGGGCGCAACCAGCGTGATGCCAAATGGCAGCCCGTCGTCCTGAAATCCTGCCGGAACCGCAATCGCGGCATAATCCAGCAGGTTCATGAAATTGGTGTAGTAACCCAGATTCGCGTTCAGGCGGATCGGGTCTGCCTCCATCTCGGCAATGCGATAGATGGTTCCCGCAGTCGGCGTGACCATGCAATCGATCTGGTTCCACACCGGCGCAGTTTGCTTGCGCAGTGCTTCCAGTCGGTACATGCCGCTGAAGGCATCCGCCGCGGAAAATTTCTTTGCACCGGCGATGATCTCGCGCACCACCGGATTGATGCGTTCCGATTGTGCATCGAAGAATTCGCGGATCGCGGCATAGCGTTCCGCCACCCAGGGTCCTTCGTACAGCAGGCGCGCTGCCTCCAGGAACGGGGCGAAATCGATTTCGACCGCCGTGCCGCCGATGGCACGCAGCGCATCACAACTGCGCTGGAACAGGGCAGCAGTTTGCTGATTGCCGAAGAACTGCAATTGATCCGCTCGCGGCACGCCGAAGCGAAAAGTTTTGGCGCGTCCGAAATCGAATCCGTGCGGCAGCATCTGGCGCGAGTAAGCGTCCTGTTCGTCGTATCCGGCGGCCACGGACAACACACTTTCGGCATCGGCCGTGTTGAATGCAAAAATTGACACGCAATCCAGCGAACGGCAGGCCGGTACCACGCCATGTGTGGACAACCAGCCGCGCGTGGCTTTCACACCGACCAGATTGTTGAATGCGGCAGGTATGCGACCCGAGCCGGCGGTATCGGTACCCAGGCTGAAACTCGCCAGCCCCAGTGCGACCGCCACTGCCGAACCCGAGCTGGAGCCGCCAGAGATATAGTCCGGGTCATAGGCATTGCGGCATGCACCGTGCGGTGAACGCGTACCATTCAGCCCGGTGGCGAATTGATCGAGGTTGGTCTTGCCGACAGGGATTGCACCCGCATCGATCAGGCGTTGCACCACCGTCGCATGCTGTTGCGGTTGATACGCAAACTCGGGACAGCCCGCCGTAGTTGGGGCACAGGCCAGATCGATGTTGTCCTTGATGGCGAACGGAACGCCGTACAAGGGCAGCGTGGCCGGATCTTTGTCTTGCAGGGCTGACACGTAAGCGCTGATTTCCGCCAACGACAAACGGTGTATCCAGACATGATGCGGGTCGTCGCCGATGCGGGACTGAATATCCTGCATGACAGCCAGCGGCTGCAATTCGCCTGCGAGATAGCGTTTACGGAGCGAGACGATATTCAGATCGTTTTTCATTGTGTCCTCACTCGTGGCTCTGGATGACCAGCAGATCCTGGCCGGCTGAAACCTGTCCGCCAATGCGGCAATGCAGCTGGATGACCTCGCCGTCGCAAGGTGCGACCACGGCGATTTCCATCTTCATGGATTCGATGACCACCAGCGTATCGCCCGCCTTGACCTTGCTGCCAACCTGCGCCGGGATAGCCCATACATTGCCCGCGACATGGGCGGCCACGGCACGGCTGCCGGGTGGCAGGTCGAGTTCGCTGTCGGTTCCGGCTTCGGCCACCATGTTGTCTGTGGCGTATTCGGCCTGGCCGTTGGCTTTCCACATCTCGCGCTCCGCCGCAAAGGCGGCACGCTGTGTGTTGCGGAATGCGCTGATCTCTTTGTCGTTGGCTTCCAGATACCGGTTGTATTCTTTCAGGCTGAAGGTGGTCTCTTCGATCTTGAGCTGGAAGCGTCCGGCTACGAAGTCCTCGCGCATCTTGAGCAATTCCTGCTCCGACACCGGATAGAAACGGATCTGGTCGAAGAAGCGCAGCAACCAGGGTTTGCCCTGCTCGAAGTCTGCTGTCTGCTTGTAACGGTTCCACATCTGCACGGTGCGCCCAACGAACTGGTAGCCGCCGGGGCCTTCCATGCCGTACACGCACATATAGGCACCGCCGATTCCTACCGCATTCTCCGGCGTCCAGGTACGCGCCGGATTATATTTTGTGGTGACCAGACGATGCCGCGGATCGAGCGGTGTCGCCACCGGTGCACCGAGATAGACATCGCCCAGACCCAGCACCAGATAGCTCGCGTCGAATACGATGCGTTTCACCTGTTCGATATCGGCAATGCCGTTGATGCGGCGGATGAACTCGATATTGCTCGGACACCAGGGCGCATCTTTGCGCACCGATTGCATGTATTTCTCTATCGCCAGTTTCGTCGAAGGGTCGTCCCACGACAGCGGCAGGTGCACGATGCGTGTCGGCACCTCCATGTCCGCGATGGGTGGCAGCTTTTTTTCCGCCTTGATGAGTTGCTTCACCAAGTCCCCGCGCGCCAACACACGGCCATCAAAATGAATCTGCAACGAACGAATGCCCGGGGTCAGGTCGAGGATGCCTTTCAGCTTGCCCTCGTTCATCGCCTGTTGTACCCACTGCATCAGCGCATGCACGCGGAAGCGCAGATTGATGTCGAGCACCAGCGGGCCGTATTCGATCAGCAGGTTGCGGTCGCCGGACTGGCGATACACGACCTGTACCTGCTCACCTTTGGCGGGGATGCTGTGGACGACGGAACTGCCCATCGTTTTGGCAGCGGGAAACACGGGTAGCACTTTCGGCAAACCCAGCCCAGCGATGGTCTGGTCTTGCAACTGTTCCAGATGATTCGCCTGCTCCAAAGTCATCCAGCGGAAACGCACCGTATCGCCCGGCCGCAACTGGCCCATTTTCCATAATTCCGCATGGGCAATGGTCACTGGACACACAAAGCCGCCAAGGCTGGGGCCGTCCGGGCCGAGGATGACCGGCATGTCGCCGGTGAAGTCCACTGCGCCGATGGCATAGGCATTGTCGTGAATGTTGGACGGATGCAGCCCGGCCTCGCCGCCGTCCTGCCGCGCCCATTCCGGCCTGGGACCGATCAGCCGCACACCGGTGCGGCTGGAGTTGTAGTGCACTTCCCAGTCGGTTGCGAAGAAGGTCCGGATGTCCGATGGCGTGAAGAAGTCCGGTGCACCGTGCGGACCGTACAGCACACCGATCTCCCATTCCTTGCTGTACGAGGGAATCAGATTTGACGGCAATGCACGGCGAGCGCGGGGAGCCACTTCGACACCAAGGTGCAGCACATCGCCGGTGCGCAACGTGCGCCCGCCATGGCCGCCGAACAAGCCCAGCGTGAAGGTGGATTTGCTGCCGAGGTAATCCGGCACATCGAAACCGCCTGCGACGGAAAGATAAGTACGGCATCCGCCGCCGTGCACTGCACCGAGGCGCAACACGCTGCCTGCCTTGACCACATGACTGCGCCAGAACTTCAGCGGCGCGCCATCCAGTTCGGCCTTCATCGCGGCGCCGGTCAGGGCGATGGCTGTGTCGCGGTTGAATTTCAGCGTCGGGCCGGAGACCGTCAACTCCAGTCCTGCCGCATCTTCAGCATTGCCCAGCAGTTGGTTGCCCAGCCGGAACGCCAATGCATCCATGGGCCCCGACGGCGGCACGCCGATATTCCAGTAACCAAGACGACCGGGGTAATCCTGTATGGTGCTTTGCACGCCGGGTTCCAGCACGTCGATGCTGTTCGGTTGGTAGTGGAAGCCGTTCAGGTAGCGCGTGGTTTGTCGACCTTCCCCGAAAACTTTGTCGTCCACGATCTGGCGCAAATATTCAAGATTGGTTTCGATACCGTCCACACGCGTGTCAGCCAGCGCGTCGCGCATCTTTTCCAGCGCCGTTTCCCGATTCATCGCCTTGACGATAATTTTCGCGATCATCGGATCGTAGTAGGGCGGAATGTCGCTGCCGCGTTCTACCCAGGTTTCGTTACGCGCATCGCCGGAGAACTCGACCCCTGTCAGCACACCGCTGGATGGCTGGAAATTCTTGTTCGGGTCTTCCGCATACAGGCGCACTTGTATCGAAGCGCCTTTGGGTTTGATCTGCACTGCATCCAGGGCATGCAGCTCGCCCGCAGCCTGCAGCACCATCCATTCGACCAGATCGACGCCGGTCACTTCTTCGGTGACGCCGTGTTCGACTTGCAGACGTGTGTTCACTTCGAGGAAATAGAACTCGCCGTTATTCGCATCGAATACGAATTCCACCGTGCCTGCCGATTGGTAACCCACGGCTTTGCCCAGGCGAACGGCGGTCTCCAGCAGATGCTGCCGTACCTCGGGGGTGATGTTGGGCGCGGGTGTCTCTTCGATCACTTTCTGGTTGCGGCGCTGCACCGAGCAGTCGCGCTCGCCCAGTGCGATCACCGTACCTTTGCCGTCGCCGAACAACTGCACCTCGATGTGGCGCGCATGCTCTACATACTTTTCAAGATAGATACCGGCATCCTTGAAATTGGCACGCGCAAGACGTTCCACCGATTGAAATGCTTCGCCCAGTTCATCCGCGCTCCAGCACAGACGCATGCCTATGCCGCCACCACCGGCGGTGCTCTTGATCATCACCGGATAACCGATGCGCGATGCTTCGGCGTGAGCATGCCCGACATCAACCAGCAAACCGCTGCCCGGCAACAACGGCACTCCGTTCTGTTCCGCTATTTCACGCGCCGTGTGTTTGAGCCCGAAGCGACGCATCTGATCCGGCGTCGGGCCGATGAACACCACACCCGCCGCCGCGCACTGCTCGGCAAAGGCCGCATTCTCGGAAAGGAAGCCGTAACCGGGATGGATGGCCTGGGCACCCGTGCTGCGGGCAACTTCAAGGATGCGTTCGCCGCGCAGGTAACTTTCAGCGGCAGGCGCGGCGCCGATGCAAACTGCTTCGTCCGCCAACTGCACATGCAACGAACGGGCATCTGCCTCGGAGTACACCGCGACCGACCGGATACCCATCTTCTTCAGGGTACGGATGACGCGGCAGGCGATCGCGCCGCGATTGGCTATCAAGACTTTATCAAACATATCTCACCTGAATCGCAGGTCGTCCTGCGGGTATGTCATGCATCCGGTCGTCCGGACGCGCTGGATTAATGAGTGACTTCATCCCAGATCAGCAACTGCACCGGCGTCGGGTTGTAGGCATTGCAGGGATTGTTGAGTTGCGGACAGTTGGAGATCAGCACATATACATCCATCTCCGCGCGCATTTCCACATACTTCCCCGGCGCCGAGATGCCGTCGGCGAAGGTCAGTTCGCCCTGCGGCGTCACCGGCACATTCATGAAGAAATTGATGTTGGCCGTGAGGTCGCGCTTGTTCATGCCGCAGTCGCAATGGCCGAGGGCATGCAAAAAACTGTCGCGGCAGCTGTGCATGAATTTTTTGTCGATGGCATAGCGCACCGAGTTGCTCTCCGCCGCACAGGCACCGCCCAGTGTGTCGTGGCGACCGCAGGTGTCGGCGACGATGGTCAACAGCACGTTGCCTTCGCTGGACAACAGGTGCGTACCGGCGGTCAGATACAGATTACCCTGTTCGCGAATGGTGTCCACCGCGCTGTAACGTTCTTCCGGGTTATGCGCGTTGTAGAACAGCGTATCCACTGCCTGATTGCCTTCCAGGTCGAGGATGCGAAAAATCTGTCCGCGTTTCACTTCATGCAGCCAAGATTCACCCGCTGGCAGGATGCTGTTGTAACTTGCCTGTGGCGTTGCCAGTTTGCTTTCGACGATAGCCATGTTTTCTCCCTTGCTTAGCGGTACAGCAAATCCGTGTTGTAGAAACCGCGCGCGTTCTCCGGCCGGAAATTGCGGCAGTAATCGTCTGCTTCCGCAGTGCCGCACTGCCATGCCTGAAGTTGCACCGGCTTTGGTGCGTACTGCGGATTGGGATCGAGCGGATGCTGGCAGGCAGATACGACAACCAGTACATCCATATCGAAGCGCACATCTACGAAAGCGCCCGCTCTGGAATGATTGCTCGCATAGTGCAAGTTGCCCGACTCGTCCGTGCTGACCTTGCTGAAGAAATTGATGTTGGGCACGATGTCACGTTTGCCCAAGCCCCATTTGCCGAGTTCGATCAGGAAACTGTCGCGCGCATTGCGATGCATGGCATTGCGATGCTGCTGATAGTCGGCCTTTCCGTATTTCTTTTCCACCAGCGCCGCGTTACTCATGCCGCTGATCGTGTCGTGCCAGCCACAGCTGTCCTCGATGATGGATGCCAGCACGCGTCCCATGTCCGAATAGCATACGAAGCCCTTGGCAAGATGTGCCGTGTGCTGGGCTTTCAGCGTGTCGGCCATGTTGTAGCGTTCCAGTTTTTCTTCCTGGTTGTAGAACAAGGTAGACAAGTTCGCGCCTCCTTCCACATCGGTGATGCGCAGTGCAGTTCCGCGCTTCAACAAAAACGACCAATGGGCACCGCCGGGAATGGTTTCTTCCCACAGCATATTTTCCTTGGATAAAGGTTTATTCATGGCGCCCCCATCGTTCTGAATTGATGCAATCCCCATGCCTCGATCGTGTTGATCGGTCAGATTGACTTGTTAAATACTGTAGAAATGACATTGTTCGACTCCTGAAATGAAAATAGCCCGAGAGGGTGCCAATAAAACTGGGCACATCCTCCCGGGCTTTTATCCCTCCGTGGAGTCTTGTCATGGACAAGACCGAGAACTCTCGGACCAGACACTGTCGACTTCAATCGACAGCCGGAACCCTAGCTCTTCTGTAAGTAGCCGATCTGGAAGACCGACACCCTCAATTAAATTGTAGCAGCAATCGTGCCAATGTATTGACTTACTGTGATCAGTAAGTAACGACGTAATAGCTATACCATGCATACTCAAGATGCACCCATATCGTGCAAGCGCGCACCAAAGTTGAGCGTGTTGAAAAGTATGGATTAATTTGATGCAGGAGAGAATTCATTGCGGAACCTAACGCAGTAACTAGAAAGACCTCCCAATAGAAACTTGCGGTTTCACTACGAACATTAATAACAATTTTTTAACATTACGTTTACATTGCATTTACAACATCGTTGTTACTATCCAGTAGAATTCTCAGTTCAATAGTTCGGAGCACTTTATCAATATGTTTTGAGCAGCTGTGCAGACAGCGACTACGAACTACCTGGTTACTTTTGTTCCAAACTTTAAAGCCCACTTGCGGCATAATCCTAAACATAATGGATTCGGTAATGTTTGGCCTGCCTACACCTATTCCTTGTTGTGAAATATAGCCGAACTAAAATAGTACTTGCATCAATCCTCCTTATTTCCGCTTGGAATATATCGGCGTGGTTCATCACAAAACATTATTACCTTGCCCTAGTTCAAATCACCCTTGAACAAAAGACCAAATTCTCTCAAGATTTAGCTGTCGATCTGTCGGATAGCATCCAGCGTAACCTCAGTTACATTGCCGGCATTCCTGATCTGCTTGCACAGTCTGCGAATGTCAAAAATACCGCATCCCGATTCGGTACGAGCAGCATTCCCTCACCGCAGCCGCTTGATGGCAGGAAAAAGCGCTGGACGGGCGATCCGGTATTGAGGAAATTGAGCCTGTACCTGCGTCAAGTTCAAGACAATCTCCATGTTGACCTGATCTATGTGGTAAACGCAGCAGGGGACTGCATTGTCGCCGGCAATCTTGATACTCCTGGAAGTTCCATCGGAACCAATTTCGCCGAACGCGATTTTTTTCACGAGAACAAGAATGGCAAACGAGGGATGCAATATGCAGTCGGCAAAACTACCCATGTCCCCGGACTCTTTTTTGGCTCCCCGATTTTCATCAATGGACGGTTTATGGGCGCGGTTGTAGCAAAGAATGATGTGCCCAATCTGACTTCGATGATCAAACAGGTCAACGCTTTCGTGACTGATGCCAATGGCGTCATCATTCTTGCTCAGGACAAGAATCGAGAAATGCATGCACTGCCAGACGCTCCTATTGCCGGTATTTCTGAAAAGGAAAAGTTCGACCGCTATAGGCGAAACTATTTTCCCACTCTGCAAATTGAATCCTGGGGGGACAAGCGTTTTACTGCTTTAACACGCATGCAAGATAACATCGACCCGCATATCATTTTGTCGAAAAAAATTCCTGAATACGGCATGAATGTCTATGTCGACACCGATGTTACCGAGTTCCATACCTTGGCCCGGGATAAACTTTGGTTTACCGTTCTGCTTGGAATGTCAGGCAGTATCCTGATCCTGATAGCCAGCGGAACTTTTCTTTATGTGGACTCGATCAAGGCGGCAGAGATCGCGCTGAAACGTGCCGGAATCGCCGAAAGAAGAATCATCAGTGTCACGGAAGATACCCAGGAAAGAATCGGCAGGGAACTGCATGACGATTTGGGCCAGCATCTGACTGGTACCGCCTTCATATCCGAGTTGCTATTTCAAGACTTGAAGAAACATGGTTATCCTGATTGTGAATATGCCTCGAAGATCACCGCCTTGATCAATGAAGCCATCAATAAGACGCGCAGCTTGGCGCAGGGTTTGTATCCGGTGGAACTGAAAGGCGCTGGCCTGCATGCCATGCTGGGGCAGATAGCCTCCAACGTCGTATCGATTTACCAAATAGAGTGCGAACTCATCGGTGAGGGAGAATGCAGCATTAGCAATCCCCATGTACTTATCAATTTATTCCGAATTACCCAGGAAGCTGTGAACAATGCTATCAAGCACAGTGGCGCCACCAAAATTACTCTAAAAATAACTGAGACTCCTTTCGAAATGAAATTGGAAATCGCCGACAACGGCTGCGGCATCGCCAAGCGTTCCATAGCAGATTCAAACAAGGGGCTTGGCATGCATACCATGCACTATCGTTCTTCTTTGCTGGGCGCCACATTCCGCACAACAGAACGACCCACAGGTGGCACCAGCGTGACTATCATCCTGCCCATTAATGAATCCTCCGAAAGCATTTAAATCCCCTTAAAGTTCGGAGTATCGGACGCTGATGATTTCTTCTGCCAATCAACTTAACTGCATTTAGCAACTCTTTCGTTTTTAAAAACGGTAACCCACCAGAAAATTGACGCTGCTCGCCACACTGCGTTGTGTCAACGGGCTTTGTTTTGCTGACCCAGTAAGCCACTTGTACGACAGTCCTGCGGTGCTGAACCAGTCCTTGTTGTAGTTGTGCAGCCAGTTCGCCGTCAAAGCGTAATCCTTGATACCCGCACTGGCGTTGTAGGTGGTGAGTACATTACCCGATGCGGCAGCTTGCGCTGTCGTCACGCCGAAGTAAGTCTGGTTGTATTTGGCATCGCCCCAGTTGAGATTGACGCCGAAGCGCAGGCGGTCGGCGGCAGACAGGGGGAAGCCGATACCTCCTCCCAGTTCGACGTGGGTGCCATGGGTACCGGTGCTGATGCCGCTGGAAACGTACCAGGGAGCAAAACGCCGGTTGATGAACAGGCCTGCTTCCGGCGTAAATCCGATGTTTCCCATGCCGTTCAGGTGTGGATCAGCACTTTCTCTGCGACTATGGCCCGGCGACAGGCGCACACCGTATTGCACATCTTTCTCCTCGGAAAAATTGTATCCAATGCCGCGCAACAGACTCATGAAGAAATGGCCATCGTTATAACTGGCCTCCACCAGAGGCATTAGGCGCAGGCGGTTGTTCGCAGCGCCTTCATAACGCGGAGCATAACTTGCACCGCCACCCAGGGAGAACTTCCAGACACCCGGTGATGGCTTCGTCTCCGTTGAAGGCACTGCGGGAATGTTATTGAGCGGCAGGTCTGGAATCGGCTCGATATCTACGTTAGCTGCCTGTGCTGTGAGTGGAGCAATGACTGTTAAAAGCAGGACAAGTATTTTCATTTAGGTTTTTAGGAGTAGATACAACTTCGGTATTTGTTAGCGAACCGCGATATTACCAAAGGTTGGCCGGCGTATGCCGTTTGGGCTTATTCCTCAGTATCGATGCTCCCCTCACTCCTGTTTTACCAATTTCAGCTGTTCAATACAAAATTCTGTGTTACATATCGTGGCATGAAAACTCTACTGGCATTCCTTCTGGCAATGACGTTTACGTCGCCATCCTTTGCTGCCGAACAGCGTTCGTTCGAAATTCATGATCAGTTGGCTACGCAAGCCGAGACCGACAAGAAGATTGCCCTGACTCTGGATGCCTGCTCCGGCAAATACGATGATGATCTCATCAACTTTCTTATTCAGAATAAGATTCCTGCAACAATCTTTGCCACCAAGAAATGGCTGGATCGAAATCCGCTTGCCATTTCAGTCATTAAAGCGCACCTCGATCTGTTTGATGTTGAGAATCATGGAGAAAAGCATATTCCGGCTGTCATTGGTAAAGGCAGAACTGTGTATGGAATACTGGGTGAGCCCGACGTCATTCACCTGCGGCGTGAAGTTGTAGAGGGTGCGCGTGCCGTTGAACAGGCGACGGGTATCGCCCCGCACTGGTACAGGGGCGCTGGCGCCGAGTACGATTCTCAGTCCATTGAGGAGATCGACAAGTTGGGTTACAAGATCGCAGGCTTTTCCGTGAATGCAGATAATGGAGCCACGTTAAAAAAGAGCACCATAGCGAAAAGACTGGAGCATGTAAAAGCTGGTGACGTCATCATCGCACACATGAACAAGCCCGCTTCTGACTCAGCCGAAGGGCTTGCAGTCGGCTTGGCGTATCTACTCAAAGCAGGATTCGTATTTGTTCGCCTGGATCAGGTCGATCTGAAGGAGATGCCGGAAAAGTTTGAAAAGAAGATCAGGGAGAAACAAGGTCGCTGATCGGCCCAATACAAGTTTCAGTCGCCTTTGAGCAATCACTACACACATGAAGCATTAAGGCTTCACCTCAACCTCTTTCAGCAGTTGCGACAGGTCATTCGCAGTTTGCGCAACCGTTCGTGGCCCCTCGATTTTTTCTTGGGCCCAGTCAACTACATCTCCTGCGCCCCATGATACCAGAGAGGCCATTATGAACACCAGTAAGCCGCGTGTCATGCCCTTCGGCACTCCTTGCTCATTGAGGTAACGGTGGATATACCAGGCGGCGATGAAGAACACGAGTGTGGAGATAACCAGGTTCCACATAGAGGGAAGTTCGAACATATTTGTTTTTCTCTTGGTTGAAATGTTGACGCATCCTTCGGCATCAAGTCCGACGTACACAAAGCGGAGTTAGTGTAGCCGCAATATGGAGCACTTGAAAAGTTTCAGGATTCTGCCGATTGAATGCCGTCCGTCTTTATCTTGTTACATGTCACAAGTAAGCTGGTTTTATCCGTTAGAATCTCCTGACAGTAAACATGGAACAACCGTATGACTTCCACCCGGCATTACACATTAACGATCTCCTGCCCTGACCGTGCGGGCATTATCGCTGCGGTAAGCGGTTTCATCGCCCAGCATGGCGGATTCATCGTCGAGGCAAGTTATCATACCGAGCAGGAAGCGCAGCGATTCTTTATGCGTCAAGAAATACGTGCGGATTCTTTACCGTTTGATGCAGACGAGTTCCGCCGCCGTTTCACTGCAATGGCGCAAGAATTCGGTATGACTTGGCAGCTTTCCGATTCTGCTTTGAAAAAGCGCTTGGTTATTCTGGTGAGCAGGCAGGATCATTGTCTGGATGATCTGCTGCACCGCTGGCGCAGCGGCGAGTTACAGGTGGACATTCCCTGCGTGATCTCCAATCACGAAGACTTGCGCAGCTTCGTTGAATGGCACGGCATCCCGTTCATTTTGGTGAATATGCAGGACAAGATAGCCGCTTTCGAAAAGATCGCTGCACTGTTCGAGCAATACCGCGGCGATAGTATGGTGCTGGCGCGCTTCATGCAGATCCTGCCTCCGATGGTGTGCCAGCGTTTCCCGGGACGCATCATCAACATCCACCACAGTTTCCTGCCTTCCTTCGTCGGCGCCAAACCCTATCACCAAGCCTATCAGCGGGGCGTCAAACTCATCGGTGCGACTTGTCATTACGTCACCGATGAACTGGATGCCGGTCCAATCATCGAACAGGATACGGTACGTATAGACCATGGTGATACAGTGGACGATCTGGTGCGCTATGGGCGCGACATTGAGAAGACGGTACTATCACGCGGCCTGCGCTACCATGTTGAAGACCGCGTGTTGGTATGCGGCAACAAGACCATCGTGTTCCGTTAATATATGCAGGATTTCCCACGTTAAACTTTGCACAGGAGACGCAACACATGAAAAGAACTTTAGGTTTTGTATTTGCAACATTGCTTGCCGGCAACTGCATGGCGTTCGACCTGACCAGCCCCGATCCTGATGTGAAGACAGGTCATCCGATGACCAAGGCGCAAGAATATAAAGGCTTCGATTGCAACGGCGACAATCTTTCGCCGGCATTGGAGTGGAAGAATGCACCAGCCGGTACACGCAGTTTCGCGGTGACTGTTTATGATCCCGATGCACCTACGGGTAGCGGTTGGTGGCATTGGGTGGTGTATGACATTCCCGCAACGGCGACGGGTTTGCCCGGCGCGGCAGTGCTCAAAGCTGCTTTACCTGTCGGCGCGAAACAGGGACGCAACGATTACGGCGAACGCAATTTCGGCGGCGCTTGTCCGCCACTTGGCGACAAGCCGCACCATTACATTTTTACGGTTCATGCGCTCAAGGTCGAAAAGCTTGGAGTACCTGAAGATGCCAGCCCCGCGCTGATCGGTTTCATGTTGCATGGCAACAGACTGGGACTGGCCAAGTTGACCGCGACCTATTCTCGATAACATCACACAAGCAATTTCAAAACAGGGCATCTTCGGATGCCCTGTTTTATTTGCCCAGCAACTGAAGGTCATCGCAATGTCGTCACGTATTTAGATTTTGTTGCCAATGGCAAGGAAACTTCTATTTGTTCAATACGTGGCAATTTTGGATGTACCTCCTCGATACGATCTGCCAGCTTGTGCAATTCATCCGATTGAACGGTACGCGCTAATTTTATGACCTCTTTCGCGTATGCTGCATCGGCACATAACCATTCAATGTCGACGATACGATTGATCTCGCGCCGCATCAGGACATGCACACGACCTGCTAACGAAAATAGTATTTCCATTTTTTCTGACATTTATTTCTTCCTAAAGTTTTTTTATTTCAAGAGCAGTTTGCTGTCCATTTCATCGCTTCCTATAGCGCATCCGGACCGGTCTCGCCGGTGCGGATACGGAATACGTGTTCAAGACCCTGGACGAATATCTTGCCGTCGCCAATCTTGCCTGTCTTCGCTGATTTCCTGATCGCTTCTATCACTCTGTCCAGCTGGTCAGTCTTGACCGCCATTTCCAGTTTGATCTTGGGCACGAAGTCCAAAATATATTCCGCACCGCGATACAACTCGGTGTGTCCCTTTTGCCTGCCAAGCCCTTTTATTTCAGTGACAGTGATGCCTTTCACGCCGATGCAGGACAATGCTTCACGTACTTGGTCGAGCCTAAATGGCTTAATGATTGCAGTAATGATTTTCATACTGTTTCTTTTAACAGAGCCGAAGTGAAATGAAAGCATTCATACACATCTATTCAGCAGATACTGTGCCAGACATTGCAAGGCGCACCGATATTAAGTTTGGAACAGGGTGCGCAAATATTTTGAATGACTGGCGCACCAAGTACAGGCGCATGAACTATTGAGGCGCACTCAGGCGGTGCACCATCTATTCGCTGCGTTTGATAGCTTAGTATTGATGTAATTCAACAAGCTGACTAACTGACTATTTTTTTCCAAGTGAATAGTCGTGTCGGTTGCCAGTCCAGGTTTTTGTAAAAATCGAGCGCAGAAGTATTGTCTGCATCGGCTACCAGCTGAATTCTTTTGGCTCCCTTAGACTTTGCCCATTCCTTGGCCTTTTCAAGCAGCGCCGTACCCACGCCTTGGCCGCGAAACTGTCCTAGCACAACCATATCCTCAATCCATGCTGAGGGCGCACCCATAGCAGTCGAAATAACCAACTGTGCGCTGACCATACCTACGATTCCTGCTGCTTGGTGGTGAGCAACGAAAATCTGAGCTTGATCAGG
>CABEBA010000332.1_pt1 | contig 22491 bp, 24 predicted proteins | sample 3132531 | NCBI WGS metagenome assembly CABEBA01 (sample SAMEA5534344, study PRJEB31848) | metagenome | biome: tundra; feature: field; material: soil | place: USA | collected 2013-05 | depth 0.45 m
TCGATGACCCAGTCGGCGTTGAATATCTTGTGACGGCAATGTTCGGAGTTGGCCTGCGCGAACATCATCAGCTCGACGTCGGTAGGGTTGCGTCCCAGCTTGGTGAAGTTCTCCACCAGATAGTCGATCTCATCGGCAGAAAGCGCCAGCCCCAGCTCGCGGTTCGCGGCTTCCAGCGCGGCGTTGCCGCCTTTGCGGATATCCACCGTCGAGAGCGGCTGCGGCGTACCGTGTTTGAATATCTTGTCTTCGATGCACTCGATGTCGCTGACCACCGATTCGGTCATGCGGTCGTGCAGCAGCGGCAGCACGGCTTTCTTTTCTGCGTCGGTCAGCGGCTTGCCGTTCTTGCTCTTCAGGTAATACAGCACGCCGCGCTCGATGCGCGTCACCTGCGGCAATGCGCAGTGGCGGGCGATGTCGGTGGCCTTGGATGACCAGGGCGAGATGGTGCCGAGACGCGGCACGACCAGCAGGCTTTGGGTCTTGCCTTCGATCTCCGGCTCGCCTGCGTCCTTGTCCAATCCGAGCAAGCGATTCAGCAAGTCGACTTCGGTTGCAGACAATTCGGAGGACAGTTCGGTGAAATAGCAGTGTCGAGTGTCTTCGAGGGTGACACCTGACTTGGTGGCGTTCAGCGCGGTGCGCAGCTTGTCGAGACGGAAGGCGGAAAGAGCGGATTTACCTATCGAAGTGCGGAACATGGCATGGATAAAAGGCGTTGACGACAGGATGCAATTATAATGCAGCCGACCTCACAAACTCAGGGAAAACAGCATGACCCCATCGCGTCCCACGCCCATCAGCCAGAAGCAAGTCGCCGCCTTCCTCAAACCCCGCCCCAAGGACAGCAACAAAGGGATGTTCGGTACGGTAACGGTCATCGGCGGGGCCAATGGCATGGTCGGCGCGCCACTATTGGCCGGGCGCGCGGCGCTCAAGATGGGTGCGGGCTGTGTGCATGTCGGCATGCTGGCGGATAACGCGCCTGTCGTGGATTTATTACAGCCGGAGCTGATGTTGCACAGTGCCGGGGAGGCCCTGAAAAGACTCCCTCACCCTCAATCCCTCTCCCAGAGGGAGAGGGCAGCAGAACCCTCTCCCTCTGGGAGAGGGCAGGGTGAGGGTAACGTACTGCTAGTCGGTTGCGGCCTCGGACAGAGCCTCGCGGCGCAAAAGCTGCTGTATGACGCGCTGTTGCTCGACGTGCCGCTGGCGCTGGATGCCGATGCGCTCAACCTGATCGCCCTGCGTCCCGATCTGCGCAGCATGCTGCATACGCGCAAAGCGCCCGCCGTATTCACCCCGCATCCCGGCGAAGCGGCGCGCTTGCTGGACTGCAAAACAGAAGACATCCAGGCGGATCGGGCCGGCGCAGCACTCTCTCTAGCCAAGAAATTGAACGGCAGTGTGGTTCTGAAAGGTGCAGGCAGCCTCTGCGTCACGCGCGATGGCAAGTTGCACCTTAACCAGACCGGCAACCCCGGCATGAGCAGCGCCGGTATGGGCGATGTGTTGAGCGGCATGATCGCCGCTTTCATCGCACAGGGCTTGAGTGCAGACGAAGCGTTGTTGTTGGCCGTGTACCTGCACGGCGCGGCGGGCGATGAGCTGGCGAAGCAACAAGCCACCCTGGGCATGAGCGCGACGGAAGTGACCGAATGGGCGCGCTGGCTGCTGAACCGCTGGAGCTCTAAGTGATCACTGTAGAAACCGTAGCCCGGATGGGGCCTGCGGAATCCGGGGATGATGACGTCAACTTCCCGCATTCCACTACGTTACATGCGGGCTACAATTCATTCCTATGACCGCCATCCTTTACCGCTATCTGATGATCATCGTGGCCTGCATCTCGCTGTTGATCGGGCTGCAGATCCCCAATTTCGTCGATCAATACCAAAAACGTGTGGATGCGCATCTGCGCGAGGTGGGCGTCAACCTGCAGCCGTTTCAGGAGATCGCCAACAAGTATTTCAACGGCGACATCGGCAAGCTGATCGAGCTGCACCGCAACAGCGAGGTCAAGCCTTTTCAGGAAGAAGGCGTGGCGATTGAAAAGATGGTCGCGCGCAAGCTGCGCTTTGAGGCTGATCTGGCCGCGTTGCAGACCAGCCTGCCGCTGCAGGCGCTGCAAGTTCTGCTGCACGGCGACAAAGAGATTCTGGATGAAGCGATGGGACAATACAGTTATTCCGTTCCGCTGAATCAGGATGCGCTGGTATTCGGCGCGTGCGTTGCGCTCGTCATCCTGCTGCTGGTGGAGCTGTTGCTTGCGCTGGCGCGCTTGGCCTCCAGGAAGATATTCCGTTCAACTTCCCCCACTTCCAAAGCACAATGAGTTTTTCTATCGATATCAGCGAAGAAGCTGGCGTACGCTATCTGCATTTCGGTTCAACCTGGGTACAGGGCGCGATGCGCATCGCCCGCCCCTGGCATCTGGAGCTCGACTACACCAAGGAGATGATGGCGAGCCTGCTCATGCGCGACGATTCGAATTTCCCGCGCAAGGTGTTGCTCATCGGCCTCGGCGCGGCATCGCTCACCAAGTTCATTTACCGCAATTTCCCGCTGGCAAAACTGACCGTGGTGGAGATCGAATCGCGTGTGGTGGCGGCAGCCAGGCAATTCTTCAAGCTGCCGGATGATCCTTTACGCCTGAACATTGTGATCGCGGACGGTGCACAGTTCATCGCCGAGAACGACAAGACCTACGACTTGATCCTGGTGGATGGTTTCGATGAGGACGCTCGCCCCGGTGAGCTGGACACACTGCCGTTCTACCAGATGTGCCGTGCGCGCTTGAATGAAAACGGCATCCTCGCCGTCAATCTGCTGGGGCGCAGTCGCGGCTATACAGCCAGCTTGGAAAAGCTACGCGATGCATTCGATACCCGCGCGCTGGCCTTTCCTTCCTGCGATAGCGGCAATGTGATCGCACTGGCCGCGACGGGGGCAGCCATCCGCATCGGACTGGACGACCTCAAGGAACAAGCCGAGGCTTTAAAAGCAAATACCGGATTGAACCTGCTTCCGACCTTGACGCGCATCGAACAATCGCAAACTTGTCCGGGCGGTGTGTTCTATCTTTGACATAAATTAATCACAAACGGAGTACCGTTTGTGATTAGAATCACGCATGAAGCACATGGAATGCCTCAACCTTTGGGGTTTATTTATGAAAGGTACGCATCATGGCCACATCCAAATCCACCACCGCGAAGAAACCAGTCGCCACCAAACCTGCAGCCAAGAAAACGACTGCAGCAGCCACCAGCAAAGTTGCCGTTAAAAAGGTGACCACCAAGACCGCAACAGCCAAAACTGCGACCGCCAAGAAACCGGCAACAACAGTCAAGAAGCCCGCAACCACGCTCAGCAAACCAGCTGCGGTCGAGAAGAAACCTGCCGCACCTGCGAAAGCTGCACCGACTAAAGCGCCTACCGCACCTACTCCTGAACAACGCTACAGAATGGTTCAGGATGCAGCCTATTTCATCGCCGAGCGGAACGGCTTCAAGGCTGGCTCGATGGACTACTGGATTGCTGCTGAAGCTGAGATTGCAGTTTTGTTGTCCGGCAAGGGCAAGAAGTAATCAAACTCCCGTCGTACCGGATTCCACCGCGTAACGCACGTAATGCAGTTTAAGTTTCTCATCGGTGACGGCGGCGATGAGTTGGTCGGCTTGCTGCGCTTCAAGAATGAATTCGACTGCGATGGCGAGTTCGCCGGCCAGCTCAAAGAAGGTCTCTTCATGCATGCGTCCGTGTTTGCCGTATCCGGCGATGGCGCGAAAAGCCGAGCCGCCGGGTATTTCTATACGTTGCGCCAGGCGTAACAGCCACTCGTGCATCAGCTCATTATGGTGATGTTGTTTTTCGCTTACGTAGAATTTAAGCACGACGGTTCCCATATTCCCTCCCCTATTGCTGTATCCATTTGAACGTGTGCATCCCCAGCACCGTCATCAACAGTGAGCCGCCGAGGTGCGCCGCAATGATCGCAGTGCCCCAGGCATATTGCCCGCGCATCAGCAGTGTAACGGTCTCTGCCGAAAAAGTGGAAAAGGTCGTGAGTCCGCCGAGGAATCCGGTGATAGCGAACAGGCGCCATTCCGGCGACAGGCTGGGATAATGCATGAAAAAAGCGACCGCAAACCCGACGAGATAACCGCCGATTAGATTCGCGGACAAGGTACCCAGCGGCAGTTCAGACACTGTAGGGTTCAACCACATACCCAAACCCCAGCGCAGCCATGCGCCGATGGCAGAACCCAGACCGACTGCAATAAAGGCATAGAGTGTCATGGCTTTATTGTAGCAGGAGGTGTTATGCCACGCAGTTTGAAGCAACGCATGTTCGGCGATCCATCCACCTCATACACATTGAACTCGCGGCAAGGTGTGGGGCGTTGTTCGTAGATGGAACAAGAGACCTGTTTGCCGACTTCACCGCGCAGGGCGACGCAACGCGGCGGATGGTTGTTGGTTCCTTTCATGCACAGCAGATGCTGGTGCACCTGTTCAGTCAGTTCGGCGGGCACAATGCCGCCCGGTGCTTCGCTGGATTCACCCCAGTAGAACGACACGCGGAAGTAAGCGCAGCATGCTCCACAAGTTAAACAGGGATTCTCCTCGCTCATGCCTTGACCACTTCACCCCACAGATCGTGCTCATCGGAATCAGTGATGCGTACCGTGACGAACTCGCCGACTTCCAGCTCTTCGCCGTCGATATAGACCAGCCCGTCGATCTCCGGCGCATCCGCTGCACTGCGCGCGACCGAGCCATTTTCATCCACATCGTCCACCAGCACGGTCATGGTCTTGCCGATCTTCCTGGCCAGCTTCTCGCCGCTGATCTCTTCCTGCAGATACATCAGGCGCGCAAGACGGTCTTCCTGCTCATCCGGGTCGACATGATCCGGCAGCGCGTTCGCTGCTGCACCTTCCACGGGTGAATATTTGAATGCACCAACACGATCCAGTTGTGCGGCTTCGATGAAATCGAGCAGCTCTTCGAATTCTTCTTCCGTCTCGCCGGGGAAGCCAACAATGAAGGTGCTGCGCAGCACGATATCCGGGCACACGCTGCGCCATTGCTGGATGCGCTTGAGTACGTTCTCGCTGCTGGCTGGACGCTTCATCAGCTTGAGGATGCGCTCGTTGGCATGTTGGAACGGGATGTCCAGATACGGCAGTATCTTGCCCTCCGCCATCAGCGGAATGACTTCGTCCACGCTCGGATAGGGATAGACGTAATGCAAGCGCGTCCACACACCAAGACTTCCGAGCGCACCGGCCAGTTCGGTCATGCGTGTCTTGAGCGGCTTGCCGCCCCAGAAGCCGGTGCGGTATTTCACGTCCACGCCGTAGGCCGAGGTGTCTTGCGAGATGACCAGCAATTCTTTGACGCCGGATTCGACCAGTTTCTCCGCTTCCAGCATCACCTCACCCACCGGACGGCTCACCAGATCGCCGCGCAAACTGGGGATGATGCAGAAGGTACAACGATGGTTACAGCCTTCCGAGATCTTCAGATAGGCGTAATGCTGCGGCGTGAGGCGCACGCCTTGCGGCGGCACCAGGTCGGTATAGGGATCGTGAAGTTTCGGCAGATACTGATGCACTGCGTTCATCACTGCATCGGTCTCATGCGGCCCGGTGACTGCGAGCACCTTGGGGTGCGTTTTCTGCACGATGTCGCCCTTCGCACCAAGGCAGCCGGTAACAATGACTTTGCCGTTCTCCTGCAGCGCTTCGCCGATCGCTTCCAGCGATTCCGCCACGGCGCTGTCGATGAAGCCGCAGGTGTTGACCACGACCAGATCCGCTTCCTGATAACTCGGCGTGATGACATAACCCTCGGCGCGCATACGAGTGAGGATATGTTCTGAATCCACTGTTGCCTTGGGGCAACCGAGCGAGACGAAACCGATTTTGGGTATTTTTTCTTTAATGTTCATGCTGTTTCGGTGTTGCACTTAGTGGTAAAAATTGACGCCCAGGGCGTGCATACAAGGCGATTCATCCCTTCTTATGGGGACGCTATTCTAACTGTTTCATACACGGGAAATGGCGAATGTCTGGAATTGCGGCCCCAATAACCCGCTCAACGCATCAGGAAGCAGCTGTTCGCGCTAGATCGTTACTACCAGGGAAGATCATCAAAAATTGGGAAAAACAACAGCAATTAATACGACTTTTGTCCAGATGACTCAAGCCATGCATCATAGTTTCCAGGCGAGAATCAATGGTTCCTTTCTTGAAGTCGCAGCCGTTTCTTCTATCGGCACACCCACGACGATAGGCGCGATGACGGTGTATTCAGCCGGTATACCAAGTTCTGTTTTCACCATGTGTATATTCAGGACAGAAACGGCTGAACCGATGACACAACTACCCAACCCCAAATCGCAGGCTGCCAGCATCAGATTCTCGGCAGCCAACCAGCAGTCGGCGACAACGAATGGACTCAACGGTTTGGCACAAATAATGAGTAGCGTATTTGCTCCATGGAACATGTCGAAATCCTGCCTGGCAAAATGCTCGAACGAATGTCGAACACCTTGTGCGTTGCGGTGACGCATCTCCTCGATGAATATCGGCTTGGCACGATCGGATAGTTGCTTCAATGTTTGTTTGTTCTGAACCACGACAAATGCCCAAGGTTCTTCATGCATGGCAGTGGGAGCGCGCACTGCGGCTTCCAGCAATGTCTGAATGGCATGTCTACTGGGTTTGTCTGGCGCATATGCCCGCACGGTGCGTCGCGCAAGAATGGCTTCGAACACATTCTTTCCTTGCGGTTTTTCGATAATTGGCAGAAGCATAGTGGTCACCTCCCGATAACCTGCTCACGCTAACATCGACGTTCACCCGATGAAATCAGTATGAATACTTATGCGGTTGCAACAATGATCAGGAGGCTTGATTCGAGGTGATGCGTGCCAATTCCAACATGTTGGATGCGCCTGTTTTCTGCATGACGTGAGCACGGTGTATTTCCACTGTCCGATAACTGATGCCCAAGCGTTGTGCGATTTCTTTGCTGGTCTGCCCAGCAACTGCCAGCTTCAAAACTTCTATCTCGCGTTCAGTAAGCATTGCCAGCCGTGCGGCGACAGATTGAGAAGCCTTGGCTTGTTTCTGCAAGACGGAACACTGCTCCATTGCCTCTTGCACGCGAGCAAGCAATACAGATCCCTTCACCGGTTTGATCAAAAAATCCAACGCACCTGCCTTGAGGGCGCGCACCGTTAACGGTATGGTGCCATGCCCTGAAAGAAAGATGATCGGCAGTTGCAAGCCACGCCGAGTCAATTCCTCCTGTAATGCAGGTCCATCCATGTCGGGCATATTCACGTCAAGGATGATGCAGCCATGAGTTTCGGGAGTGCATATTTCCAGAAAGTCTTCGGCGCCATGGAATGTAGCGACAGCATAGCCGGCAGCTTCCAGCAGCATACGGAGCGAATCCAGTACGACTGCATCATCATCCACGATAAATACGTAACCAAAGTAGTTCATGAGGCAAAGGGTAAAGTCAGGTGGAAGATGGCACCGGAACCCGCATTCGGTTCAACCCACAGCTTGCCGCCATTTGCCTCAACCAGAGAGCGGCTCACTGCGAGCCCCATGCCTATGCCCTTGGCCTTGGTGGTAAAAAATGGTTTGAACAGACGATATAAATCCTCTTCCTTAATGCCCGGCCCATTGTCCTGTATCGTCACTTGGGCCACTCTTTCATCCAGTTTTTTTCTCACGGTCACGGAAATGACGGGCATAACTGCCCCGCCTTCCCGTATGGCCTCGACGCCATTGTGCAACAGATTGAACAGCACCTTTTGAACGTGAGTACGACTGGCACGTACCAATGGGAGTCTTTCTTCCTGCTGAAGAACAGATTCAAACTCCAATTCGTGTTCCGATCTTGCCGCATCCAGCACATCAAGTATTTCCCGGTTAAGGTCGAATGTTTCGGTAGTGAATTCTTGAATGTTCAAAAACTCGAGCAGGTCGCGGATCGATTTTCCGGCGCGGTGCGCTTGCCGTTCGCAGCCATCGATAGCTTTTCTGATTTTGTCCAGATTGGGTTCACCGGAATTCATCAGCATGAGCGCGGCGCTGCTATATGACGCAATCGCCAGCAGTGGCTGATTCAACTCGTGAGCGATGGAGGCAACCGTCTGAGAAGCTGCATGCAGCATATGCAGATCTTCCATTTCTTTTCTTCGGTCTTGTATTTCTTTTTCCATACAATTTCGGTCGGTGATATCGGAGACAACAATGCGTACCGAAGAATCATTACCAGCCTCCATACGCAAGCTGTCCAATTTTGCACGAAAGGCTGATCCATCGCCGCGCTTGAGTGACAGTTCGCAACTTTGCTTTTCGCTATGATTTTTCGCACTCATAAAATGCCGGTGCCACAGGTCGCCGTCTTCGAATGCGACAAAGGGTGCGAAGCGGCGATGGATCAACCTGTTGCGTTCCACTCCCAAGAGCGCGGCACCGGTAAGATTGACCTCGTTTATCATGCCATCGAGGCTGAGCGTGAGATAACCGACGGGAGCAAATTCGTACAGACTCACGTAGCGATTACGCAATTCCTCCAGCGCTGTCTGGACATTCCGCAGTTCATCATTCTGCATCTCCAGTTCGATCTGGTGCACTTGGAGTTCGTGCAGGAGTTTCTCGGTGGCGCGAAATTGTGCTTCTAGTGGAGACGAATGTGCGAGTTGCTCTTCGGCTTCCAGGGGCAGGGGATTTTGATTGACCCTGCGAATTGATTTATCTTCTGGAGGCATCAAGGTTCCCTCATTGGTTTATCCAATGATCTTTATCAAGATGGCAACGAAAATTCCACCGCAGTTGATAGCCCGGAAGCGCGCACATAAAACTAGGCTACTGCAATAAATAACCTATGGTCATAATCGATACCACATCATGTGGCCGGCGATTTTATGGAGTATTCGCTTTGACCGATTCAGATCGAAATACACTACCCTCCAACCGACCACTCTAGCGTATACAGTTTTCGACGTGCCTTGTACATAGTAAATTCTCTGATTCTCAGATAGATACGTACTTCTACATATGTATGAGTCCGTATTCTCTCAATCGTAATATTGCAGTAAATTCAATCTTCCCGGAAGCCCCCATCCTTAAAGCTATAGTCAAGGAGCAAGAAATGGACTTGCAGAGAGAAGGTAACTCATCCCGTGAATCCAATCCTTCTTCTTATGCCCCAAAGCTAAGATGGGCAGATGAATGCCTGACTGAACGACATGATCCGCCAGCGCTGTCTTTGGATGAACGCGGCATGATTCAAGATTGCAGCAAGTCCTTTGAAAAGCTGTTTGGTTTCCAGCGCCGTGACTTGGTTTGGCAACATTTTTCGCGTTTGCTACCCCAACTCACCGGAGTTGACTTGATTCAAGCTGGGCGATTAAACCCGCTTCTCAATTATCTCTGCCATTGCGGCCATCACTACCAAGCTCAAAATCGGCAAGGTGACACTTTCCCATGCAATTTGAATTTCGTCCGTGTCGAGTTTGGCGGAAAGCGCTCTCTAAGGTTAATTGTAAATCCATCCAGCGGGCTAGAATCATGAGCTTTAATCTAACCCACCCCGAAGAAATCGATCGGATCTTGTCATTGATGGCAAACCATGATGTAAAAATGAAAATGCCAGTGTCAGGTGAAGCGCAGTTAATTGGAAGCAGTCGAAATAATGAGCGCAATGTTTTGGCAAAGCAATCAAATATTTCATACGGTGTAGTGCATCAAAAATCGGCTCATGGTTTACCGAAACCTAAACTATATGTTCGATGCATGTATTGAATTTTTGATGACACATTTCGATTGCCTGTTTGTTTTACCTTAGTTGCAGTTTTTCAAGGAGAAACATCATGAAACTCGCAGAGGTTTGCGCCATTGCCAAATCGCAAACCATCAATCCCGGCAAACTTACAAAAACAGAACTGATCAAAGCTATCCAAACCATCGAGGGTAACTTCGACTGCTTTGCAACCGCCTACAACGGCGTGTGCGATCAAGTTGACTGTTGTTGGCGTGAAGACTGTTTTGAAACATCTAAAAAAGAAGCGTTATCATGAATCTGATCAAATGGGATCCCTTCAGAGAACTGGAAGACGTTTCCAGCCGTTTGAATCGTATCTTCGTGCGCAGCTTCCGCGTCCCTGATGATGCCGATGAATCCTCCGTAAAAGCTGAATTCAAGGATGGCATGCTCAACGTCACGCTACCCAAGTCCGCGAAGGCAAAACCCAAGTCGATCAATGTCTCTGTGTCATGACATCAAGTAATGCAGGGTGTTGCTCAGATGTTGTTTATTTGGCTAAATTCAAAAAAAGAAGCGCCTGGGGACAGCCGTGCAAAACGAAACCGGTCTTTGGGGATGCATTGCTCATTCCTTCTGTCCATTCATAACAGCACCCCGATCCAGCATCTGATCAGCAAGTGATGCCGGATCTTCGATAGGTTCAAGGTGCGTCGTCAAATGGCAGAAAGGTACTACCACCCGGATATCAGTCTCGATCTGCTCCAACCGGTCATGGCCGCATTGCACCGTCCAATCGCCTGGCACTAATACATGTAAAGTAATGAACGCTTGCCTTCCCGCCTGACGAGTGCGCAGAGCGTGAAAATTCAAACCTTGTTGGCGATACTGTTCCAGAACGGCTTCAACTGCTTCGATCTGTTCTTTGGGGATTGCTTCGTCCATCAAACCGGAAGCGGAACGCTGCAACAACTGCCATCCCGTCCATACGATATTCGCCGCTACCAGCAAGGCGAGTACCGGGTCCAGCCACAACCAGCCGCTGATCCATACCAGGCCCACGCCGATAATGACGCCAACCGAAGTCCAGACATCGGTCATCAGATGTTTCGCATCGGCTTCCAGCGTGATCGAGTTATAGGCGCGTCCTGCTTTGAGCAGCTCGCGTGCAGCATACAGATTGATGAGCGAAGCGACTACCGAGACGAGCAATCCGGCGCCGACGGCCTCTATCGCTTGCGGATGCAGCAAGCGCTCGATCGCCGTGTAGGCGATGCTGACTGCGGCCAGCAGGATGAGAAAACCTTCGAACGCGCTGGAAAAATATTCCGCCTTGCCGTGACCGTAGGCATGCCTGTCGTCTGCGGGTGCTGCAGCCAGCGTCAACATCGCCAGTGCCATCAATGCTCCCGCCAGATTAACAAACGATTCGAGCGCATCGGACAACAAACCGACCGAACCGGTGAGCCGCCATGCGATTCCCTTGAGCAAAATGGTTGTGATGGCTGCCGCAATGGAGAGCCATGCGTAGCGTTTCAATTTATTCGTAGGCATTTAGCGTGCGGGCTTCAGGCTGGCGCAATCGAACCAAACAGTGCAACCGTCCCCACTCCCAGCAGAATCAAAATTACTTGCTGCACGGTGTCACGCATCCGGGTGCGCTTATGCAGACCGGGAATCAGGTCGGCTACCGCGATGTAGATCATGCTGGCTGCAGCCAAAGCCAGCAAATACGGAACCAGCGATTGCATATCCTGCAAAGCGACATACCCCAGCACTCCACCGACCAGCGTGGCAAAACTGGAAATGAGGTTGAGCTGGAAGGTTCGCAGTTTGCTGTAACCGGAATTCAGCAGGACGGCAAAATCGCCCACCTCCTGCGGAATCTCGTGCGCGATGATGGCCAGCGAGGTGACGATGCCGAGATGCACATCAACAAGGAAGGCAGCCGCGATGATGATGCCATCGATGAAGTTGTGAAAAGCATCGCCTACGATGACCATCATTCCGCTACGCCCGTGATCGTGCACGGCATGTTCAAGCGGCTCATGTGCTTCGCAGTGCTCATGATGGCAGTGACGCCAGATCAGCACTTTCTCCAGGGTGAAGAACAGCAGGATGCCAAGCAACACCGTGCCACTCACTGCGGCCATATTTGACGCTAGTTGGAATGCCTCGGGCAGAATATCGAGAAACACCGCCCCGAGCAGCGCACCGATGGCATAGCTCACCAGCCCACCAAGGTATTGCGCGCGTGCATTGAGCGCGAACAGCGCAGCCGCTATCACGCTCAGAATTCCGCCCAGAAGGCTGGCGATGATGATCCAGGCCAAGATACTCATGCTAAAACCGGAATTTAAGACAGGGCGCGGATTATACCCAGTATCATTGGCTGGCGCCTAAATCAGGTTCCTTGTTAAGGCCTGATTTCAGGTATCCGGCTTGAATGAGATTCAGGGCATTTACAAAGCATTAATGCCCCAGATCAACGTCGCGTGTCTCCGGCAGGAACAACAAGCCGACAACCGAAGCAAAGATAAGCATCCCCACCGGGTACCACAGCCCTGCCAGCGCATCGCCTGCCTGCACCGAGAGCAGAGTTACCATGAACGGCGACAAGCCGCCTATCCAGCCTGCACTGAGATTATGCGGCACTGCAGCGGCAGTGTAACGCGTGCGTGCAGTGAACAGTTCCGCCAGCACTGCCGTCTGCGGTCCGGTGATGAGCGCCACGGCAACGACCGGCACGATCAACAACAGAAACAACATGAAGTAGTTCACATGAGCGCTATCTGCATTCTCCACCCAGCCTTTGGATTTCAATTTGCCGATCAATTCGGCAGGCTGGAAACCGGAAACCCCAGTATCACTTCCGAGGTTCACTGTGACATTCTGTCCAATTTGCTGCGCCTGCAAGGTGTAAGAAACGCCGTTCTTGGTGAGGAATTCCTGATTGCGCTCGCAATCGTTGGCCGCCTTATGGAACGGGCTGTAGTTGCAATCTGTTCCGTACAGCTTCACCTCTACATCGCGGTTGAATCTCTCCAGCGCCGGATTGCCATAATGCTGCAAGCCTTTGAACACCGGCATGATAGCGGCTGCGCCCAACAACAATCCTGCCAGCAATATCGGCCTGCGTCCTACTTTGTCCGACAACCAACCGCAGAAGATAGTGAGCGGGAACAGCAGCAAGGTGCTGGTCATCACCAGGGTGCTGGCGAGTTGCGCATCAAGTCGGACGACGCTTTTCAAGAAAACGTTGGCATATACCTGCGAGGAGAAGAACAGCAGCGAACCGCCTGCAGAGATGCAAAAGAATAGCAGTGCCATACGCCCCAAAGTGCGGCGGTCGCTCAGACATTCGCGCAAAGGCGCTTTGGATAATGCGCCTTCTGCCTGCAACGCGCGGAACACCGGCGACTCTTCCAGGTTCATGCGGCTCTTGATGGAGATGAACAGCAGCACGGCAGAGAACAGGAACGGCATGCGCCAGCCCCAGGTATTGAACGCGGAGTCTTCCAGAAATAGATGCAACAGCACGATCTGCAAGGTGGAGACCAGAATGCCCAGCGGCCCCATCAGTTGCAGCACACTGGTGTACACACCGCGCTTGCCGTGCGGCGCATGCTCGGTGAGATACACCGCCACACCGCCGATCTCGCCACCCACGGCGAAACCTTGCAGCAAACGCAACAGCAGCAACAGCAGCGGCGCGAAGATGCCGATCTGCGCATAGGTCGGCAGCAAGCCGACCATGAAAGTCGTCACGCCCATCAGCGAGATGGTGGCGATGAAGATTGGACGACGACCGTATTTATCCGCCAGCGAACCGAACAGCGCCGAGCCCAATGGCCGCACCACCATGCCGACGCCGAAGGTGGCGAGACTCATCAACAGCGCCGCGGTCGGGTTCTCCGGCGGGAAGAACAGCACGCTGAAATAGGTCGCCAACGAGGCGAAGGTAAGGAAGTCGTACCACTCGAGGAAGGTGCCGAAGCAGGCGGCGAGAATGACTTTACGTTGAACCTTGGTAATATCGCGCATGAATTCAGTTACGGAGAGTTGCTAAACCAAGCAGCAGTTTAACAAAACGCGTGCGGGTATCCACCCCAAGCCTAGAATATATCTGCTTAATTTGTGTATTCACCAAGCGCGGGCTGGCGCCAAACTGCCTACCTCTTCTTGCGCGATGAAGATGATTGCGGCGTATGAACTACTTTTCCTGCCAGATACTGTGTGCTCTCCCCAAGCGGAGAACTCAGCAGAACCCATAAAAATTCATCGACGATATTCACGCCTTCGCGAGAATAACGAATTATTGAGGTTCCTTATTATTGATCTTTCCATAATTCATTACACAAAATTTGTGAACTACCGTCATTCCGGCGAAGGCCGGAATCCAGTCAGAAAACAAACTCCCGCAACGCGGGACAAAAGCTAAAAGCATGTTGAATAAAACCGCTGGATTCCGGCCTTCGCCGGAATGACGAGGCAGCAGGTTTCGTGTGTTGTCGCCAATTATGGAAATCTCAATAGCTTGCTGCTTAACGATCAAGAACGATGGCTCGCCAAGCCCATCATCAGCTTGGCGAAGCGAGCGCGGGAATCCACCCCAAGCTTGGCATATATCTGCTTGATCTGAGTATTCACCGTGTTCAGGCTTGTGCCCAACTTGTTTGCCGCTTCCTGAGCTGAGCTGGATTCCAACAACGTCACCGCTACCCTCGCCTCGGCAGGTGTCAGCCCGTAGGCACCTTGCAGTAGCAGCGGGTCGACATGAACCTCCTGCGCACCATCGGCAATGAAGGTGATTGCGGCGTACGCGCCGCTTGCTGCACCAAATTCGCTGTGCTCCCCTAATGCAGAGAATTGCAATGTATAACTTGCCACACCGGAGGTACGCGGCACCGTGACGCAGTTGGAAAAATGCGGTGTGTCGTAGGGATCACGGTTTAAGGTGGCACTGATCGCTTCACCAATCGCCTTGCTGTTCTTTGCATCATCCGCGGTCAGATCACCCAGACCTGCAGTTTTGGTGAGCTTGCGTAAACGCAGACCATCGCCATCTTCCAGCATGCGCTGGGCGGAACGATTGGCAAATGCCACCCCACCATTTTCATCAATCAACAGCACCCCGTGTAATAAGCGGTCGAGAGCCGCCAACGTGGAGGTCATGGTGAGTTCTGCAGTACGCAGTCTCTGCATCACTCCCAGTGAACGCGAAAGATGCGGCAGCACCAGACGCAGACGAGTGCGATCTTTTTCATTAAAATTTGGATGGTGTAAACCACGAAAAAACGAAAAAGCCGTGGGCATGGAATTATTCGTCTCCAACCCGAATACAAGGCTTGTCATCAATGTCGCCATATTCTCAACGCGAGAAAGACATTCTTTGTAAATCTTCGATTCAAGCAACTGTTCACGGGGAACCAGCTCATCTCCGAGAATTACATTCCCTTCGTATGCCAAGTTTTTCTCAACCGCAGCGATACTCCAAACATCTTCGCTCTGGTATTTATTTATGTAGAGATCGACTTGTTCTTGTGGAATGCCATGAAGAAAAAAAAACCCTCCACTTTGGGGAGTATGTGCAGGTGTAAATAGATAACACCCTGGTGCCTCTATATATTCTGCCACGGCAGGGAGGATATCTTTCGACCAGCGGCTCGGGTCGGTCGCTCCTTCGTAGATCAGCTCAATCAAGTTGCTAAGGCGTGTCAATTCCTCGTTGGTGCGGTCCATTTTTTTATTCTCCCCTATTTTTATACCCAGCTTTGGTGATGCGCAGTTTTACAAATGCGGATTAACATATCATTACAGTCTGAAATTAAAACCAACCGTTACTGTTTGATAATCAACCGAGAGGAGGGTGGCGAATTTAGCGCCCACTGAGTGCGCAAACCCTTCAATAAATGAAGGCCATTTTGTTTCGCCCAGTGCAGCATCGCTAAGCTATACCCACGTGCTTAAGCACATCCACTTCCGAATCACTCATCTGAACCTCCCCAGTTCCAGACGCGACAATCAAAAAATGATTGTTCATCAATAATTTCTTGTACGGAAATTCCCAGCAGTTTTTGCATTTCGGTCACAGAGTACCGAAATGCAGCAAACAACGTGCCAGCGTAAATCCACTGCTGCCAATTGCTCTACCATTCAGAACTGATGAGCTTCGATAAGTTTGGTGTCGCGAATCAGACAAACACTGACGCGCCACCGACAAGCGCGATGTAAATTTCATTTTGCTCTTCGCTCATGGTATGTGTGCTTGAAGAATGTCTTGCTCAGAGCACAGCACGTCGCGTCTGACAAGCATACAGGTAGTTTTCGAAAAAATATTTACCCTCATCGGGGATTCCCTTAATTTACTTTCATACCCAGTTCTGGTGATGCGCATTTTTATATACGCAGACTAGGATGCTTGGCGTGAATAAATATTTGTGGGACACCGAGCTGTTTGCGCGATGGGAATATTTTCCCATCGGCGATGCCCCTAAATTACTTAAAAAGTGAGAGAAAAAATGCGAAAGATATCGTTTTATAAAATAGCTATAGGGTTGCTGCTGACGGGTTTGTTATCTGCGTGTTTCGGTGGAGGAAGTGGCAGTAGTGTAAGCACTAGCGGAGGCAGTACAACACCTGTTACTGGCAACGCTGGCCCTTTAGAGGGTTGCTGGCGCAGCAGTGCACTGGTTACAACTTGGTGCTTTACAGGTACTACCGGCTTAATCACGACAGATTCAACCAATGGAGTACCAGGGCAGCAAATTACCGGCTTGGTGCAAATGACTTTTACGAGCACGAGCATGACGTATTACATTAATCGTGCCGCCGCGACAGCAAATGGCGTTTACCTATACGACAACGCAATCAACCCGCCAACGGGTCCAAATGTACAGCCGTATATTTTGGACAGTACTGGGACATCCTTTACAGCAGGAAATGGCACTTATACCAAAATTGGCACCACCACCACTACTACACCGATTCCGACCCCAACACCAGCACCAACTACCGGACAAATCGCTGTCTACACCACTAGAGCAACAACGCAGACCGGCAGTACCACCGTGACGATTGACAATGTTACTGCAGGCAGTCTCACAACATATTTCACCAGCGCGCCAACCTGTGGTGCTAGCGGCACTGTCACCAAAACACTTTCTGTGGGTAGCCACACGCTTTCCGCTGCCGACGGCACGCTCACATGGGGGCCAACTACTTTCTCAATCACCGCAGGTGGTTGCGTAACGTTCGCACTCAATTAGGCCTTGTAAAACTGAATTATTTTTTTCCTTTGGAGGATCGCCTCATGCAACTCAAACATACCTTGCGCAAAGTCAGCGGAATCGGCCTTGCTTTTAGTCTGATTGCCTCACTAATTCTCACTGGCTGCGGAGGGGGAAGCAGTGGTGGAAATACAGGTAGTGGGGCAGTAACGCTCACCAGCATTGCCATCGCCCCTGCTACCGCGATAGTTGCAATCGGCAAGACCGCCAGTTTCACTGCAACCGGCACGTATTCGGATGCCACAACTGCAAACCTTACAAGTCAAGTAACTTGGGCATCCGCCAATACAGGTGTCGGCGCAATCAGCGCCACCACCGGCATCGCCACCGGCGTTGGTGTGGGCAGCACTAATGTGACAGCCTCGCTAAACGGAGTGACCTCCAGCGCTGCGGCATTGACAGTGGGGCCACCCCTCGGAGTATTTGTAGTGTCAGGTTCAAATCAGGTTACCGTATCATGGTCTCCGGTAACGGGAGCAACCTCTTATAACATCTACTGGGGAACCGCTGCCGGCATCACAACGGCTTCTACCAAGATTGCAGGCGCAATCTCGCCCTACGTCCACACCGGGCTTTCTGCGGGCACTACATTCTACTATCGCGTCAGCGCCGTGAATTCGGCTGGGGAAACCCTGTCCTCTGAAGTCTTCACTTTCGTCTATACCGGAGGAAATCCGGCGGGAACCTTCAGTGCCACCGGCAGTATGGCGAGGGTAAGGTTGGGAGCCCCAGTCACACTATTGCCCAGTGGTAAGGTGCTGGTTGTTGGAGGGTACTTATTCCCTAATACATATTGGGCCAGCACAGAAGTATACGATCCGGCTACCGGAATTTTTTCTGCATCAGGCAGCATGTCGGTAGCGAGACAATCGCCCAGCGCCACGCTTCTGCCCAACGGCAAGGTGCTGGTTGCTGGGGGAGCTAATCCATCGTTGTTAACCATCTATGCCAGCGCAGAGATTTACGATCCGGTAACAGGAACATTCAGCGCCACTGGCAGCATGACGACGGCAAGGTTGCGCCACACAGCCATCTTGTTGCCCAACGGCAAAGTACTAATTATGGGAAATGGCGGCGGGTCCGTCAGCGCGGAGCTATACGATCCGGCAACGGGAACTTTCACTGCCACCGGTAATATGGTGACGGCGAGATTTGTGCCCACCGCTACGTTGCTTTCAAATGGCAAGGTTCTAGTCGCTGACGGAACTCCAGCATCCGTCGCCAGCACTGAGATTTACGATCCCGCGACGGGCATCTTTACTGCCACCGGTAGCATGGTGGCGCTGAGAGTTGATTGCACCGTCACCCTCTTATCCAGCGGTAAAGTTCTCTTCAGCGGAGGAAGTGACGCGACAACAACTTTACTTCTCCCCAGCGCCGAACTGTACGACCCGGTGACAGGAACCTTCAGCGCCACCGGCACGATGACGTCGGCGAGGGTAGGACACACTTCTACGCTGCTGCCCAACGGCAAGGTGCTGATCGCGGGTGGACAGTATTTAAATAGTCTTGGTGCTTGGGTTTATTTGGCCGGAACGGAGCTATACGACCCGGCGACTGGCCTCTTTACCGCCTCCGGCAATATGACAACGCTGAGATCGATTCACTATGCCACGTTACTGCCTAACGGAAAAGTGCTAATGAATGGCGGGATGAGCGCGCCGACGACATATCTAACCAGCGCCGAGCTGTTCCAGTAGCAATAAACCAAATTTAGAAATCTCCGCGCCCGCTGATTTTCAATCGACACGATTTGATAATTAGCCGGCGTGGGGTCTGCAGACATGTCATCAGGGGGAATAATGAAAAACTGGAATATGAAACGCAGTATCGTTGGTGCATCGCTTTTGCTTGTCGCATCTCTGTGCGCGCATGCTAGTCCTGAACAGCCGACGGAAGGCAAGAATGCCTTTGATCCAAAACTGCCGCAGGTCGAGATATCCTACAAATGCCTCGATTAGCGGACGCTCCCGCAGACTAAAACAAAATCATTTTCAGTAAACCGCGAGGGTCCGCAAAGGCCGGAAAACCGGGCACGCCCCGAGTTCTCAATTTCTACTTTCTAAAAGGAGCACATGATGAACAGATTGGCAGGTATCATCATAATCATGACATAAGTTTTAATGCGCAAGCACGAAATCCCGGTGAGGACGCGCGTGACTGTGTAGATGCCATATCTGGCAATGGCAAGGTTACGATCACAAATATATGCAGTGAGAAAATATTCGTTTTAGGGTGCGGCGACATCAAGTATACAAATAAGAAATGCGGTGATGGCCCATCGGGCGGGTTTTATACGCAATCTGTCAATCTTGAAGCAGGCAAAGCTTACTATTTTGCATTAATGGACAGCGGCCATTTTGATTGGGCAGCGTGCAAAGGTTCGATAAGCATCGGCAATGATGGGGAGTACAAAGATAACCCTAATGGTAGCTACAACTGCCTCAAGCGCTGATTGAGCATTATGTTGCAGATGGCTACGACAAGCCCTATTGAGATACAGCCAGCGGACAGTAGTGGTGCAATAGTAGTCGCAACTTCTTTAAACTCAGGTGAAGCAGAAATAGCCGCGATTCAAAACTATTTCGAGCATGGCTTCTTTTATTCATTTTCTCGATCACAAGGAGTCAATTTATGAAGCGGATATTAGTCGTTGGAGTTTATGCAACTGTATTGATGTTGGGAATTCCAAGCCACCTGTTGGCGGCAGAGATAGCAGAAACAGAAAATCTTGTTGATTGTCCGATTGACGAGAAAAATACTATTGCTATAGATTATGCGAGCGGGGTCGATAAGCGTGTTTTTTCAAAAAAAGGCGATACATATTACTTCACCGTACCCAAAAGTATTGATCGTGTTGAAGCAGCCGAAACAGCTAGGTCAACCAAGGTTGCCAGCGACTTGGCTGTGTTAAGGGAAATTGCCAAGACAATAGCGCAAGCCGGTGGAAGTGGCCTCACAACATTCAGAGCGAAAATCGAATTGCCTAAGTGCTACCAATTCACACAAGGCTATGAGCGCTCGACTCTGAGCATTAAACCGGTGAAGTCTGGTGATCCGAACGCAAAATTTGGCAAAGCCAATATCATCACCGGATCAATTGAAAACTTCTGGTTGTCGGCAGATATGGGCACAAACAACATCAAACAGCTTACGCTGGATGCAAACAATAAAGTCGTATCGAAAGAGAAACCCGCCTCATTTTATGTTGGTTTCAACTACAAATTGGGTGATGTTTACCAAAGCTATGATGTAATCGGTCCAGAAACTTACAAAAACATCTCCCTGAAATTCCTTCTTCACGCATCAAGCACACCAAGCGATTCTATGGGGCTCGGCATAGGTTACGACTTCCCTTGGGTTAACCTCTTTTTTGCCCGTGTCTGGACAAAAAACGACTCCAGCCTTGGAAGCCCTATCGGAACAACAAAATCAAATGTTGTGGGAGTCAGTTTTGACTTGTCCCGTGGACTGGATTGGCTGAAACCATCCAAGTAATCTGGGATCACCCAGAGGACCAAAAGGCACAGCTTTGCAATAATGTTTCATAGACGACGCGGCATAGCGGATTAGAATTAAATGTGAAGCTGCCCACTTTAGTTTGTCGAAGGGAGGTACGCATGGTAGCTCCACCGAATGAGTTGGAATTTTGGTGGATCGCCCGCAAGGTGTATCCGCCCTTCAAGTCGAACCGGTTCAAACACAAAATCTCGACTCAAATGTTTTTTTGCAAGGAAAATGAAGATGAGAAATTTAATAGCGTTTGCAGCAGCACTGTTTTTCGCTCAAGGTAATTTATGTTTCGCCGCTCCACCAGAATGTAAGTAGCCCGGTGTACCAAAGGGCTGCCATGAAAAAATAGCCGCCCCCGCTCACGCGGTGTTGCCGTCAGACCCAGCATTTCCCATTCAGGCTGACGTTGAGGAACTCGTCGCTAATTCGCCATTTTTCAGGCTACCGTCTGGAAACTATGTGCCGTTTGAAACACACAAACACTCGGTAGACACAATGAAAATGTCGACTGGGGATTACACAAACACGATTGACACTACAACTTCAACCTCTCGGGTAGCGGGTAGCCCACTGTGTCGGAGGTCCACAGAGATCAAACTGAACGCGCAAGGCTACGAGCCAACGAAAATGGAACACCTGACTTGGGCGGGTTTTATCTTGTTGAGCGGACACATCTCAGGATTCCATGATTATCTGTCCACTACCTCAACCACCCATGCGACAAAAATTGACAAACTGATTGGTCAGCCCTTCCCACTAAAGGAGGGAAACACCTTTGGCTGGGAAATAAGCCAAGAGTTCGAACAGGTACAAATCCTCAAGGAGCCCAATACCCCGCCAAAAACCGAGACTAAAAAATTAGCACTCGTTAATCAAATAACCTGTCAAGTTGGCGAGACCGTATCAGCATCTACAATTCAGGCAGATTTAAAAGGCAATGCGACTGCACTTATTTGTACTTCTACAGCAGGTGTTTCGGCGGGGAAACCAATATCCCTTCAATGGTTAGACAGCGTGGGTTGCTTCGTGCCCACACCAAAACCCTGATAGGTCGGAACTTTAAGAAGACAGATGTTGGCGGTTTATTCGTCATGTACGACTTGAGGTTACAATTATGGGCATCATTCGTGACACAAAGCCATATAGAATTTTGTCGCTCGACGGCGGAGGCACATGGGCGCTGATACAGGCCATGGTGTTGATGGACATCTATGGTGCAGACACCAAGGGACACGAAATTTTGGCAGACTTCGACATGGTGGCGGCCAACTCGGGCGGCGGCATCGTAGCTGCGGGGTTGATCGCCAATATGACGCCATCGGATATACTCAGTGTGTTTTTCAACGAGCAGAAACGCAAGAGCATTTTTCAGGAACTGCCGTTCTACAAAAAGAATCTATTGCGGCTTTTCGGCGTGGGGCCGCAATTCTCCACCGAGGGTAAGCGCAACGGGCTTTCCCAAGTTCTGAGCGGTATTGCCACCAATGCATTGCAGGCAATTCGCATTCCAAACAGAAAGGGCAAGGACATTCGCTTTATGTTCTCGGCTTACGATTATGACCGTGACCGAGCCGTGTTTTTTCGTTCCGATCCGAACAGCCCTGCAGCAAATTTTCCTCCGTCTTCTTCAACGATATCGGTGATTGATGTCGTGCACGCCTCATCAACTGCGCTGGTTCAATTCTTTGATAAGCCCGCATTATTGCGCAGGAAACTTCAGGGACAGATCTCATTTTTCTGGGCCAACTTTTCATTCAATCCGGACTGGCTCTGAGGTCTCCCCTCAAAACCCCGTTGCATTTCAATAAACTAGGGCGTACCGTCCGCATCAAAACAGCACATGCAAGGCAGGTTAGTTGTCTCTTTCGTAGCGACCAAACCACGAAGG
>CABEBA010000003.1_pt1 | contig 21199 bp, 13 predicted proteins | sample 3132531 | NCBI WGS metagenome assembly CABEBA01 (sample SAMEA5534344, study PRJEB31848) | metagenome | biome: tundra; feature: field; material: soil | place: USA | collected 2013-05 | depth 0.45 m
TCCACCACGAATTTGTTGTGCACCACTTCATGCCGCACATAGATCGGCGCGCCGTGCAATGCCAATGCCCGTTCCACGATCTCGATGGCGCGATCCACGCCGGCGCAAAAACCGCGCGGGTTAGCGAGTAACAGTTCCATGTTCTTTTCCTTTGAAGCTATCCCAGATCAGCAACGCCGCACCGCAGGTGATGGCGGAGTCGGCCAGATTGAACGCGGCGAAGTGATAGTTGCCCCAATAGAAATCGAGGAAGTCCACCACATATCCGTAGGCGATGCGGTCGATCAGATTGCCCAGCGCCCCGCCGAGAATAAAGGCCAGCGCAAAACAGAATAGTTTTTGTGCCTGATGCTTGCGCAACAACCATATGATCCACACCGAGGCGACAAGGGCGATGGCGCTGAACAGCCAGCGCTGCAACCCGCCAGCTTCACTCAGAAAACTGAATGCCGCGCCCGTGTTGTGTGCCAATACCAGACTGAAGAACGGCAACACAGCAAGGCTTTCGCCATAGACAAAATGACTGCTGATCGCCGCCTTGCTCAACTGGTCGAGAATGATGACCACGACCGAAACCAGTAACCAGCGCTTAAGCATATTTTCTCGCCTCGCCTGCGCCATACAGATTGCTTACACAACGACCGCAAAGCGTCGGGTGATTCACGTCGTGACCGACATCGGAACGGTAGTGCCAGCAGCGTTCGCATTTTGCATGTGCACTTGGTGTGACCTTGACAATCAATCCACTTCCTTCTTGCAGATGTACATTTGCACGCGAGGTGATGAACACTAAGCGCAAGTCATCCCCCAATCTGGACAACAACTCGTATGTGTCTTTATTCGCGAACACATCGACTTCAGCTTGCAATGCGGAACCGATCGCGCTGGTCGCACGCTGTTCTTCCAGTTTCTTGTTAACCAATTCACGGACATTGCGGATATCCCACCATGCATTGACCGCCGCGCCATCCAATCCGGAATCTGGCAACACATACCAGAGTTGCTCGAATACGCTGACATCCTCTTTCCCGCTCAAAGTCGCCCACACTTCTTCGCCGGTGAAACTCAAGATCGGTGCGATCAGCCGGGCCAGCGATTGGGTGATGTGATGCAGCGCATTCTGCGCCGAACGTCTGGCCTTTGAGTTTTCGCCAGCGGTGTACAAACGATCTTTCAAAATATCAAGATAGAAACCGCCCAGATCTTCCGAGCAGAATCCCAGTAGCTTCTGCACCGCGAAGTGGAACTCATAACGCTCGTAATCGCCGCGAACTTCATCTTGCAATTTCTGCGTCAATGCCAGCGCATAGCGGTCGATCTCCAGCCATTGCTCCACGGGCATTGCATCTCGCTTGATATCGAAGTCGGCGATGTTCGCCAGCAGGAAACGCAGCGTATTGCGGATGCGGCGGTAGCTTTCCACCACGCGCTTAAGAATCTCATCCGAGATGGTCAGCTCGCCGGAATAATCGGTGGAAGCCGTCCACAAACGCAGAATGTCCGCGCCCAGGGTGTCAAATAGCTTCTGCGGCGCAATGACGTTGCCCTTGGATTTCGACATCTTGTGACCGCTGCCGTCCACCACGAAGCCATGCGTGAGCAGCGCGTCGTAAGGTGCGCGGTCGTTGATGGCACAGCCTGTCAGCAAGGATGACTGGAACCAGCCGCGATGCTGATCGGAACCTTCCAGATACAGATCGGCAGGAACGCGCAGTCCTTCGCGCTTGGCCAATACCGAGTAGTGCGTGACACCGGAGTCGAACCACACGTCCAACGTGTCGGAAAGTTTGCGGTAATGTGCCGCGTCTTCGCCCAGCAAGTCCACACTGTTCAGGCTGAACCAGGCTTCGATGCCGGATTTTTCTACCAACTTGGCGACTTGCTCCAGCAACTCAGGCGTGCGCGGATGCAACGCCATCGTTTCCTTGTGCACAAAGAACGGCATTGGCACGCCCCAGTTGCGCTGGCGCGACACACACCAGTCGGGGCGATTCTTGATCATCGCTTCGAGACGGGCGCGACCCCATGACGGGAAGAACTGGGTATCAGCTACTGCCTTGTTCGCGAGATCACGCAAGCTCTCTACCCTTCCCCCTTCTCCCTTCTCCCTTCCCTGCAACATGCCGATGAACCACTGCGGCGTGGAACGGAAGATGATCGGCGTCTTGTGGCGCCAGCAATGCGGATAGCTGTGTTTTACTTTTTCCTGATGCAGCAAATGCCCGCTCGCTTCCATGGCTTGCAGCACGATGTCGTTGGACTTCCATACGAACACACCGGCCAGTGGCGTACCGCCGACTGCCAGTGTGGTGGAGATGAACTTGCCGTCATCGCCCACCGGATTCTCGTTCGGCAGGTTGTAGCGTTGGCCGACCACATAGTCGTCCACACCGTGCGCCGGCGCGGTATGCACCAGCCCGGTACCCGCTTCCAGCGTGACATGCTCGCCGCAGATGACGGGCACGATGCGGTCATAGAACGGATGCTGCAAAGGCAAACCTTCCAGCGCTGCGCCGTAACAGGTGGCGGCGATGCCGTCGCCACGGTCGTTGCTGCCGCCCAGTTGGTAGCGCTTCAAACAATCGGTGGCCAGGTCGAAGGCCAGAATCAGATAACCCTTTTCGGTTTTGATCAGGTCATATTCCAATGTCGGATGCACGCTCACGGCCTGGTTGGCAGGCAACGTCCACGGCGTGGTGGTCCATATCACCGCATATACCTTGGCGCTACCCGGCAACGACACGCCGAATGCCTTTTCCACGGCGTGCTTGTCTTTTACCTCAAAACCGACGTCGATCGCTTGCGAGACTTTGTCTTCGTACTCCACTTCCGCTTCGGCTAATGCCGACTGGCAATCCAGACACCAGTTCACCGGCTTGCGTCCCTGGTACAGATAACCGCGTTCATTGATTTTGCCGAGTGCGCGGATGATGTCGGCCTCGACCTGGAAATCCATGGTCAGGTAGGGACGATCCCAATCGCCCAGCACACCGAGACGGATGAAGTCTTTCTTTTGGCGCTCGACCTGTTCTTTCGCGTACTCGCGGCACAACTCGCGGAACTGCGAAGCCGGAATCGCCTTGCCGTGTTTCTTCTCCACCTGCAACTCGATGGGCAGGCCGTGACAATCCCAGCCCGGTACGTAGGGTGCGTCGAAGCCGCTCAAAGTCTTGCTCTTGATGATGATGTCTTTCAACACCTTGTTCACGGCATGGCCGATGTGGATGTCGCCGTTGGCGTAAGGCGGGCCATCGTGCAGGATGAATTGCTTGCGTCCTTTACTCGCCGCGCGGATGCGCTGGTAGCGCTGCTGCGCCTGCCATTGCGCCAGCATCAGCGGCTCGCGCTTGGCGAGATCGCCGCGCATGGGGAAAGTCGTGTCGGGGAGATTCAGCGGGTATTTCTTTTTGTCTTCACTCATGTTCGATAAACCATTGTTTTGTATTTTCAACATCCAACGCGATCTGCCGCGTCAGCGCTTCCAGATTCGGGTATTTCTCTTCGTCGCGCAACTTCTGCAAGAATTCAACGCGCAGATGCCTGCCGTATATCTGCTGTACAAACTCGAACAGATGCACTTCCAACACATGCTTGGCATCCTGCTTCAGCGTGGGACGAATACCCAAACTCGCCACGCCTTGCAGCACACCCAATCCCTCGGCATGCGCCAGTACCACATAGACACCCTTAAGCGGCGGCAGGTTGTGCTTCATTTGAACGTTCGCAGTAGGAAAACCCAGCTTGCGCCCCATGCCGTCGCCATGCACCACGCGCCCACTGATACTGTAGGGACGTCCCAGATATTCGCGTGCCATACGTATCTGCCCTGCTGCCAACGCCCCGCGTATCGCCGTGCTGGAAATACGCACGCCGTCATGCAGCACGCTGCGCACCGCCTGCACCGCAAAGCCGCGCTGCGCTCCGATCTTTTCCATCAGCGCGAAATCGCCTGCCCGGCCGCTACCAAATCGAAAATCGTCGCCGATCAGCACGAACTTCGCATGCAATTTCTCATGCAAGGCATGGATGAAATCAGCCGCTGTCTTCTGCGCAAATAGCGCATCGAAGCGGCACACATGCACGCGATCAACTCCCATTGTGCCGAACAACTCCAGTTTTTCACGCAGACTGGTGAGCCGTGCCGGTGCCTCACGGGGCGTAAAGAATTCGCGCGGATGCGGCTCAAAGATCACCACCGCCGTTTGCAGTCCGCGCTTCTGTGCCGCAGCACGCAATTCGTTGAGCAACGCCTGATGGCCCAGATGCACACCGTCGAAGTTACCGATGGTGACCGCCACAGCTTGAGTGTCCGTTGAATGAAGTCCGCGTAGAATCTGCATAGGGCGCGGATTATACCGTGAGATACCCTGTTGGGCCTCTCTGCACATCACCTCGGAGGCAATGCAACAAAACAAAAGCGGGCTAAACGCCCGCTTTTGTCACGTAAATTAACAATCTTCAGGCTGTACCACCTACCGTCAGCCCGTCGATGCGCAACGTCGGCTGACCCACGCCCACCGGCACGCTCTGGCCTTCTTTGCCGCAAGTACCCACACCCGGATCGAGTGCCATGTCGTTGCCTATCATGCTGACGCGCATCAGCGCTTCAGGACCGTTGCCGATCAGCGTCGCGCCTTTGACCGGGTAAGTGATCTTGCCATCCTCGATCATGTACGCCTCGGTAGTGGAGAACACAAACTTGCCGCTGGTGATATCCACCTGCCCGCCGCCGAAGTTCGCGGCATACAAGCCGTGCTTGACCGAAGCGATGATCTCTTCCGGCGTCTTGTCGCCGTTCAGCATCATGGTATTGGTCATGCGCGGAATGGGTAGATGCGCGAATGATTCGCGCCGCGCATTGCCGGTCACCGGCACCCCCATCAGACGTGCATTCATCGTATCCTGCAGATAGCCGCGCAGGACACCGTCTTCGATCAATACGGTACGCTGCGTGGGGTTGCCTTCATCGTCCACGTTGAGTGAGCCGCGCCGGTCGGCAATGGTGCCATCGTCCACCACGGTCACGCCTTTCGCCGCCACCCTCTCGCCAATACGACCGGAGAAAGCCGAACTACCCTTGCGGTTGAAGTCGCCCTCAAGACCGTGCCCCACCGCCTCGTGCAACAGGATGCCGGGCCAACCGCTGCCCAGCACCACGGTCATGTTGCCTGCCGGAGCAGGGCGTGCGTCGAGATTGATAACGGCCTGATGCACCGCTTCCCTGGCATAGCGATGCAATATCTCGTCGCTGAAATAGTCGTAGCCGAAGCGCCCTCCGCCGCCTGCGGATCCTTGCTCGCGGCGACCGTTACCTTCAACGATCACTTGCAGCGAGAGGCGCACTAACGGCCGAATGTCGGCACTCATCAGCCCGTCATTGCGCGCTACCAGTACCACTTCGTATTCACCGGCCAAGTTAGCCATCACTTGTGTGACGCGCGGATCGAGTGCGCGCGCATGACGCTCCAGCCGTTCCAGCAGCGCCACCTTTTCTTCTGCTTTCAAGGTGGCGATGGGGTCGTGCGGCAAATAGAGTTCGTGTGCTTTGCCTGCATGCAGATGCGCAGCCGTCTGCTTGCCGCCCTGTCGCGCGATGGCGCGGGTCGCCAAGGCGGCGTCTTCCAGCGCATTCAACGTGATGTCATCGGAATAGGCGAAGGCGGTCTTCTCGCCGCTCACCGCGCGCACGCCCACACCCTGGTCGATGCTGAAGCTACCGGATTTGACGATGCCCTCTTCCAGCGACCAACTCTCGGCGCGACCGTATTGGAAATACAGATCTGCGTAGTCCACGCGATGCGCCAGCATCTTGCCGAACACCTGTTCCAGATGGCGAGCTTCCAGCCCGTGCGCGGTGAGCAGCGCGTGCTGCGCCAATTTCAGGGGAGCGTTCATACTTTATCGAGATTGTCGCAAGACAATGTACGGTGCGACAGCGCGGGCAGACTGCTGCGCAAACTGGCTTGATACGACGGGTTCACATCGGCGATGACCACGCCGGAGCCGCGCTGCAACTCGTCCATGACGCGCCCCCACGGATCGACGATCATGGTGTGGCCGTGCGTCTCGCGTCCGCTCACATGGTAGCCGCCTTGTGCTGCAGCGATGACATAGGACAGGTTTTCGATGGCGCGTGCGCGCACCAGCGGCTCCCAGTGCACCTTGCCGGTAGTTGCCGTGAAAGCAGAAGGCAGCACGATGATGTTCACATCCTTCATGGCACGGAAAAGTTCGGGGAAGCGCAGGTCGTAGCACACCGCCAGGCCGATACGTCCAAACGGACTGTCCACCACCACCACCTTATCGCCCGGCTCGATCGTTTGTGCTTCGTTGTAGCTCTCGTTGCCCAGCGTCAGGTTGAACAAATGGATCTTGTCGTAACGAGCCACCTGAGTGCCGGTTTCATCGAACACCAACAGACTGTTGCGCACCTTGTCCGGCGTGGTTGCAGCCAAAGGCAACGAACCGATCAACCAGATTTTGTGTTTGCGCGCGGTTTCGCTCATGAATTTCTGAATCGGCCCCTGACCCGGCTGTTCGCAAACCTTGACCTTGTCCTGTTCGTTCATGCCCATGATGGCGAAGAACTCCGGCAGCACTACCAGCTTCGCCCCCTGCTCTGCCGCCTTGGCGATCAGCCGTCGCGCCTCGCTCAGATTGCCTTCGACCTTGGGGCCGGAGGCCATCTGGATGGCGGCAACCTTGAACGCATTGAGTTGAGCAGCGATGCGGGACTGGGTGTTATCGAGTGAGGACATATTCGATGCTTTCAAATTTTGGGATATTTAGACACTACAACATTTATGATGAAACTAATCTCCGGGCGTTACTTCGTTGTGAACCGGTTTGGGCTGACCGACCTTCTCTACCTTAGGGTCTGCCCAACTGCCGTTGACATTGTATTCAAACGAAACCAGCTTATCGAGCGGATCGCGCAATATTTTGTTTGCCAACAACACACCCACACCGACCACAGGACCGGCGGCAAAGGAAAGTAGCGACACGTTATCACCGATGGTCGGCATGATGCGCACCTTAAGTTCCTGCGTCTCCCGGTTCATATCAACCTGCCCGGACATGGTGACTTTCGCCGACGAACCGGTGAGTTTCATGTCGTTGGTCAGCAACAGACCGTTCACGATCTGGGCATTTCCAGTGATGCTGTCGAACTGAAAGCCGTCACTGAACACATCGGTAAAATCAAGCGAGATGCGTTTGGGAATGGATTGCAGACTCAGCACCCCAAGCAGCTTGCCGGCACCGGCATCAACCTTGAGGAACCGTCCCTTACCAACTTTAAGGCTCATCGTGCCGTTCAGTTTGGCATAATTGAATGTATCAGGTGCGCCCATCCAGTAAAGATTACTTTCCAGAGAACCGCTTCCATCCTTGAGACTGTCCGGGTACCCGGAGCGCGACAGGATCTTGCCCGCATCGCTGATATCTATACGCAGTTTGATCTGCGTCTGCTCGGGCGCGGCCTGCCACTTTCCACTCATGTTCAACACGCCGTCTGGATTGATGAGCAGCAAATCGTCGAGTTGCACGTTGCCGTCAGCCTCACTTAACGTCATCTCCAGCTTGCCAAGCTGGCGTCCCTTGTAGGAAAGTTTCTCAACCGTCACATCCACTTCCGGAAACGACGAGTTGTCGACCTTGGTTTTCTTATCCGGAGCAGGCTGCGCAGTTTTCACAGAATCACTATGGCCTTCACCCAGCATCGCGTTCTTGAAGCGCCCAAGCAATTTGCCATTTCCTTGCGGCTGCCAGATCAAATCGCCATTCAATTCTCTGGAGGCCAGGCGCACGCTGAGCAAACCGTTACGCCCGCTGCCACTGATATTCAACGAGTTCACCGCATTGCCATAACCGCTCAATTTATCCACTGTCACATCGATACCCGCCACATTTGGCAGTAATCCGTCGTCTCCTGCAGCTAGGCCCAGACCGCTCCATCCATCGAGCGACACATGAGGTAACTTGCCGACGACCCATATCCCATCCTTGCCGCCCAAAGCGTTAGTTCCGCCGAACGCAATGCGCCCCCTGCGCAGGCTCCATGCCCCATCCGTGCCCCGCAGACGTGCAAATTTGGCATCGACAAGCGATCCGTAGCGCAAACCCAGCATGTCCTGTCTCGGGTTGATGCTCTTTAGCTCGAAGTGCAGAGGGATACGCTCGCTGGCCAGTTTCGACAAAGGCGCCGGCAGATCCGACACGATGCCTTGCAGTTCCGAATCCACCACCACATCGACCAGTTTGTTCTGGACGCGGATATCGGCACTCCAATCGGCAGAACCATGCACACGACTCAACGGCTGACGCGGAGCGGTGTTCAAATTATCCAGATCGAGCTTGCCACGCACCTTGGTCAGCAACGCTCCCTTCTCGCTCTGCACCATCAGATGTGCCGTGCCGCCAAGTATCTGCGCGCCGATATCTCCCGCATTCACCGACGATTCGGTGAACAGCAATATGCCATTCACCTTGCGCAACAACGGGATGTTCTCGCCCAGATCGACCTCATTGTTCACAAAATGGTAGTCACCGCGCACCTTGACCGGTGCCCCACCGCCCAACGGGATATCGAGTTGCAGCCCCAGCTTCCCATCTCCAATCGCCGCGATTCCCTCGGTAAAACCGTCGAGATAACCGTTCACCGGACTCTTGCCGATGTAATCCAGGCAGCGCTGTGTCGAATCCGCCGCTTCTCCGCGCACTTGCAGCATCGGCTTGCTGTCGAGCAGATCGGGAATGCTCACTTTGACGTTCTGCAGATGAGCACCCGCCGTTGTTGCACTCACCGCATTGATGTCCAGCTTGTTACCCTGTATCAGAAGATGGGTCTGGGCATCCTCCAGACGCGGCCATCCCTTGGCGAATTCCATCACCACACCCTTGGCTCGCGCTTCCAGACGGAAGATGCCGTGCTCATTGCCCACAAAGGGAAATTCGCGCAGATCGCCACGCAAACGAACATTGAAACTGTCCGCTTGACCGCCCTGCAACGCGGCCTGTAGCCAATCACGTGTCTGCTTGTTCACTGCCGGTATAGGGGTATAGCGCCCGGTACGGCGCACCGCGACACGCGACATATTGACCGTGGCATCCACTGAACCAGGCCCCTCCTGCTCAGTCTGGTAACTGCCATAGATCGTTCCGGCAAGATCTGCGTTGGCAAGCTCGACGTTGCTTAGCTTTATCTCCAAACCGCGCGAATTGCGTTCCCACCCGAGTCGCGCCGTGAGCATATCGAACTCCACCGGCTCGGCGAACAGTTTCGGAGCATCCAGCTTGAATTTGCGACTGTCGAGCGAAAGAGTACCGCCGCTGTCGATTCCATCTACTTTCCCACTCAAGCCGGAAAAACCGGGCAGATCGCCAACACGGTGCATCGACAAACCAGAAAAACGCGCCTTCACTTCATAACGGATCGTATCTCCGACACTGTTTTGCCATAAGGCACGCAAGTCAGCGATGCGCCCTTGCGGCGATGCTTCGGCAATCTGTTTTTTCAGCTCCTCTCCCAGCGGCAGGTAGGAAGTTAATACGCTGATATCTGCAAGATCCAACGCATTAGCCCGGATCTCGCCGGAAGCAAATTTCGTCTCTTGCATTCCTGCCAAGCGTAAATAAAAATCGGTCGGCTTTAATTTGAAACCATCGCGCATCTGCAACGACAGACGTTGTGTTGTGACCTCGAACCCGCGATCCAATTGATGCCAGCCGATGCGCCCGCGCAATTCGCTCAGATCAAGCTGCGGCAACTCTTCCGACAGACGCGCCTGTACTCCAGTCAGAGCGACATCGGCATCCGCACTGCGCAGTTGACCCTGCTCGAAGCCCAGCCACATACGCAAAGCACCCTTGCCCTGTTTGAACGCATTCGGCAGCTTCACCCAGGGTTTCCAGGCAAGCACATCGGCGTAGTCGAGTTGAGTGTAAAGCTGTCCGCTCCAGTCGTTCATGTCGACGAAGCTGTCACCATTAAAGTTGCCGCGCACATCCAGACGGGAAGCAAGCTTTTCCGGCGCCGACGCACGCAGCGCGAAGCGGTGGTGTCCGCGCCGGTTGTCGATGCTCAAATCAACTTGTTCCAGCACCAGCGTTGGCGCAGCACGCAATTCGTCCTGCCAAGTGATGCGTCCGTTGCGAATGACGACACGTGCCTGATGCAACAACCAATCGGCAGAACCCTCTGCATCCGACGATTGCGCTGCCAACGGAATACCGGCGACATACCATTGTCCCTGCACATCTCGCCGCACTGACAGATCGGGGCTATCAATCATCAGGCTATAGAATCGCAACTCCGCGGTGGGCAAACTCGTCCAAGCCACCGTATTCTCCAGACGTGGCAGATTCAGCGCGACATGTCCTTGCTTGTCCAGTATCTGTACGTTAGACAGCAACAGACGCGGGCGCAAACCGTCCCAGTCTGCCTCGATCTTGCCTATAGTCAACGGTTGGCCGATGGCTGCACTTGCCGCAGCGGTGATCTGTTCGTGATAGCGCTCGATATCAGGCAAAATGCGATAGCGCAAAGTCAGCAACAACAGCGCACCGGCAATAGCCAAAAGCAAAGTGAGTTCAAGTACGATGCGGGTCAACTTCCCCATACTGCGACCAGCCAAAAGAAAAGAAACTTTCAGCATAGGGCGTAGCGAAACGGCTCAAAGAAGAGGGACAGGCAGGACATGGAGAACCTATAATGCCGGACAGAAGGACAGTGTACGCATTTTAACCTGAACACCTCTCCATGAATACCAAAAACCCTCGCTCCTCAGCCGATTTCGACCAACTGGTACGACATGCCAGACACTGCAGCCGCTATCTGGCCCTCTTGCTGGATGCAGAACCGGAACTGCTGGCTTGGCTGCGCGAAAATTATCTCACCCCTTGCGATGACAAGGTCATGCGAATCTGGTCGGATGCGCTTCCCGCCGAGAATGAGGAACAGCTGTCGCATGCATTGCGCAGCTTGCGCAAGCGCGTGATGCTGCATGTACTGACACGTGACCTGAATGGCCTTTCCGATCTCGATGAGGTGATGCGCAGCATGACCGCATTGGCCGAACTCGTCGTGCGGCGCGCGCAAGCTTGCACGATGCAAACCATGGCTGAGCAATTCGGGCAACCCGTTGGTGCGGAGAGCGGCGCACACCAGGAACTGCTGGTGATCGGCATGGGCAAGCTGGGCGGTGGCGAGTTGAATGTCTCCTCCGACATCGACCTGATCTTCGTCTATCCTGAAGACGGCGAAACGAATGGTCAGCGCAGCTTGAGCAACCATGAGTTCTTCAATCGTCTCGGGCGCAAGATCATCGCTCTCATCAACGACCTGACAGCCGACGGTTATGTTTTCCGCGTGGATATGCGCTTGCGCCCTTATGGCGATAGCGGCCCGCTGACCATGAGCTTCGCCGCGCTGGAAGAGTACCTGGTCGCGCAAGGTCGCGAATGGGAACGCTATGCCTGGATCAAGGCGCGCGTCATCTCGCCGGAGCACAGCATACACACCGTCGAGCTGGAGAAACTCGCACAACCTTTCGTGTTCCGTAAATATCTGGATTTCGGCGCATTCGATTCCATGCGCAAGCTGCATGCACAGATCCGTGCCGAAGTCGCACGCCGCGACCGCCATCACAATATCAAGCTCGGCCCGGGCGGCATCCGCGAGATCGAATTCATCGCACAGGTGTTCCAATTGATACGCGGTGGTCGCGATGCGGCACTACGCACCCGCCCTACCCGGCAGGTGTTACAGCGGTTGGCACTGGATGGCGAGTTAAGTACTGATTCGGTGCAACGACTGGACGAAAGCTATGTATTTCTGCGCAATCTGGAACATCGTTTGCAATACCTCAACGACCAGCAGACACAAGAACTGCCGGAAGACGCTGAGCAGCAAAAAATCATTGCCACTGCGATGGGCTATACCGACTATGCAGTGTTGCTCGCGACGCTCGAACCGCTGCGCGAATTCGTAAGCCAGCAATTCGAGACCGTATTCGGTGCGAAACAGGAAGCCAATGAAAGTGATTGGTGGCGCGACGACACAACGACGGAAGAAATCGCTATTGGGCTTGCCGTACTCGGCTACAAGGAAAGCATCAACCTTGCCGAAAATCTGTTCCAATTTCGTAACGGCAGCCGCTACCAGCAATTGCCGGAGGTCAGTCGGGACCGGCTTAATGCGCTACTGCCACGTCTTGCCGAACTGTGCGCAGAGATTGCCAACTGCGACAACGCGCTGCGCCGCACATTAGTTCTTTTGGAAGCCATCGCGCGCCGTGCCGCTTATCTCGCTTTCCTTGCCGAGTATCCCCAAGTGTTGCCGCGTCTCGTACGCCTGCTCGCCGCCAGTGCCTGGGCGGGCGACTACCTGACGCAGCATCCTATACTGCTCGATGAGTTGCTGGACACGCGCGAACTGTATGTCGCACCGGATTGGCCAGCACTGGATGCGCAGCTTACTGAGCAACTTGCAGTGCATATCGGCGATACCGAACGCGAAATGGATACATTGCGCCAATTCCAACAGGCACAGACCTTTCATCTCCTGGCGATGGATCTGCAAGGTCTGTTGCCATTGGAAAAACTGAGCGACCACCTGAGCGATCTTGCCGATCTCATCCTGCGCCATGTGCTGCGTCTCTGCTGGCGCGATGCGCGCAAGAAACATCAGGATCACGCAAAATTTGCCGTCATCGCCTATGGCAAGCTGGGCGGACGCGAACTGGGCTATGCCTCGGACCTCGATCTGGTGTTTCTCTATGACGACGAGCATCCCGACGCTGGGGAAATCTATGCACGCTTGGCGCAACGCATCAACACCATGCTCTCCAGCTACACTTCATCCGGACGCCTGTACGAGGTCGATCTGCGCCTGCGCCCGAACGGAGAAAGCGGGCTACTGGTCAGTTCGATCGCCGCGTTCGAGCAGTATCAGCGCCAACATGCCTGGGTGTGGGAGCATCAAGCGCTGTCACGCGCACGCTTCTGCGCCGGGGATGAATCAGTCGGCGCGCAGTTTGAGCGCATCCGCGTCGACGTACTGCGTATGCCGCGCGAAATTTCCAGGCTCCGGCAGGAAGTCATCGAGATGCGGCAGAAGATGCACGATGGCCATCCGAACAAGACCGACTTGTTCGATATCAAACAGGACAGCGGCGGCATGGTGGACATCGAGTTCATGGTGCAGTTTCTGGTACTCGCCCATTCCACCGCCCACCCCGAACTCACTGCCAACAGAGGCAATCTCGCGTTATTGGAAACTGCCGCGAAGCTGAAATTGATCGATGGCGAGATCAGCGACAAGGTGCGCGAGCTGTATCGGGAGCTACGTCGTGTTCAGCATCAGATGCGCCTGAACAACCAGACGCCGTGCCGCATCGACCGAGACCGCTTGGACACAGCGCCTGTCTCGACGCTGTGGAAGTCTTTACTGGAGAAAATCTAAACAGAAGCTGGCGCACTGCCAGCAGCGGGAAGGTGGAAAGCGTTGCCGCCTGTTCCTGGTTCGGTAGCGTGGCCGACACGGCCGATCATGCGATATGAAGTCATTTCGCCCTTGCCCTTGACGTTGAGAATATTGGGGGGCTCGAACAGGAATCCGAAGCGCAGGCGGTTGTAGGTAAGTTTGTCGGTCAGAATGTGGCCTTCTTTCGCGTCATCAGTCAGGCGGCTGGCAATGTTCACAGTATCGCCCCACAGATCGTAGATAAAACGCTTGGTGCCGATCACGCCCGCCACCACCGGTCCGGTGGCGATGCCGATGTGTATGCCCAGACTGCGCCTGACCAACGCCGGATGCTTGGAGACATAATCCAGCATCTCTATCGCCATGTTGGCCATGTCTTCCACATAATCAGGACGCTCGCGCGACAGGCCGCCCACCACCATATAGGCATCGCCGATGGTCTTGATCTTCTCCAGGCCGTATTTCTCGGAAAGATCGTCAAAGCCGGAAAACACGGTATTGAGCAAACCAACCATCTGCTCCGGGGACATCTGTTCAGTGAGCTGGGTGAAGTTCACCAGATCGGCAAACATCACAGTGACATCGGCGTAACCATCGGCGATCAACCCCTGGTTATTTTTCAACCGTTCGGCAATATTGGAAGGCAGTACGTTGAACAGCACCCGTTCTGACTTCTTCTGCTCTTCCGCCAACAAGGCATGTTGTTGATCGAGCTGGTTTTTGATCTTCTCCGTCTCGATCACAAAGTAGCGAACCAGAAAATACAGGATAGAAGACATCGCCGTAAAATTGATCGCGAAGAACATTCCGATAGTATTCATCGGAATGCCGGTGGCAGTACCGGTACCCAGATAGAAATCGAAGAAGCCGGACACCGCCGTCAGCACGATGTAAGCGATGAACCAGGGTATGGACTCGCGCCAGCCCGACACCACTAGCGCGCCGATCGGTGCCAGCAACGCCCACAACGCCACCCCGCTTGACGTGATCGAGCTGCCGATGCTCCACTGCATGATGAACGGAGCAAATAAGAACAGGCTGAGCTGAACGAAGCGGAGCACCTCAAAATTGCGTGTCCTCATGTAATAAACCAGGGAGGCAACGGATATGGCTTGATAACCCAGCGGAACGTTACTGGAGAAGTTCAAACCCATCATCCAGTAGATGGCCAGCCACAACATGACCGCAAATGTCATGAAGGCCGCCGCGAAGATGAGCAGACTCTTACGCAGCTTTTCTTCCTGCGTGTCCATCATTTCCCGCTTGATTTCATTAGTACCGATGTGCTGCACCATACTGCCCCCGAATATCTCCCTACCCAACGTGCGCGATGATTACATGAACCGGCAACAAAAGAAATACGCCAAAACCCCTCTCTCGACCAGTCGTTCAAAGTGCGCCCTTCATTATCAGTGCAGAAACAGCTAGAATCGCTGCCCTCGCAACAACTATACGAATTAAGGAAATCACCATGTCCATGTCCGACCGCGACGGCTTCATCTGGTACGACGGCAAGCTCGTACCCTGGCGCGAAGCCACCACTCACGTGCTAACCCATACCCTGCATTACGGCATGGGCGTGTTCGAAGGGGTGCGGGCATACAAAACCACACAGGGCACAGCGATCTTCCGTTTGCAGGAACATACTGACCGTTTGTTCAACTCGGCCTATATCTTCAAGATGAAGATGCCGTTCGACAAAGCCACCCTGATGGAAGCGCAAAAGGAAGTGGTGCGCTCCAACAAGCTGGAATCCTGCTACATCCGCCCCATCGTGTTCTATGGTTCGGAAGCGATGGGCATCGCCGCCACCGCCCTCAGCGTGCACGTGGCCGTGGCCGCATGGCCGTGGGGCGCGTACCTGGGCGAGGAAGGCATGGCAAAAGGTATCCGCGTTAAGACATCCAGCTTCACCCGCCACCACGTGAACATCAACATGTGCCGCTCAAAATCGGTGGGTACTTATACCAACTCCATCCTCGCGCATCAGGAAGTGGCGCACGACGGTTACGACGAGGCATTGCTGCTGGATGTTGATGGTTATGTGGCCGAAGGCGCAGGCGAGAACATCTTCATCGTGAAAAAGGGCAAGCTGTACACGCCCGATCTGACTTCGTGCCTGGAAGGCATCACGCGCGATTCCATCGTCACGTTGGCAAAGGATATGGGGCTGGAATTGATCGAGAAACGCATCACGCGCGACGAAGTGTATTGCGCCGAAGAAGCGTTCTTTACCGGCACTGCGGCAGAAGTGACGCCAATCCGCGAGTTGGACAACCGCACCATCGGTATGGGCAGTCGCGGACCCGTCACGACCAAGTTACAGGCCGCATTCTTCGATATCGTCGCCGGCAAGAACGCCAAGTATGCCGATTGGTTGGCACACGTATAACACTCAAATCAAGGGAAGAGTATGTCCAACGAAAACATCACGCAGCGTTACGTCGAAGTCAGCGCAGAAGCTTTGCCACTGTTCTGCCCGACCCCGGCGGTCAGCCTGTGGAGCGCGCATCCGCGCGTCGCTATCCCGGTGGAAAAGCTGGGTGAGGCGCGCTGCCCGTATTGCGGCACCCTGTATAAGTTCAAGGGCGAGCTGCCGCACGGGCACCATTGAAACGTAGCGACTTCCTTTCTTCACCCGCCATCACGTGAGAAAAATTCTTATCATCGCCCCGAGTTGGGTGGGAGACTGCATGTTGATGCAGCCCATGCTGCATCGCTTGCAGCAGCGTCATTCCGGTGCACGCATCGATGTGCTGGCTCCGCCGTGGACGGAGAAGCTGCTGCGGCAAATGCCCGAAATCCATGATGTCATCATCAATCCCTTTCCGCATGGCGCTTTCGGATTGTCCGCTCGAAGTCGTCTCGGCGTCCAATTGCGCGACGCTCAATACGATCAGGCCATCGTACTTCCCAACTCGTGGAAATCCGCACTGGTTCCTTTCTTCGCTGGAATTCCGGTACGTACCGGCTTTGTCGGCGAACTGCGTTACGGTCTGCTCAACGATGCACGCAAGCTGAACAAGAATAAATTGCCATTGATGGTGGAACGCTTTGCTCAACTTGCCGAAGCACCGCGTGTCGAAATCCCGCGCCCCCTCGACTCGCCGCATCTGCATGTGAGCGATGCACAACGCGCACAAACTTTGAGCAAGCTCGGATTGACGCTGGATAAACCGGTCGCCGTATTCTGCCCCGGGGCTGAATACGGACCGGCAAAACGCTGGCCTCCCCAGTACTATGCTGAACTGGCGCAGTACCTGCGCGCACAAGGCTATGCCGTATGGCTGATCGGCTCGCCCAAAGACAAAGAGGTCGCCGACAAGATCATCGCGCTCGGCAACGAACCCTGCCACAACCTGTGCGGCGTGACCGATCTTGCCGAAGCCATCGCGCTGCTGTCGTGTGCCGATCTGGTGGTCAGCAACGATTCCGGATTGATGCACATCGCCGCCGCGCTAAACAGGCCCATGGTGGCGATCTTCGGCTCAAGCAGCCCACAGTTCACGCCGCCACTGTCGGACAAGGCACAGGTGCTCAAGCTCGACCTGTCCTGTAGTCCCTGTTTCAAGCGCGAGTGTCCGCTTGGCCATTTCAATTGCATGATCAAACTGCCTCCGAAGGAAGTTTTGCGTCACCTCCCGATTCATTCCAAACATCAATCATGACAAGTGTTCCAAAAGAAATCTTCAAGGCTTATGACATACGCGGCATCGTCGGCAAGACGCTGACCTCCGAGATTGTGGAAGCCATCGGGCACGCCATCGGCTCCGAAGCCATCGCGCGCAAACAGCACAGCATCGCCATCGGGCGTGACGGTCGACTGTCCGGCCCCGAGTTCGCTCTGGCACTGGCGCGCGGCATCCAGAAGAGCGGCATCAATGTCATCGATGTCGGCATGGTTGCCACGCCGATGACTTACTTTGCCGCCTTTCAGCTCAAGACCGACTGCGCGGTCATGATCACCGGCAGTCACAACCCCCCGGATTACAACGGCCTGAAGATGGTGCTTGCGGGTGAGACTCTGTCCGGCGAAACGATACAGAAACTGCGCCTGCGCATCGAACAGAACAACCTGACTCATGGCAACGGCAACTACTCGCAATACGATATCGCGCCGGAATACCTCGCGCGCATCATCGGCGACATCAAATTGGCGCGTCCGCTCAATATCACCGTGGATTGCGGCAACGGCGTGGCGGGCGATTTTGCCGCCAAGCTTTATCGCGGCATCGGCTGTAGCGTTACCGAGCTATTCTGCGAAGTGGACGGCAACTTCCCCAACCACCACCCCGACCCGTCCGACCCGCACAATCTGGAAGACCTGATCGCTGCCCTGCGCGACAACGATAGCGAACTGGGATTGGCCTTCGATGGCGACGGCGACCGGCTGGGCGTAGTCACCAAAGACGGCAAGATCATCTTCCCCGACCGCCAGTTGATGCTGTTTGCCGCCGATGTATTGAGCCGCAATGCAGGCGCGGAGATCATCTTTGACGTGAAGTCCACACGCAATCTGTTCGGCTGGATACGCGAGCATGGCGGCAAACCGACACTATGGAAAACCGGACATTCATTGGTGAAAGCCAAGATGCGCGAGACCGGCGCCTTGCTGGCGGGCGAAATGAGCGGCCATGTGTTCTTTAAGGAACGCTGGTATGGCTTCGATGACGGCCTCTATGCCGGTGCGCGACTGCTGGAGATATTGAGCAGGGTGAACGATTCGAGCGCCACGCTGAATGCCTTGCCGGATGCGGTGTGTACACCGGAGCTGCATATTCATACCGCAGAAGGAGTAAATCACTCTCTGATCGCGCAGTTGCAAAAAGAAGCTCGCTTCACGGATGCAAAAGACATCATCACCATTGATGGGCTACGTGTGGAGTATCCGGACGGCTTCGGCTTGATGCGTCCGTCCAACACCACGCCGGTGATCGTGCTGCGCTTCGAAGCGGACGATACTGACGCCTTGCACCGCATCCAGGATGATTTCCGTCGAGTATTGCTGAAAGTAGCGCCGGAACTGTCGCTGCCGTTCTAGGTTTTATCGCTGATATCACGTGCCGGTTCCTCCTGCAGCCCGGCACAGCCGTCATCGCTTAACGGCCCGTTCCATATTCTCCACCGTTGTTGCGGCAAACAATCCGCGCATGTCACTCAACCTGTATGGACAGAGGATATACGTGGTGCAATCCCTTGCCACTCAGCCAACCGAGGCCGGCCAGTTCGCGCAAGAGCTGGGTGAATTCGGCGATGTTCGCCGGTCTTTTTACGAAGCTGTTGGCTCCGATCTGGTAGCTCAACACCACGTCGGAGGGTTCATGCACTTCGGAAAACACCACGATAGGCACATCTTGTAGACGAGTCTCCATACGCAAGGTGCGGAGCACGGCCAAACCGGCAAGTTTGGGAAGTTTTAGATCAAGCAGAATCATGCGAGGCATTGCATAGCCGCGCTCGACGGTATCGGTCAGCCATTCCAGCGCCTCGCCCGCATCGCGCGCCACTGCAAGGTGCAACTCCTCCGGGCAGCTCGCTACTGCCTGCTGTATCAGGAGAACCTCGGCTTCGTCGTCTTCGACCAACAGTATCGTTTCGTTCTCTTGTCTGAGCATGGCCTGCTACACCCTCAAATTATCGGGATACGACGCAGTATATCCTCTGCGCACAAACCAATCCGCTATCACCCCATCCCTGCATGTAACCTTACCTTAGCGGCGCGCGTCATGGCAATCCGCCAAAACGGGGAAAAGCGCGTGTTTGTGGCAAGCATTCTGTTTAGAGTTTGGACTGCACCCAAGCTTGAACAGAGGCCAACGCCGCAGCCAAGTGCTCCGGTTGCGTACCGCCAGCTTGCGCCATGTCCGGGCGTCCGCCCCCCTTGCCGCCGACCTGTTGCGCCACGAAGTTCACCAGCTCGCCCGCTTTCACCTTGGCTGTCGCATCCGCCGTCACACCCGCGATCAGGCTGACTTTGCCGTCGTTCACCGAAGCCAGCAGGATCACAGCGGATTTGAGCTTGTCTTTCAGCTTGTCCAGTGTCTCGCGCAACACTGCCGCGTCCGCGCCGTCCAGCTTGGCGGCCAATACGCTTACGCCGTTGATATCCTGCGCTTGTACCAATAACTCGTCGCCCTGTGCTGAAGCAAGTTTCGATTTCAATGCAGCCAGTTCTTTTTCCAGCGACTTCACGTTGTCGAGGATTTGCCCGATGCGCGCGGCGGCTTCCTGCGGTTGTGACTTCACCGCATCGGCCACTTGCTGCAACTGCTGCTCCTGTTGCTGCACCAGCGCCAACGCGCCCTCGCCCGTCACCGCTTCAACGCGGCGCACACCTGCGGCCACACCGCTCTCTGCCACGATCTTGAACAGGCCGATGTCGCCAGTGCGTTTCACATGCGTACCGCCGCACAACTCGATGGAGGAACCGATGTTCAGCACGCGCACCACATCGCCATACTTCTCACCGAACAGCATCATCGCGCCGGTCTTCTGCGCATCATCAATCGCCATCACGCGCGACTGACATTCTGCATTAGTCAGAATCTCGGTGTTCACGATCGCTTCCACTTTGCGAATCTCGGCATCGGTCATCGGCTGCGTGTGCACGAAGTCAAAGCGCGTTTTGTCCCCATCCACCTGCGAACCTTTTTGCTGAACATGTGTACCCAGCACTTCGCGCAGAGCCTTGTGCATCAAATGCGTGGCACTGTGGTTACGCACAGTATGGCTGCGTGCCGCCACATCCACCCTGGCAGTGACGCCGTTGCCAACGGTCAGCTTGCCGGTCTTCACCACGCCGTGATGACCGAACACCGTGGCCTGAATCTTTTGCGTATCTTCTACAGCAAAGATGCCGTGCACGCTGCGCAGTTCGCCACAATCACCGACCTGACCGCCGGACTCGGCATAGAAAGGGGTGTCGTCCAACACCACCACACCCATATCGCCTTCGTTCAACGAATTCACTGAGATACCATCCTTGTACAACGCAAGGATGTTGCCCTTGTGTTCCAGCGTTTCGTAACCGTGGAAATTAGTCGTCGGGCCGGCATATTCGAGGTTCGTCGCCATCTTGAACTTGCCTGCGGCGCGCGCCATCTGCTTTTGATTCGCCATCGCTGTAGTAAATGCAGCTTCATCCACCGTCACACCATGTTCGCGGCATACGTCCTGTGTCAGGTCGAGCGGGAAGCCGTAGGTATCGTGCAGCTTAAACGCGGTCTCGCCGTTAAACACCTTGTTGCCTGCATTTGCCATGTCCGCCAGATCGGCCTCGAGGATCGCCATGCCATGTTCGATGGTAGCAAAGAAGCGCTCCTCTTCCAGCTTGAGAATACCCTTCACTCGCGCCTGTTCTACGGCCAGTTCGGGATAGGCAGTACCCATCTGCTCGACCAGGTCGGGCACCATCTTGTAGAAAAACGCGTCGCGCGCGCCAAGCTTGTAGCCGTGGCGGATCGCGCGGCGGATGATGCGGCGCAGCACATAGCCACGGCCTTCATTGCCGGGGATCACGCCGTCAGCAATCAGGAAGGAGCAGGCGCGGATGTGGTCGGCCAACACTTTAAGCGAAGGCGAATCCAGATTGGCACAGTTGGTCTCGCGCGCCGCCGCCTTGATCAGCGCCTGGAACAGATCGATCTCGTAGTTGGCATGCACATGCTGCAACACCGCCGAGATGCGCTCCAAGCCCATGCCGGTATCTACCGAGGG
>CABEBA010000007.1_pt1 | contig 20921 bp, 20 predicted proteins | sample 3132531 | NCBI WGS metagenome assembly CABEBA01 (sample SAMEA5534344, study PRJEB31848) | metagenome | biome: tundra; feature: field; material: soil | place: USA | collected 2013-05 | depth 0.45 m
TTGTCCAGCGCGGGATAAAGACGATCGAACAAGGCCTGCAAACCCTGTTCTTCGTTATAAACGGGGATGACGACGGAAAGTTGGGGTGTACTCATAGGGGCGGCATTTTACCGCAGAGCTGCAAGATAACGAAATGTACTAAGTTACTTAGTCGCCAGCACTTCGCGCACCGCCACCACCACGCGCTGCACATCCGCCTCACTCATCCTGGGGAACAGCGGCAAACTCACTATGCGACGCCCCACGCTCTCGGCGATGGGAAACATGCCTTCCTTGAAGCCGCGCTCGCGGTACATCTTGAACAGGTGGATGGGCGGGTAATGCACGCCGCAGCCGATGTTGCGGGCTTTCATCTTTTCCATGAACTCGGCGCGCACAACACCTTGCGGCAGCACGATCTGGAACATGTGCCAGTTGGTGTTTTCAAAGTTTGCCAACGGTAATTGAGCGCCTGTCAGTTTCTCGAAGTCCGTACCAAAGGTCGCAAAGTAATGCCTGGCCAGTGCATGGCGGCGCGCGGTGATGGCATCCAGTTGCGGCAGTTGGTTCAGGCCAATGGCTGCGGCAACATCGGTCATGTTGTACTTGCCGCCCAGCACATCCACTTCCATGCCGTCGAAACCGCTACGCGTGACGCCTTGCAGACGATACTTTTCCGCGAGGCGCGCTTCGTCTTCGTTGTTCAATACCAGACAACCGCCTTCGGTGGTGGTGAGGTTTTTGTTGGCCTGGAAACTGAACGAGACGAAATCGCCGAACGCGCCGATGCGCTTGCCTTTCCACAACGAACCGATAGACTGGGCCGCGTCTTCTACCACGCGCAAATTGTGTTTGGAGGCGATGGCATACAGCCTGTCCCTGTCCACCGGCAAACCGGAAAGATCGACCGGGATGATGGCCTTGGTGCGCGGCGTGATGGCAGCCTCGACCTTATCCAGATCGATGTTGCGCGTGACCGGGTCGATGTCCGCGAACACGGGCGTCGCGCCAACTTCGATGATGACATTGGACGTCGCTACCCAGGAGATGGGCGTGGTGATCACTTCGTCGCCAGCACCGATGCCCGCGATACGCAAGGCGATCTCCATGGTGCAGGTACCGGAATTGAAGGTGCGCACCGGACGTCCGCCGAAATACGCCGACAATTGTTTCTCGAATTCCGCGACTTTGGGACCGCTGGTGATCCAGCCGGAGCGCAGCACATCGCCGACGGCGGCGATGGCGGCTTCGTCGATGAAGGGTTTGGTGAAGGGCAGGAATTCAGACATGTTCAGGCTCTCGAAATGACAATGACACCAAGGATGATGATGCCCATGCCGACCAGCTTGGTCGGGTTGAAGGGTTCGCCCAGCAGATACCAGGCAGCCACGGCATTCACCACATACGCCATGGACAGCATGGGAAAAGCGATGCTGACCGGCACGCGCGACAGCGCGAGTATCCACACCACCACGCTGATGCCGTAGCAAAACAAGGCGGTGACGATGTGCCACTCGGTCGCCAGCCTCCAGCCGATGGGCATGATGTTCGCTGCACTGAACTCGAAATGGCCGACGGCATTGGTTCCCGCCTTCATCAAAATCTGCGCGGCTGCGTTGAGCATCACGCCGGTAAAAATCAAACTGAAGCTGACCAGGTTCATGGTTTGCTCACCACCACATATTGTTCATCACGATATAACTCTTTCATCGCCATTCCCTGCTGTTGGAGGATATAGAACAACTGCGCCGGCACGATAGCATAGGCTTCCTCCTGCGTGCTCCAGCGCTTCGCCAACAGATCCACCGAAGGTATCCAGCGCCAGGGTTCCTGCTTGATGCCAAAATCCATCTCATCCTGAAAATCCACCAGCGTGAACGTGCGCTTGAGGTAGAAGGGCAAAGTCTGCTCGTAGCAATTCACCGAATAGAACGGTATACCCGGCTTGATCAGCGGCTTGATTGCATCGGCCAGGATATAGCTTGAGCGTTCACGCGCTATGGTGTTGTAACCGGACACAGCGCTCTGCGCGGCGATCAACGAAGAGAACGCCAGCACGATCACCGCAGCCATCTTGTTCTCACGACGCAACAGCCACAACCCGGCAATCACGCCGATGAGCCATATCACCCCCGCGGCAACCAGCCAAACGGAGTATTCGCTGTACATCTGGTGTTGTAACGGTGTATCCGCTGTCTTGTCCGCAAATGGCGCAAAGCCGAGCAGAATGACAACCACCACCAGAACCGGAACCGTCAGCCAGAACAAGCGGCGCGCATTCATTTCTGCGAGCTGCTTGCCCATCAGCAGTGCCAGTGCCGGGAACATCGGTAGCAAATACGACGGCAGCTTGGAGTCAGAGACCGAGAAAAAGAGATAGACAAACACTGCCCACACCAGCAGAAAACGCTCGGGGCTGAATGCTTTCACCTTCTGCACGCTGCCACGCCATGTACGCAACAGCGTATCGAACATCAACAGCGTCCACGGCAGCATGCCCAGCAACAAGACCGGCACGAAGTAATACCAGGGCTGGAAGCGTCCGTGCACCTTGGTGGTGAAACGCGTGTAGTGTTCGTAGATGAAGAAACGGTCGAAGAATTCCGGGTTGGCCTTGATCACCAGCACGAACCACGGCGCGGCAATCAGAAAAAACAGCAGCAGACCGCTGAACCAGTGCATGCGTTTCCATATTGTGATATCGCGGTTGAACGCCGAATACAGGAATAGAGCCGTTCCAGGCAGGATCAGGCCCATCAACCCTTTGCTCAATACGGCCAGCGCCAACCCGGCCCATGCCAGCAACATCCAGTTGCGGCGTTGTCCGGCCTGCTCTTCTTTCTGCGCAAGAAGTAACGAAAAGAGGCCCAGCGTGATGAAGAAGGTCACGCCCATGTCCAGCGTGTTGATGTGCGCCATCATTGAGTACAGCATGCTGCTGCCCAGCAACAGTGCGGCGTATATTCCCGCCTCGCGTCCAAACAAACGTGTTCCGGCAAACCCGGCCAGCAAGATGCCGGCAAATCCGGTCAGCGCGGCCCAAATTCGCGATGTCCATTGATGTTCGCCGAACACCTCGTAGGCAACGGCGGTCGCCCAATATTGCAACGGCGGCTTTTCGAAGTATTTCAGTTCATTCAGACGCGGAGTTGTCCAATCGCCGCTAGCCACCATTTCGCGCGGGATCTCGGCGTAACGTCCTTCGTCGGGCCGGATCAGTTTGCGATATTCGAGATTACCGAACCAGATGAGTACGACCGCCAGCAGCAACAACTGGAGACCACGTCGAGAAATGTCATTCATCATAAAGAAACAATCTGGGGACTTGAAAACAGGCGCGGATTTTAACCTAATCCGCCTGATGCTCGCGTTTTTCCTGCACTATTGCACGCGCACCACCTTGCGCAAATGTGATGTCCAGCTTCTCTCCCAGCGCGATGCTCTTGCTACTCACGACGATGTTGCCCTGTACGTCGCGCACCATACTGTAGCCGCGCGCCAGTACCTGTTGTGGGTCGAGAAGTTGCATATGCTGTTGCAATGCTGTCAGGCGCGCATCGTGGCGATCCAGGGTGTGCGACATGGCGGCACTCAAACGATGCGCCTGGTTCGACTGCTGCTCTTGCAGTCGAGCCACGTTTGGACGCAACCCGCGCAGCCGCTGCCACAGCATGCTCCAGCGCCCTTGCTGATGCTGCATGGCATAGGCATGGGCGAGTCGCATGCGCTGCTGTAATGCGCCCAAGCGCTCTGTTTGTTGTTGGATGCGCTGCGCCGGATGTACCAGCCGCCGTTGCAGATAATCCACTTGCTGCATGCCTTGCTCAAAGCGGCGCGAGACAGCGCGCAGCAAACGCTGCCGTTGCTGCGTTAAGCGCTGCCGCAATTCCTGCCTGTCCGGCACCACCGCTTGTGCCGCCGCCGTCGGTGTGGCCGCACGCAGATCGGCAACAAAATCGGCTATGGTGAAATCGGTCTCGTGCCCCACCCCGCTCACTACCGGGATATGGCTTGCCGCGATGGCGCGCGCCACCACCTCTTCGTTAAACGCCCATAGGTCTTCGATACTGCCGCCACCGCGACACACTATAAGTACATCGCACTCGGCGCGCTGGCTCGCGGTCTTGATCGCCTGCGCGATCTTCTGTGCCGCACCCTCACCCTGCACTGGGGTCGGATACAAGAGCACGGGCACATTGGGCATACGGTTAGCCAGGGTACGCAGCACATCGCGCAGCGCGGCTGCTTGCGGCGAGGTCACAATGCCGATCTGCTTGGGCAACAGCGGCAAGTCACGCTTGCGCCCGGCATCAAACAGACCTTCAGCTTCCAGCTTGGCCTTCAGCCGCTCGAACGCTTCATACAAAGCGCCCAAGCCGGCAGGACGCATCTTTTCCAGTGTCAATTGAAAATCGCCGCGTGCCTCATATAAGGTGGCCAGTGCCAACACCTCCACCTGCATGCCGTTCGCAGGTTTGAAATCCAGATACTGACTTTTGTGACGAAACATCACGCAACGCACCTGCGCCATTTCGTCCTTGAGTGAAAAATACCAATGACCGGAAGCCGCGTTCACAAAATTGGAAACCTCACCGCGCACCCACAATAGCGGCAGACCTCCCTCAATCAATTGTTTCGCCGCGAGATTTAATTCGCGCACACTCAACACTTGATTCTTATCCATCATCAATCCCCTATTCCTCACTAGCCTACTCACGAAAATTATCGTCAACTAGGCCAAATGGCATATTGACAAATCATTTCAATCCACAACCCCAGCAAATTCGCCACTTCCCACCGAACAGACGTTGCTGAAATATTACAACTTACGTTATCTTATTGTTTATTAAGCGCTTTATCGCGGTATATTTTTTGGGCTAGTATTAACAAATGGCGACAGCACTGGGGTTGCGACGGCCATACCGGACATTCATGCACAAAGTTATCCACAGTTTTTGTGCATAAGAAAACAAATTGCTTATGGAGCTATAAGTTAGCACTGAGGATTCCTGACGACCTTGCTCAAACATGGTCTACAAGATACAGTGCCGCCTTCGAATTTAAGCATATTTTTTGGAGACGTTGCGTGTTCACACTCATTGAAGCGGCCGGTTGGCCGATTTATTTACTCCTCATTGCATCCCTGGTCGCTGTCACACTCATTTCGGAACGTGCCCTCTTCTTGCGCCACAAGAAGATCGTTCCGCCCACGCTGATTGAAGAAGTAGTGCAGGAACTCAAACAGCGCGGAGTCAGCCAACAGATGCTCACAAAATTGAGCGAGGGTTCTCCACTGGGCAAGGTATTCGCCGCCGGATTGAAGAACATCAAGAGCGCGCCTGAAGTAATGAAAGAATCCATCGAAGAGGCTGGACGTGGTGCCGCTCACGACCTTGAACGGTTCCTCACCACCTTGGGCACCATCGCCTCCATCAGCCCGCTGCTTGGCCTATTCGGCACGGTGATCGGCATGATCGAGATCTTCGGTTCGCAGAACGCGGGCGGTGCAGCCCCAACCGAATTGGCACACGGCATCTCGGTCGCTTTGTATAACACCGCATTCGGTCTGATCGTCGCCGTGCCCAGCATGATCGCCTACCGCCATTTCCGCGCGCAGGTAGATTCGCTGACCATCGAGATGGAACAACAGGCAATTAAACTGGTTGAAGTCGTGCACGGTGAGCGCAAATGAATTTTCAGCGCGGCCGCAATCGTGAGGAACCCGAGATCAATCTGATCCCGATGATCGATGTGCTGCTGGTAATCCTGATCTTTTTGATGATCACCACCAGCTATTCCAATTTCGCACAGTTGCAGATCAACCTGCCGCAAGCTTCCGGCGAGGAAGCCGCCCCCACCTCCGGCAAACCGATCAACGTGGCCGTCGATGCCTCGGAACATTATGCGGTGAACAGCGTACGTACCGCATTCAACGGCGTGACCGGTTTTGCCGATACCTTGCGCAAGTCCGCAGGCAATCAAACCGATCCAACCATCGTCATCAACGCAGATGGAAAAGCAACGCACCAATCTGTTATCAACATCATGGAAGCCGCACGCATCGCAGGTTTCGGACGTATTACTTTCACTACACAAAACCAAAGCAAATAAAAATTCAGTATGGAGCGGCTGCAACACCACTGGTATCGACTCTCACCGCTCCATCTGCTGCTCTTCCCTATCAGCCTGATCTTTCGTGCACTCTCGGCTTCACGCCGCTTTCTATATCGCAGCGGAATTTTGACTTCGGTCAAACTGCCCGTCCCGGTCATCATTATCGGTAACATCAGTGTCGGCGGCACCGGCAAAACTCCACTCACACTCTGGCTGGCACAACAACTGATTGAGAACGGCTGGCATCCCGGTATCGTCAGCCGTGGCTACACTAAAACCACCAAGCAACTGAAAACGCCGCATGCGGTTTCCATCGACGACGCGGCGGACGAAGTCGGCGACGAACCGCTGCTGATGGCACAGCGTGCATTGTGTCCCGTTTGGATAGGCCGCGACCGTCCGGCTGCGGCGCTTGCCCTGCTGCAAGCGCATCCCGAGTGCGACATCGTCCTGAGCGATGATGGTTTGCAGCATTACCGTTTGCAGCGCGACGCAGAAATCGTCGTCGTCGATGGCGCACGGCGTTTTGGAAACGGCCTGTTGCTGCCCGCCGGACCGTTGCGCGAACCCGTATCCCGGTTGCGCGAAGTGGACGCGATCGTAATCAATAGCGGACAGGCTCACGATGGCGAATTTGCCATGAGTCTGGAAGGTTCGCTTTTCTACAACCTGCTCAATCCGGAGATCGTGGTTTCCGCCGTTGAATTCGCCGGCCAACACCTGCATGCCATCGCGGGCATCGGGCATCCGCGTCGTTTTTTCGCTCACCTTGAACATCTCGGGATGAACGCACAACAGCATGCCTTTCCAGACCATTACCGCTACTCTGCGAGCGATATTGCCTTCGAAGATGCGGATGCGATACTCATGACCGAAAAAGATGCGGTAAAATGCGCCGCATTCGCCACCGAGAAATGCTGGGTGTTGCGCGTGGATGCACAAGTCAACACGGCTCTTACTCAACTTATCCTAAAAAAGGCCACGCCATAATGGACGCAAAACTTCTCGACATTTTGGTTTGCCCGCTGTGCAAATCCCCGCTCATCTATCGCAAGGCAGAGCAGGAACTGATCTGCAAGGCCGACAGATTGGCCTTCGCTATCAAGGACGATATCCCTGTAATGCTGGCAGACGAAGCACGCGAACTCACTGCGCAAGAGGTAGAAGCTCTTTGATGCCAGCCTTCAAGGTCGTCATCCCCGCTCGTTTCGCATCGACTCGTCTGCCCGGCAAGCCGTTGCTGGATATCGGCGGCAAACCGATGGTGATCCGTGTCGCAGAACAAGCGGCACAGAGCGGTGCTCAACAGATCATCATCGCCACCGACCACCAACCCATTATCGACGCTGCGCAGGAACATGGCTTTCAAGCCTGCATGACACGCCCCGATCACAGTAGCGGCACTGACCGCATCGCCGAGGTTTCCGCACAACAAGGCTGGGCAGACGACACCATCGTGGTCAATGTGCAAGGTGATGAGCCGTTGATTCCTCCTTTGCTCATCAGTGCCGTTGCACAACATTTGTTCGACCATCCCGACTGTGCTATCGCCACCGCCTGCCACCCCATCCACGAAGATGCGTTCATGCGCAACCCGAACATCGTGAAAGCAGTGCTGGACAAGCATGGAAACGCGCTCTATTTCAGCCGCGCACCCATACCTTGGCCGCGTGACGCGTATGCGCGGAACCTGCCGTTACCGCAGAACGTTACCGTGCTACGACACATCGGCATTTACGCCTATCGCGCCGGTTTTTTGCGCGCTTACGGCCAGCTCACGCCCTCGATCATCGAACAAGTTGAATCGCTGGAACAACTGCGCGCGCTGTATCATGGCTACAAGATTGGTGTGACCATCACGCAGGAAGCACCACCCAACGGGGTGGATACCCTGCAAGATTTACAGGTCGCAAGACAAGATTTCGAAACTCAAAAATAACCGGAGGAACGAACCATGAGATTGATCCTGTTAGGAGCGCCGGGCGCAGGGAAAGGCACCCAAGCCAGTTACATCAAAGAAAAATTCGGCATCCCGCAGATATCCACCGGCGACATGCTGCGTGCGGCGATCAAAGCCGGCACACCTCTCGGCTTGTCCGCCAAGAAGGTGATGGATGCGGGCAACCTGATCTCCGACGACATCATCATCAATCTGGTGAAAGAACGCATCAAGGAAGCGGATTGCGCCAAAGGATTTCTGTTCGACGGTTTTCCACGCACTATCCCGCAAGCGCAGGCAATGAAAGACGCGGGCATCCGCATCGACTATGTGGTGGAGATCGACGTGGCAGACAGCGAGATCGTCCAGCGCATGGGCGGACGCCGCGTGCATCCGGCGTCCGGACGCACCTACCACGAATTGTTCAATCCGCCCAAGGTGCCGGGCAAGGATGACGTTACCGGCGAAGACCTGGTGCAGCGCCCGGACGATGCGGAAGATACGGTAGTCAAACGCCTTAGCGTCTATCACGAACAGACCCTACCTCTGGTCGAGTACTACACGGCATGGTCGAAATCGGGCGATGTAACAGCCCCAAAGATAATACACATTCCCGGCGTCGGGAGCGTCGAAGGTATACGCGACCAGGTCTTCCGCGCATTGGGCAAGTGATCATGGCCAACAAACCCATCCTTACGCTGGAAGACGCCAAACGCGTGGCTGCAGCTGCCGAGACGGAAGCACGCGCCAACGAATGGAAAGTCGTTATAGCGGTGGTGGATGACGGGGGTCATCTGCTCTATCTGCAACGCAGTCACGACACGCAGTTCGGCAGTGTGGAGACTGCCATCGCCAAAGCGCACGCCGCCGTTGCTTTCCAGCGTCCTACCAAAGCATCGGAAGATGCCGTGACAAGCGGACGCCTCATCCACCTCGCCCTGCCCGGCGTGATTCCGGCAGAAGGCGGAGTGCCGTTGGTACGTGAAGGTCTCACCATCGGCGGCCTCGGCATCAGCGGCGTGCGCTCCTTTCAGGACGGCCAGATCGCCCAAGCCGGTGTAAATGCACTGTGACTTTGCATCGCCTGGGCGAGCGCTGCCCTGAACTGCGCGGCGATATGCATTTCGTCGCCCCCAGCGCAGACGTCATTGGTACTGTGATCCTCGAAAATAATGTCAGTATCTGGTTCGGTGCAGTCCTGCGCGGTGATAACGAACCCATTCATATTGGTGCGAACAGCAACATTCAGGACGGATCCGTGCTGCATACCGACATGGGCTCACCATTGACTGTCGGAGCAAACGTCACCGTCGGGCATCAGGTTATGTTGCACGGATGCAGCATCGGTGAAGGTTCATTGATCGGTATCAAGGCTGTCATCCTCAATCACGCGGTCATCGGCAAGAACTGCCTGATCGGCGCGAACGCGCTCATCACGGAAGGGAAAGTGATCCCGGATAATTCACTGGTGATCGGCTCTCCGGGAAAGGTGCTGCGCACGCTAAGCGAAGAAGAGATCGCGACGATGCATGCCAATACCGCGCACTACGTGGAGCAAGCCGCGAATTTTGCAGTCAACTTACACACTATCAAATAAAAACGGGCATCATCCGTTCTAGGATCATGCCCGCTCAGGAGACTGACAATCTCAGTTGGGTGGAACGCGATAGTTTTCCTGCGACAGCAGGTCGATACCGCAAGGCAAGGCCTCGATCCAGTTCAGAAACTCGTTCACCATCTTCTTGCCCACGAAGGATCGCCCGTGTTGCGGCACAATGGCTTCTACGTCCATCTGGCGGACCATGTTGACCCAGAAGCGACAAATCTTGTTGGAGATCATGTAGCGCTTGTGGAAGCCTTCCATGTATTGGATATGCGACTTGAAATCTTCAACTGGCTTGTCCGCCTCGGTATGTCCCACGAGAGAAGCTCCCATGTCGCCTGTGAACAGTATCTTGCTGATTGGATCGTAGAACTGGAAGTTGCCTTCAGAATGCATGAAGTGCGCCGGGATAGCCTTGATGAAAGAGTCCCCCAATGGCAGGTTCATGCCCTCATCAGGAATGCCTAACACACGCCCGGACGAGTTATCTCCGCTACAGAAATGCGGCACGAAACGCACCCACAATTTGGAGATCATCACTTTGCAATCGGAATGGATCATCCATTTATTGACCGAGGCAATGATGTCCGGATCAGCGTGTGAAGCCAGGATATATTTGAGCTTCTTCGGCGGAAAATAATTGTGCATCTCCATCAACAGGCCGTTGTAGGTCATGTTGCCGCCCGGATCGATCAATGCGCCTTGCCCGTTATCGACGATCAGGAATTGATTGGCCTGCACCGCCTCCCCTGCAGTGTCATCCACCAAGTCGTCGAACATCAGACATTGGTGTTTGCCGTTATTGAATAATTCGATGGCCATGTATTTCCCCCTCCAATGGTTTACCTTGTTTTTTTGATTATATCTTTAATATTTGTATATTCATTCTGTTTAGTTTCCATTCTACTTTAGTCTGAAGTTTCATACCACTTTAGTCTGATTCCATCCAACACTCTTACGCAACAATATAGGCCGTAATTGGCGTAAGATAATCTTGGTTTCAAAAAATTAATTTCGTTTCACAACCTTTGACGGAGAGCAAAGTATGGCAAAGAGGAACGTGTTCTATGCACAATCTGGCGGCGTCACCGCCGTCATCAATGCCTCAGCCTGCGGTGTTATTGAAACCGCCCGCAAACACAAAGACAAAATCGGCAAAGTCTATGCCGGCCGCAACGGCATCATCGGTGCCCTCACCGAAGACCTGATCGACACCACCAAAGAATCCGCCAAAGCCATCGCAGCATTGCGCTCCACCCCTTCCGGCGCCTTCGGTTCCTGCCGCTTCAAGCTTAAATCGTTAGAACAGAACCAGCGCGAATACGCACGGCTGATCGAGGTTTTCAAAGCGCATAACATCGGCTACTTCTTCTACAACGGCGGCGGCGATTCCGCCGACACCTGCTATAAAGTGTCGCAACTATCTGAAAAATTGGGCTATCCTGTACAGGCTATCCATGTACCAAAGACAGTGGACAACGACCTGCCCATCACTGATTGTTGTCCCGGCTTCGGCTCCGTTGCCAAATACATTGCCGTCTCCACGCTGGAGGCCAGCTTCGACGTGCGTTCCATGGCCAAGACTTCGACCAAGGTGTTCGTTTTGGAAGTGATGGGACGCCACGCAGGCTGGATCGCTGCGGCGGGTGGCCTGGTCGAAGAGCAAGGCATCCCGGTAGTCATCCTGTTCCCGGAGATCGAATTCGACCAGAAGAAATTCCTCGCCAAAGTCGATGCGATGGTCAAGAAGCATGGCTATTGCAGCGTAGTGGTCTCGGAAGGTTGCCACTACCCGGATGGCAAGTTCCTCGCCGAACAGGGTACGCGCGACGCCTTCGGCCACGCACAACTGGGCGGTGCCGCGCCCGTGGTCGCCAACATGGTGAAAGAGGCATTCGGATACAAATTCCATTGGGCCGTAGCGGATTATCTGCAACGCGCCGCACGCCACATCGCCTCCAAGACCGATGTTGAACAAGCTTATGCGCTCGGCAAATCCGCCGTCGAACTGGCACTCAAAGGACAGAATGCCGTGATGCCTACCGTGGAACGCCTGTCAGACAAACCATACAAATGGAAGGTCGGCGTCGCACCGCTGTCGAAAGTCGCCAATGTTGAGAAGTTCATGCCGCGCAATTTCATCACGCCTGACGGCTTCGGAATCACCGAAAAATGCCGAACTTATCTCACGCCGCTGATCAAGGGTGAGGACTACCCGACCTATAAGGACGGATTACCACAATATGTGCAACTGAAGAATGTAGCTGTCGCAAAGAAATTGGAGGAGTTCAAGATTTAATGTCGTTAACCCACCGCTCCGCAAGGAGCGGTTTTTACTTGAGGAGAAGATCATGGCAGGTGGCTTGGGTTTTGCACTCTTTTGTGCGATTGCAGCGATTCTGTACGGCGTAATTTCGAGCAAGTGGATACTGGCTCAATCGACAGGCAGCGAGAAGATGCAGAGCATCGCCGCCGCCATTCAGGAAGGTGCATCGGCGTACCTGAAACGTCAATACACCGCCATCGCCTGGGTCGGTGCCGCATTGTTCGTCGTCATCTTGCTTGCACTCGGCTGGCAGACGGCAATCGGTTTCGCCATCGGCGCCCTGCTCTCCGGCTTGACCGGTTTCATTGGAATGAATGTCTCAGTGCGTGCCAACGTGCGCACTGCAGAAGCTGCCAAGGGTGGCCTTAATGCCGCCCTGAACGTAGCCTTCAAGGGTGGTGCGATCACCGGCATGCTGGTGGTGGGTCTAGGGCTGCTCGGCGTAGCAGGCTATTTCCTCTTCCTGACCAGCATGGGCGCGACTACTGCGCAGGCCACACACGCTCTGGTGGGCTTTGGCTTCGGCGGTTCGCTGATTTCCATCTTCGCCCGACTTGGCGGCGGTATCTTTACCAAGGGTGCGGATGTCGGAGCTGACCTTGTCGGCAAAGTCGAAGCGGGTATCCCTGAGGACGACCCGCGCAACCCTGCTGTGATCGCTGATAACGTGGGTGATAATGTCGGCGATTGCGCAGGTATGGCGGCTGATTTGTTCGAAACCTACGCAGTCACCATCATCGCCACCATGCTTCTGGGCGGTTTGTTGATGACTAATTTCCCGAATGCCGTCATTTATCCGTTGGTGATGGGCGGCTTCTCCATCATCGCTTCCATCGTTGGTTCTTTCTTCGTCACGGCACGCGAGGGGGGTAAAATCATGAACGCGCTGTATCGCGGCCTGGCAGTCTCTGCCGTGCTTGCGCTCATCGCCTTCTACCCGATCACCAAAATGCTGATGGCCGACAATGGCTTGTATAGCGTCAATGCGTTGTATGGCTCCGCCGTCATCGGACTATTGCTCACCGCTGCGCTGGTATGGATCACCGAGTATTACACCGCTACCGAGTTCAGCCCGGTGCGCCACATCGCTCAAGCTTCCACCACCGGCCACGGCACTAACGTGATCGCCGGTCTGGGCGTGTCGATGAGATCCACCGCCGCACCGGTGCTTGCCGTGTGTCTGGCGATTTATGCTGCCTTTGCATTTGCCGGACTCTACGGGATCGCCATTGCGGCAACCTCGATGCTCTCCATGGCTGGCATCATCGTGGCACTGGACGCCTACGGCCCGATAACCGATAACGCAGGCGGTATAGCCGAAATGGCCGGGTTGCCTGAGTCCATCCGCAATATCACCGACCCGCTCGATGCTGTGGGCAATACCACCAAGGCCGTGACCAAGGGCTACGCCATCGGTTCCGCCGGTCTGGCCGCACTGGTTCTGTTTGCCGACTATACCCATGCACTTTCTACAAACCACCCCGGGTTGACCTTCGACTTATCCAACCACATGGTCATCATCGGCCTCTTCATCGGCGGTATGGTGCCCTATCTGTTCGCGGCAATGGGCATGGAAGCAGTCGGTCGTGCAGCGGGTAGCGTAGTGGTGGAAGTGCGCCGTCAGTTCAAAGAGATCCCCGGCATCATGGAAGGCACAGGCAAACCGGAATACGGCACTTGCGTGGACATGCTGACCAAAGCCGCGATCAAAGAAATGATCATCCCTTCGCTGCTGCCGGTCGCTGTACCAGTGATCGTCGGTCTGACCCTCGGTGCGCAAGCTCTCGGCGGTGTGCTGGTCGGCACAATCGTCACCGGCATCTTCGTCGCCATCTCCATGACCACCGGTGGCGGTGCATGGGACAACGCGAAGAAATACATTGAGGAAGGTAACTTCGGCGGCAAAGGTTCGGAAGCACACAAAGCCGCTGTGACCGGCGACACCGTGGGCGACCCCTACAAGGATACAGCCGGTCCTGCCGTGAATCCGCTGATCAAGATCATCAACATCGTCGCGCTGATGATCGTGCCGCTGTTGTAAACGCTTCCCGCGTTAGGAATCGCAGCACATGAGGCCGACTAACCATCGGCCTTTTTATTGGTTACATAAACGTGATGGATAGGCATTGACTGTCGCCAGCCTTCAAAAAGACTCGCCAATGAGTGACAAACAGTTGCCGTACACGCTTGTTCTGCTACTTGCAGGGCAGCAGTAAATCATTACTCATTCAGGCTATTCTGCATCACGTAATAAATTAGTTCGGCGTTGTTCCTCAATTTCATTTTATCGAGGATGTGAGCGCGGTAAGTACTGACAGTTTTGACACTCAGTGAAAGAGTCACGGCGATTTCGGATACCTGCTTGCCAGAACCAATCAATCTTAATACTTGATATTCCCTGTCGCTCAGGATTTTGTGCGGTGACTTTCCAGAATCGAGACTGCATTCCTGAAGAAGCAATTCGGAAAGAGTTGGGCTGATATGTTTCTTGCCTGCAACCACATAGCGGATTGCATCAACCAATTGTTCCGGAGCAGCTTCTTTCGTCAGGTAGCCAGAAGCACCGGCCTTCATCAGACGGACGGCGTACTGATCTTCAGGGTACATGCTCAAAATCAATACTTTGGTCTCCCTGTCTTTATCAATGATCAGCTTCAGGGTGTCTATCCCGTTCTTTTCGGGCATTGATATATCAAGGAGGACAACGTCATACTTTTCATTGCGCAACATTTTCAGCGCTTCGACCCCATTGGGAGCCTCGCCCCCAACCTGCAATCCTTTTGATTCCTCAAGAATTCTCCTCAGCCCCTGGCGCACGATGGCGTGGTCATCAACTATAAGTACCCGGATCACTATTTAACTCCTTAAGATGGAAGGACTGTCGTTAGGTTTACGAAGCATACAATTCAGTGGCGCTAGGCGGAGATGTGAGAGTACGGAACGCTTACCGACACATGGGTTCCCTTGCCCGGCATGCTATTGATCCTGGCTTTTCCGCCTACCATCAAGGCGCGCTCCCTGATACCAAGCAAACCAATGGATTGCTCTTTGCTCTTGTTGGACGTGTCAAACCCGACACCGTTGTCCACTACTTCCATCAACAACGATTCAGTACGAACTGTAAAGAGGATGTTCACCCTGCTGGCCTGCGCATGCTTTACCACGTTGTTCAGGGATTCCTGAAGGATGCGGAAAACCGTAAGGGATTGATCCGCATTCAATGCGAGATCCTCAACGGGCAAGTCAAGTATGCATTCGATATTAGTGTGCGATTGAAATTGCTTTACATATTTGCTGATCGTCTCCGCAAAACCGACTTCACTCATCAAATCGGGTCTTAATTGGGAAACGATCTGACGCAGGGTGTGAATTCCGCCTGACACCAGTTCGGAGATATGTCCCGCCTCAGCCGACAGATGCGACAGTTCCGCAGGCAGTTTGGATGCAAGCCATGCGACCCGCATTTTCAACGCGGCAAGCGTCGCTCCCATTTCATCGTGGAGATTGAGTGCGATCTTTGCGCGTTCGTCCGCCCTGACATTCTCCAGGTGCATGGAAAGCCGTTGCAGTTGCGCATAAGATTTGGCTAGATTCTTTGCCGCAAGCTTTTGTTCGGTGATGTCGCGAAAATACCATATCCTCCCGTAATATTCTTTCTGTGGGCCGAACATAGGAGCCGTGTAGCGCTCGAGTACTCTGCCATCACGCAGTTCGAACTCGTCGCGGCTGGTTTCATCGCGGTGTTCGTAAAGATTCTGGATTCTTTCGATGAACTGTTCTGGATCCGACAACTTGTCGAGCGCTGATTGAATGGCGCGTTCATCCGATCCGGACATGATGATTTCTTCCATGATTCCCCATATCTCGACGAAGCGACGGTTGTAGGAAATGATCTGGCCGTTTTCATCAACAACGAGTATTCCGTCTATCGATACTTCATGCTCCGTCGTGAGCAGCGTATTCTTGAAGCGCAATTCTTCTTCAGTATTTTTTCGCTCAGTGATATCGCGGGCAATGCCCATCACACCGATAAGTTTGCCGGCCTCATCCCGCATGGGCACCTTGATTGTTTCCAACAGTGCGCGCTGACCGTTGTCGGAATAGGTGATCCATTCCTCATTGACTCTCGGTTTTCCTGCGGCCATGGCGTCCATGTCTTTCTGGCGGGAAAAATCAGCAAGTTCCGCATCTACAAAGTCATAGTCCGTCTTGCCGACGATATCCTCCTCCTTCGCGCCAAAGTAACGTTCAAACTGGGCGTTGCAACTGAGAAAGATTCCGTCCGGACTCTTGAGCCAGACCAAGTCAGGAATGGTCTGAACCAGAGTGCGCAAGCGGGTACGTTCACTCTCTAGCTGAGCTCCTGCCAGCTTGCGCTCAGCGGTGGTGCGCAACGCCCTTATCCCGTAAGCCAAGTTGTTCGCGAGTTCTTCCAGTAGCTTTATTTCGTCGGGGTTGAACGCGTCAACTTCCGTAGCATAGATGGTGAGTGCACCGAAAAATCCCCCATCTCCTTTGAGTGGCAGGGCGATGCTCGACATGTAGCCGTGCGCCAATGCCTCATCGCGCCATGGAGCCATCAGGAAGTTGGTCTGTGTATCCTGATTGACCTGCATCTTGCCTGTCTTAATTGCCGTGAAAGTGGGACCGCGACCCTGTTCAGTGTCCTCCCATCTGATGGCCACACTGTCCAGATAGCATTCATCGTGGCCGTATCTCGCTGCAGGGTGCACGGGCCGATTCATGCCGGGCTCGGCAAATCCCACCCACGCCATGCGGTAACCTCCTGTCTCCACTGCCAGCTTGCAGATTTCCGTCAGTAGCAAAGTTTCTGCCTTGATGCGCACCATCGCTGCATTGCATTCACCGAGCAGCTTGAGCGAACGGTTCAGTCTTCGCAGCCCTTCTTCCGCCTCCTTGAGTTCGGTGATATCCGTCGCGATGGTGAGCATGCTTTGCGCGCCATCGTCCTGAATCAGTAGTTTTCTAGTGGTATGAAAAATGTGCCTCTTGCCATCGGAGCTAGTGGATATTTCGATACCAACTCGTTCCTGGCGCCTCTCAATCACTTCCCTGCTCGCGTTGTCGTACTCAGTGATCTGTTCCTGATTATCAGTCAATTCCCAATAGTATTTTCCGATGATACTTTCAGTGGTTTGTCCGTATATTTTCACCATAGCTGCGTTGGCAAGCAGGAACTTGCCGTCGGCATCCTTGACGAAAATCAGGTTGGGATCGCTATCAATCACCTGCCGGATGAAATTTTTTTGCTGGGTAAGTTCTTCCTCGGCTTTCCTGCGCTCGGTGATGTCGCGAATGATGGCTTGGTATAATCTCTCCCCGTCGATGTTGACTACTCGCACGCTGGATTCGACCGGGAAGGCATCCCGGTTACTGCGGACATGCATGGACTCGAACCGCGACGCCCCAGCCTCATCTATTTTCCTGATGTTCTCGGCAATCAGAGGCATAACATCAAATGCCATCAGATCATTAATTTCCAGGTTTGAGAGCTCATGTGCAGAGTAGCCGTAAGCTTCGAGCGCACGGTCATTGAAGTCAACGATTTTGCCAGAGTCGTCCAATAACAAAATGATATCGTTTGAGTACTTGCTGAGGGAATCCAGACGTTTGGCGAGTTTTTGATAGTGGAGTTCGTTCTCATATTGTATTTTTTCCTTATTGCGCCAGTAAATTACAATCCCGCCTCCTACGCCAATCAGGGACAGTATCAGTAGCAACATCCAGTTGGCAAAATGGTTTATGGACACATAGATTTCCGCCTTGTCTATCTTTGAAACCATAAACCATGGTGTTCCAGGAACCTTGCCCAATACACAGACCACCGGTACCCCCCGATAGTCTATTCCCTCCGTCAGACCTTCCCACCCCGTCACCGCCATTACCGCCGGCAAATGAGACCTGTTTAACGGAAAACGCGTGGTCAGTGGTGAGTTCTGGCTGAGGCGTAGCTCATTCAGGAAAACCACCTCGTCACCTTCGCGGCGGACGAGCAGAGTTTCCGCGCTTGCGCTGGGTGTAGGCCAACGCTGAATGAGCGGAAAGAGAAAATAGTAAGGATTTATGCGGAAAAGAATCACGCCGATGGTACGCACCTTTCCGTGTTCGACCAGCGTCAGTGGCGCACTTAGTTCGATCTCGATCTGCTCTCCAGAGCGGAGTTTTTCCCGGTGTATATCGGAAAAGACGATCTGCCCGCTACGCATATTTTCGAGCATACGCGCCTTGTCCATTCCTTGGGTCGGTGCTTCATCCGCAGATGAAGAGAGGCGCAATGTGGCCTTGTCGTCGAACAGGGAGATCGTGGAATAGCCCAAAGCATCGTTTGATTGTTGTAGTGATATCAAGCGCTCTTCCAGCTTTTTCTTGGCTATTCCGTCATGGCTGCCCTGTTGTAACCAACGATCAACCGCGTCCACAAACAAAAAATCACCCTTCAGGGCCTGTGCTTCACCCTTGAGTCCCGCCATCCAATTGGTGATTTGTCCGGTCTTCAATTCTGCGATGCCGCCAAGTTCATTCTGCTTGTCGCTTTTTATGCTTTCTTTATAGCTCTGAAAAACAAAACTGCCGGCTAAACTTATAGCGAAGGTGAAAAGAGTAAATGCGAGGATGGGCTTCCAGAGCTCGAACTTATGCGGATTCAGATTGCCCAGTTTGGCCTCATTGCCGGTCGCAGTCGCTTGAGTTTTGGTCATTCCATCCTTAGCTATGTTGTTGTGAGCAAGAGAGCCAACTGTATCCATTGCCGCCGTGAGTTTACATAGTTTGGCTGACCGGTGACATAGGACAAACACCTAGGAGAAATTGCAGAATTTTCTTAACGCATATTACACACAGCGCTGATATTAAATAAACCGCATTCTCCTCAGAATCACTCTACCCAAACCAATCTCCATATACAAAGACGGGAGCAGACGATGAATGTATATATAGAAGAACAAATATTCCTCGAAGAGAGAGAGATTGAACCAAATCCAGCCGGAATCGCTCATACGTCCACGACTGCCGGGACGTTCTCGCTACGGCGCGCCTACTACTTCACCAAAACCGGAAAACTGCTGTTGAGCACCGAACAACAACGCGTGCTCACCACCCTCCTGCGGGAGATCGATCCAGACACGAAACAAAAGATAATCGACCACAATCTGCGATTGGTGGCAAGCATCGCCAAACGCTACACCAATCGCGGCTTGGCACTTTTAGATCTGATCAGAGAAGGTAATCAGGGGCTGATCCAAGCGTTGGAAATATTCAAACCAGAGGGCGGCTTCCGTTTCTCTATCTATGCGACCTGGTGTATATGCCAGAACATAGAGCGCGCTATCATGAACCAGAACAATCCCACTGACGCTGTCCAGTCCTCACCTGTCCCCGCGGTTTATTTCGATAAAACTTCCCGCGGAGGTCAGAATGTCCAGTCCGCATAACACGCACCAGAACCACCTGCTCGCCGCTTTGACTCCGGACGAGTCGGAAAGACTGCTACCTCATCTGGAGCTGGTGCCGATGCCGCTCGGCGAGGTTTATTACGAGTCCGGCGACAGATTACCTCATGTATATTTTCCCACCACTTCCATCGTGTCAGTGCACTATGTAATGGAAAACGGTGCGTCAGCCGAAATCACCGGAGTGGGGAATGAGGGGATGCTCGGCATCTCGCTGTTCATGGGGGGAAATACGACTCCCAACCGCGCTTCGGTGCGAGCGGCCGGATACGGTTACAAACTGAGTGCACCGTTGCTGATGGAGGAGTTCAACCGGTGCGGGCCGTTGCAGCGGTTGTTGCTACGTTATACCCAGGCGTTGATGACGCAAACAGCACAGACGGCAGTGTGCAACCGGCACCATACGTTGGATCAGCAATTATGCCGCTGGTTGCTGTTGACCTTGGATCGCGCCTCATCGAACGAGCTGATCCTGACGCAAGAACTGGCAGCCAGTATGCTCGGGGTTCGCCGCGAAGGCATCACGGAGGCCGCCGGGAAATTGAAGCAGGCTGGTGTCATAAGTTATCGCCGCGGTCATATTACGGTGCTCGACAGGTTCGGATTGGAAAGCCACGCCTGTGAGTGTTATGACGTGGTCAGGCGAGAGTTTGATCGTTTGCTAGGGAGAGGCGAACGTAATCCTGCATCTGTTGTTACATTTTTCAGGACATTGACCAAGAAAAACATAGCTCGAGTTGGAGCACAAACATGATGGAGCCATGACTGTAATATCCCACTGGATATTCCAAAGAATGTCGCTCGGCCGCAACCCAAAGGAAGTCTTGGTGCGCGATGTGATGACCAAAAAGGTACGTTTCGTAATGCCAGATATGGAAGTTTCGCAGTGCCTCGCGCTGATGACGGAGCGTTTTTTTCGCCATCTGCCGGTACTCGACGAACAGCAGAATATTCTCGGTATCGTTTCAATCGGCGATTTGGTCAAGGCAAAAATCTCCGAATAAAACTTTATCATCGAACAGTTTGAGCATTACATCATCTCCTGAACTGCAGGCGGTTTCGCGTTGTTTCAGAGGCGGATATTCTAAGCCGCTTTGACATGGAATATCCATGAAGCATCAATCTATTCGCGGTCATCGTCCCGTTTTGGCAAAACCCACCGGCTGGAATTTGTCCGTTGAACCACCTGTTCACTTGTGCTGGCTGTGCAAACCAATATGCCTGTTGATCTGAAACAGCCATTCAGTATCTATCAGCTGCGCCGCACTTGACCTTTCTTCAGTGAGAATGGAAGCTGCTTTTAACGCAAATTTGTCCTGCCAATTTCTATTTCCTGATTAATTATTTTGCTCAGCTTCTAGCTTAATTCTGCTTCTGTTGCAAGAAACACAAATGCACGTTTCCTTGACATTCTATTGACATTTTCTTTACAGAATCGTTGTTAGGATACGAAGACTCGGACTATCCGAAAACGCAGGGCCACTGCTTTAT
>CABEBA010000008.1_pt1 | contig 20744 bp, 24 predicted proteins | sample 3132531 | NCBI WGS metagenome assembly CABEBA01 (sample SAMEA5534344, study PRJEB31848) | metagenome | biome: tundra; feature: field; material: soil | place: USA | collected 2013-05 | depth 0.45 m
GCCTTCTCCAATGTGGACACAGCCAAGAGCTTGCAAGCCAGGTTGAGCAAACAGGGTTATCACGCTTACACCGAAAAGGCAGGCAGTGTCGTGCGCGTCCGCGTGGGCAGCTATCCGACGCGTGAAGCGGCGGAGAAGATACAAAGCAGGCTGGAAGCGCATGGAACGCAAGCCAACGTGGTCAGTCTTGAATAAGGTTCGCGCGTGACGTCGTTCGATTACGCGGTCATTGCGATCATCTTGCTGTCGGCGTTGGTGGGTTGGTGGCGCGGTTTCATGTATGAGTTGTTCTCGCTGATCGGTTGGCTGGCGGCTTACATCGTGGCGCGTACATTTTCGGCGCAAGCGTTGCCGTATGTGCCTCTGGCGGTAGGAGCAGATAATATTCGCTCGGCCGCGGCTTTCGCAGCCTTGTTCATAGCGACGCTGATTGTGGCGGCGTTGTTTGCCTGGTTCCTGGCACGGTTGGCGAAATTCGCAGGGCTGTCCGGGATGGATGGCAAGTTCGGCGCTATATTCGGTATGTTGCGCGGCGGGCTGGTGGTGATCGCGCTGGTGTGGCTGGGTGGTTTGACTGATTTGCCGCAACTGCCGTTCTGGCGCAATGCATTATCGAGCAATCCGTTGCAGCAAGCAGCGCTGTACGCTAAAGATTATTTGCCGGAAAACGCGGCGCGGAAATAGACGAAACTTTTTTTGAAAAGCAGAAACAAACTATGTGTGGGATTCTAGGTGTCGTCGCGCAAAGCCCCGTCAACCAATTGTTGTATGACGGGTTGCAAGTATTGCAGCATCGCGGGCAGGATGCGGCGGGCATCGCCACGCTGGAGCGCAATACCTTCCATTTGCACAAAGGTAACGGACTGGCGCACGACGTGTTCCGCACCCGCAACATGCGCGCGCTGACAGGTAACGCGGGCATCGCCCACGTGCGCTATCCGACGGCCGGGTCAGCCGTCGATCACAACGAAGCGCAGCCGTTCTATGTGAACTCGCCGTTCGGTCTGGTGTTGGGACACAACGGCAACCTTACCAACACGTCGCAGTTGCAGAAGGAACTGTTCCTCGAAGACATGCGCCATGTGAACACCAACTCCGATTCGGAAGTGCTGCTCAACGTGCTGGCGCACGAACTGCAAGCCAATGCCACGAACTTCCGCCTTGATACCAAGGCCATCTTTGCGGCGGTCTCCGCCGTGCATCGCCGCTGCCGTGGCGCGTACGCGGTGGTGGCGATGATCTCGGGTTATGGCCTGTTGGCGTTCCGCGACATGCACGGTATCCGCCCATTGGTGGTGGGCAGCAACCAGACCGAAAAGGGTGTGGATTACCTGGTGGCGTCCGAGAGCGTGGCGCTGGATACGCTGGGTTTCAAGTTCCTGCGCGACATCGCGCCGGGCGAAGCTGTGTTCATCGATCTCGACGGCAACTTCCACAGCCAGCAATGTTCCGAACAGCCCGAGCTGAATCCCTGTATTTTCGAGTACGTCTATTTCGCGCGTCCCGATTCAGTGATCGACGGTATCTCGGTGTATGAGACGCGTCTCAACATGGGCGAATATCTGGCGGACAAACTCATGCGCGTTTGGCCGGATCACGACATAGACGTGGTGATTCCCATTCCCGACTCCAGCCGCCCAAGCGCGCTGCAATTGGCCAATCGTCTTGGTATCCCGTTCCGCGAAGGTTTTGTGAAGAACCGCTACATCGGCCGTACCTTCATCATGCCGGGACAGGCGATGCGTAAGAAATCGGTGCGCCAGAAACTCAATGCCATCAGCGTCGAATTCAAGGGCAAGAACGTCCTGCTGGTGGATGACTCCATCGTGCGCGGCACCACCAGTCGCGAGATCGTGCAAATGGCGCGCGATGCCGGTGCGCGCAAAGTGTATTTCGCTTCTGCCGCGCCTCCCGTCAAATTCCCCAACGTGTACGGTATCGACATGCCCAGCCGCCAGGAACTGATTGCCACCGGACGTACCGACGAAGAGATTTGCCGCGAGATCAGTGCCGACCGCATCATCTATCAAGACCTCGATGACCTGAAGGCAGCGGTGCAAAAGTGCAATCCGAAGATCACCAAATTTGATTGTTCTTGTTTCGACGGCGAATATATCACCGGAGACATCACGGCCGAATATCTGGATCGCGTCGAAGCGGCACGGTCGGGCGGCAAGGCGAACAAAACGCTGGAAGAAGACCAGATGGAGCTGGATCTGGTGATGAGCGCATCATCAATGTGATTCTGCTTCCAATACGTCGGCAATGCTGAGTTGGTTGCCGTGCCGAGATAACAGTGGGCGAGTATTCTGGTAGTATTTCTCTACCCCAAACGCTCGCCCGATACCCATGCCCCGTCGCGCACGCCTATCTGTCCCTGGCATTCCCTGGCACATCATTCAGCGCGGCAACAACCGTTCAGTCTGCTTCCATGCCGAAGACGACTACCAGTTCTACCTGCATTACCTCCAGGAATTCGCCATCCGCTTCGGCTGCGTCATCCATGCCTACGTGTTGATGACCAATCATGTTCATCTACTGCTCACCCCGCAGCGACAGGATAGTGCCTCTCTGCTGATGAAGCACCTCGGTCAGCGCTACGTTCAATACATCAATCGCACGTACAAACGCAGCGGCACCCTGTGGGAGGGCAGATTTCGCTCCTGCCTCACCCAAACTGAAGACTATGTGCTGGCCTGTTATCGCTACATCGAACTCAATCCGGTGCGAGCGGCAATGGTGACTCAACCGCAGGACTATCGCTGGTCGAGCTACCACACGAACGCACTGGGCAAGACCAGCAATCTCATCGTCCCTCATGAGCAATACCAACGTTTGGCAATGGACGAAAACAGTCGGCTTGAAGCCTATCGCGCCTTATTTAAAGCACATCTGGATGAAGCAATCGTCGGGCAGATACGCAACGCCACCAATGGCAATTTCGCATTAGGTAGCGAACGCTTTCAGAAAGAAATTGAAATCGCATTGGGGCGGCGTGCAAGGCGTGGCCAAGCAGGTCGGCCGAGCAACGTTACTATCGACGATGCCAACCAACTCGACTTGTTGTGATGTCAGCCTGAAAGTATCTAGGCCGAATGGCATATTGACGGAGTGGGATTAGGTGGTTAGGGTGGCCCCTTGGTTCAAGTTCAGGGAGCGGGGCATGAGAACGAGTATAGGTTGTGTGGCAATGCTGTTGAGTGCGATGGGAATCGTGACGGATGCGGCGGCGGTGAGTGAAAGCAATGCTGATGCGGCGGGAAAACGTGGTCTGTCCCCTATTATTTCAACCTCACCCAAGGAGAAGTGACCATGTTCATTCCCGACATGCCCAACGTACCACCGCAAAATGTGCCGGTGATGATCGCTCAGGCCAATCAGGCGCAGGCTGGCGACAAGACAAAGGCGCGCGCCTTTGGGACTTGTTTCCCAATGCCAAGTGGGGGAGACGCATTAAGCCCGCTAGTTTCTGCAAAGACCTACTTTTTGTTGTACGAGCCGCAAACAACCTTCACCGAACCAGCAACCCTAACTGTTTTGCAGCAACCCAAGCACGGTATATTGCGTCTGATGACCGAGGCAGATAGAGGCATCTATTTTAGCAGCACGTCAGCCCCCATTGATCCAAACGATCCCGGTTACCTCTATTTTGCCGAAAAAGGCTACCTCGGCGACGACAAGGCATCCTTCCTGATTGAACGGGGTGGTATCAAGGTCACGGTGGTCTATTTCCTCAAGGTATTTGAAGGTTCGTTCGGTGCTAGCGGCGGGGATTCGTACTGCGAAGATACCGGCGAGCGTTGGAAAATCTCCAGCACCCTAGCCCCCAACGGCACCAGCACCATCACCTCCATCGAATACCAGTCGCCCACCACCAGCGCCACTGGCACTACCGTTGTAGATACCGCTGCTTTGGCCTCAACACTAGGCTCTAGCATCCTGAGCAACCTCGCAGGCGAAACAGCCGGAGTCACCGTCAACCTCGCCGACCTCCCCGGCGCAGCCGTAGGCCAGACTGTTGGTTCCACCATCACCCTCGACACCAACGCTGCCGGCTACAACTGGTTCATCGACACCACCCCCGCCGACAACAGCGAATTCCTCCCCACCTCCAACCCCAACGAATGGGTAGCGAAGGCGGGCAGTGCGGCGGCGGGCAAGATGGACATGCTCTCTGTATTGCTGCACGAATACGGCCATGCCCTGGGCATCGACCATAGTGCAAACCCGAACGACTTTATGGGGACTACGTTGACGGCGGGAGTGCGTCGTCTGCCCACCGCAGATGAACTGGCCTTGATGCAAAACCTGATTGCACAAGCTAAGGGCTCCCTCACCCCAACCCTGGAGGAACAACTAGCCATTCGACTAAGCGGGCAAACAACGCCCGCCAAGTCGCTGGTTATCTCCCAGGGGGAGAGGGGGCAAAATGCACCGGCATTCCCGACGCTGCCGCTGGGCACCAGCTTTATTGGTTTCCTGGGGCTGCTGCGCGGTAGCCGCTATGGTGGTGTGAGCATTGCGCCGGACGCAAGTACACTGGTTACCCAATACGACTGGGCTGCCAATGCCACGCTTACTAATGGCAGTCTCAATGCTGCGGATGGGTGGTCAACAGAGGGTAGTGTGGTGTTCAACCCTTCGACAGGCTCAGGGCGAACGGGTTTGGGAGAGGCTACTCTTAATGAAGTGTCCGGTAGCCAGACTCGCTTGAGCCAGGTGTTCATGCTCAACCCGAGCGACCGCTTCCTGAGCTTCACCCTCGCAGGCACCGCACTGGATAATGTGACCGGTGCACCGCACGATGCCTTTGAAGTGGCCTTGCTGGATGCCAACACCGGTGCATCGCTGCTGGGCAGCGACGGGCTCACTCGCAGCGATGCCTTCCTCAACCTGCAGGCCGACGGCACGCAGAATGCGGCAAGCTGCGTCACCTGCATCAACAACGCCGACGGCAGCCGCACTTACCGTGTCGACCTCGCAGGCGTTCCCGCCGGTGTCGCCGCCAACCTCAGCTTCGACCTCATCGGCTTCGGCCAGAACGGCAGCCACGTCACCGTGCGCGACGTACGTCTCTCCGGCTTGCCGCAGTTGCACGACGACAGCGCCACCCTGCTGGAAGACGGCTCACTGGCGTTCAACCCGTTCGCCCAGGTGGACAACGCTGCAATCCTGCAACTGGGTTCGCACGTGGTGGATGCACCGGCCCCTAAAAAAGAGTTTGCCAAACCTTGATTGAGCCTCTAGAATGCGCCCCTTTCTGAAAAGCCGAATTCTCAAGGAGTAGTAGTCATGGCAAATAGCGCACAAGCTAGAAAACGTGCAAGACAAGCAGTCAAACAAGGCCAGCACAATGCCAGCCTGCGTTCCGAACTGCGTACCGCGATCAAGAAGGTAACCAAGGCGATCGAGGCCGGTGACAAGGCTGCTGCACAAGCCGTGTTCAGCGAGTCCACCAGCGTGGTAGATTCCATCGCGGACAAGAAGATCGTCCATAAGAACAAAGCTGCTCGACATAAGAGCCGCCTGTCCGCCGCAATCAAGGCGATGGCCTGATTTATTGCAGACGTTAAGTCTGCGACAAAAGGCCGACGATGTTGTCGGCCTTTTTTGTTTATAGTTCGAACATCAGAGATACAACAAGACCGGGAAGCTTGCCATGTCACATTTGATGAACACGTATGCAAGACAGAATGTCACCTTCACCCACGGGGAAGGGGCTTGGCTATGGGACGTTAACGGCAAACGCTATCTGGACGCCCTCTCCGGCATCGCGGTCAACACACTGGGGCATGCGCACCCGCGCTTTACCGCCGCACTGACGGCCCAGATCGGCAAGCTTATCCATACTTCGAACCTCTACCAGGTCCGCGAACAGGAGCTGATCGCCGACAAACTGTGCGAACTCTCCGGCATGCAGGAAGTGTTCCTGTGCAACTCCGGCTGCGAGGCGAACGAAGCGGCGATCAAATTGGCGCGGCTGTATGGCAACCAGCGCGGAATCGATACGCCGACCATCATCGTGATGGAAAAAGCATTCCACGGCCGTACACTGGCCACCCTCTCGGCTACCGGCAACCGCAAGGTGCAGGCCGGCTTCGAACCGCTGGTCAAAGGTTTTGTGCGCGTGCCTTACGACGACCTCGACGCCATCCGCCAGGTCGCGGAACACACACCCAACATCGTCGCCGTGCTGGTCGAACCGATCCAGGGTGAAGGCGGCATCCGCACGCCGGATATCAGCTACCTGCAAGGCTTGCGCAAGATTTGCGACGAGCACGAATGGCTGCTGATGCTGGACGAAGTGCAATGCGGTCTGGGCAGAACCGGCAAATGGTTCGCGTTCCAGCACACCGGCATCATGCCAGACGTGATGACGCTGGCCAAAGGCTTGGGCTCGGGCGTACCCGTCGGTGCGTGTCTGGCTGCGGGCAAGGCAACGGGCACGTTCAAACCGGGCAATCACGGTTCGACCTTCGGCGGCAATCCGCTGGCTTCTACCGCTGCACTGACCACGCTGAACATCATGGAACAGGACAAGTTGCTCGACCACGCCGCCAAGCTCGGCGCATGGCTCAAACAGCAATTGCAGACGCGGTTGGGCGGCGTGAAAGGCGTAGTTACCGTACGCGGCCAAGGCCTGATGCTGGGCATCGAACTCGAAAAACCATGCGGCGAATTGGTTGCCAGGGCGCTGGAGAAAGGTCTGATCATCAACGTCACCGCCGACAACGTGATCCGCTTGCTGCCGTCACTCATCTTCTCTGAAGCCGAAGCGCAGCAATTACTGGATATACTGTGCCCGCTGGTCACCGAATTTCTGGCGCAGGAGTGAGCATGAGCAGCAAACCCATCAAGCATTTTCTGCAATTCAAAGACCTGACACGCGAAGAGTTCGAGTACCTGTTCGAACGCACACGCATTATCAAACAAAGATTCAAGACCTATCAGCAGTACTGGCCGTTGCAGGATCGCACATTGGTGATGATCTTCGAAAAGGCCAGTACACGCACGCGGCTGTCATTCGAGGCTGGCATGCAGCAACTCGGCGGCTCGGCCATCTACCTCAATACACGGGATTCGCAATTGGGACGCGGTGAGCCGGTGGAAGACGCCGGGCAAGTCATTTCGCGCATGAGTGACATCGTGATGATCCGCACATTCGAGCAGAACATCATCGAACGCTTCGCTGCCCATTCGCGTGTGCCCGTCATCAACGGACTGACCAACGAATACCACCCCTGCCAAGTGCTGGCGGACATCTACACCTACGTCGAGAATCGCGGCAGCATCACGGGCAAGACTGTGGCCTGGATCGGCGATTCCAACAACATGTGCAACACCTGGCTGCAAGCCGCGGAAATACTGGACTTCAACGTGCATGTCTCCACCCCGCCCGGCTATGAAGTGGAGCCGGAACGCGCCGGATTGTTCGGCGAAGACCATTACGAAGAATTCACCGACCCGATGGAAGCTGCCCGCGGCGCCGATCTGGTGACCACCGATGTATGGACTTCGATGGGCTTCGAGGCCGAAAATGAAGAACGCATGAAAGACTTCGCCGACTGGCAGGTGGACGGAGACATGATGCGCGTCGCAGCCAAAGATTCGATCTTCATGCACTGCCTGCCCGCACATCGCGGCGAGGAAGTATCTGCGGAAGTCATCGACGGGCCGCAATCTGTCGTGTGGGATGAGGCAGAGAACCGTCTGCACGTACAAAAAGCCCTGATGGAATACCTGCTGCTGGGCAAGATCAACAACTAAATCGGAACTACACGCAATGAACGAAATCAAGAAAGTCGTCCTCGCCTACTCCGGAGGTCTGGATACCTCGGTCATCCTGAAGTGGCTGCAAGATACCTACCAATGTGAAGTGGTGACTTTCACCGCCGACCTCGGTCAAGGCGAAGAACTGGAGCCCGCGCGCCAGAAGGCGCTGCAATTCGGAATCAAACCGGAAAACATTTTCATCGACGACCTGCGCGAAGAGTTCGTGCGCGATTTCGTATTCCCGATGTTCCGCGCCAACACCGTGTACGAAGGCGAATACCTGCTTGGCACCTCTATCGCGCGTCCGCTGATCGCCAAGCGCCTGATCGACATCGTCAACAAGACTGGCGCCCAAGCGATATCGCACGGCGCGACCGGCAAAGGCAACGACCAAGTGCGCTTCGAGCTGGGTGCCTATGCGCTAAAACCAGGCATCAAGATCATCGCGCCGTGGCGCGAATGGGATCTGCTGTCGCGCGAGAAGCTGATGGCGTATGCCGAGAAAAACGGCATTCCGGTCGACATGAAACACAAGCAAGGCGGCTCGCCCTACTCCATGGACGCCAACCTGCTGCACATCAGCTTTGAAGGCCGCCACTTGGAAGACCCAGCTGCCGAGGCCGAAGAGAGCATGTGGCGCTGGACGGTGTCGCCAGAGAAAGCACCGGACGCGGCCGAATACCTTGAACTCGAATTCGCCAACGGCGACATCGTGGCTTTGAACGGCACCAAACTGTCCCCCGCGCAAGTGCTGACCAAGCTGAACGAGTTGGGCGGCAAGCACGGCATTGGCCGCCTCGACCTGGTAGAGAACCGTTACGTCGGCATGAAGTCGCGCGGCTGCTACGAAACCCCAGGCGGGACCATCATGCTCAAGGCGCACCGCGCCATCGAATCCATCACGCTGGATCGCGAAGTGGCCCACTTGAAAGATGATCTGATGCCGCGCTATGCCAGCATGATCTACAACGGATACTGGTGGAGCCCGGAGCGCAAGGCTCTGCAAACGCTGATCGACCAGACCCAAGCCTGCGTCAACGGCTGGGTGCGCGTCAAACTGTACAAGGGCAACGTGATCGTCGTCGGCCGCGATTCCAAGACCGATTCCCTGTTCGACCCGACCATCGCCACTTTCGAGGATGACAAGGGCGCTTACGACCAGAAGGATGCGGGCGGCTTCATCAAGCTGAACGCCCTGCGCCTGCGTATCGCGGCAAATCTGAAGAACCGGAAATAAACTTCACGTTTTATGGGGGCGTAGCATGCTTCACGAACTGAGCGGTGACATTCTATTCAGCGACGCAAAAGCCATCGTGCAAGGCGTCGCGCCGAACGATGATTTCCATCAGGGTCTCGCGCTGCAGTTGCGCGAGCGCATGCCGGCCATGTACAAGGATTTCCGCCATTACTGCCAGACCCAGCATCCCAAGTCCGGCGAGCTGTGGACCTGGATGAGCGCCGACGGGCGCTATCTGGTCAATCTATTCACACAGGATGCCGCTTATGCTCATGGCAGCAAGCCCGGCAATGCCACCCTGCACCACATCAATCACAGCCTGCACGCTCTGCGCAGCGTCGTACAGAAAGAAAAACTCGGCAGCCTCGCTTTGCCGCGACTGGCATGCGGCGTGGGCGGCCTGAACTGGGATGACGTAAAACCGCTGATCGAGAAACATCTCGGAGACCTCAACATTCCGGTCTATATTTATGTGAACTATCAAAAAGGCCTCAAAGCCACCGAACCCCCGAAATAATCAAACTCTCGCAAAGGAAATCCCAGCATGTCAGACAAAATCGATAACGTCAGCGTCGGCAAAAAAGCCAATGTCTTCTTCGACGGAAAATGTGTTTCGCACTCTGTGTTCTTCCCCGACGGTTCGCGCAAGACTGTCGGCGTGGTGTTGCCCAATAGCCAGCTCACCTTCAATGTCGGCGCACCCGAGTTGATGGAGATCAGCGGCGGCACCTGCCAGGTAAAGATTGCGGGAGAATCGGGCTTCAAGGCGTACGTCGAAGGCGGCAGCTTCAAAGTCGCCGCCAATAGCAGCTTCGATATACATACGGATACCGATGCTGTGCATTACGTTTGCAGTTTTGGTTGATTCAACATTAAGGAGTAACCATGCCCTCTTTCGACATCGTTTCCGAAGTAGATAAGACTGAAGTCAAGAACGCGATCGAACAGACAAACAAGGAAGTCGGCACGCGCTTCGACTTCAAAGGCTCTGATGCCCGCGTCGAGCAGGCGGAACTAAAGCTCACGGTGTGGGCCGACAACGAATTCCAGCTCGACCAAGTGCAAGATATCCTCAACGGCAGGCTGGCCAAACGCGGTGTGGATATCAAGTGTCTGGATATCAGCGACAAGATCGAGAAAGTCAGCGGCAACAAGGTGAAGCGCGGTTGCGAAGTGAAGGTCGGCGTGGAAATCGAATTGGCGAAGAAGATCGTCAAGCACATCAAAGACAGTAAGTTGAAGGTGCAAGCCAGCATTCAGGGTGACACCGTGCGCGTAACCGGCAAGAACCGTGACGACTTGCAGGATGCCATCGCCTTCATCAAGAAGACGATCACCGACTTTCCCTTGCAGTATCAGAACTTCCGCGATTGAGTCGCTCGCTTCGATTATTTCTCGTTTTACTGCTGGCCTTGTGTTTAGTGCACAAGGTCGGCGCAACCGAACTTTCTTACCCTGAGATATTGATCGACGACGTAACCCACGTCGTCAGCGCTCCCGCGCGCTGGGAAGACGCTGAATGGCGCCAGGCCGGATGGGCATCGCTCGCTGTGGTCGGCACGGCGTTGCTCATCGACCGTCCCCTGCGCGACGAGATGCGCCGTCACACCGGCGACAATTCCTTCATCACCCAAGTGGAACGTTTCGGCTCACAGTATGCGGTAGGTGTCGTCGGGGGTTTCTATCTGGTCGGTGCGCTGGCCGATGACGAGAACTCGCTGCAAGTCGCGCGGGACGGGATCGCCGCTAGCCTCATCGCCAGCGGAATCGTTACACCTGCCATCAAGTTGGTCGCCGGACGCAGCCGCCCGCGTGCCAATGCAGGCGTGTACAACTTCAAGCCGTTCAGCGACACCAACTCTTCTTTCCCGTCCGGACACACTACCGAGGCATTTGCGCTCGCCTCGGTCATTGCCAACCATTACGACGAGACTTGGGTGACCTGCACCTCATACTCCATTGCCGGGCTGGTGGGCTTGGCGCGCACATACCACGATGCGCACTTCGCCTCGGACGTGTTGGCCGGGGCAATGATAGGCACCTTGGTCGGCAAGAGCGTAGTCGCGCACAACACCGCATTACGTTCCGGAAAAGTGGCCTTGCTTCCGGTGGTCGCACGGGGTCTAATCGGTATACGCATTGCTGGGAGCTTCTGACATGAAAACCGTACTTGTTCCACTCGCACCAGGCAGCGAAGATCTCGAAGCCGTCACCGTCCTCAACATCCTGCGCCGCGCCGGCATCGAAGCCGTGAGTGCCAGTCTGGATGGACAGCCGATACGCGGTAGTCGCGGTACGATGCTGATTCCAGACACCTCGCTGGACGAAGCACTCAAGCGAAACTTTGACATGGTCGTGTTGCCCGGCGGACAACCCGGCACCAACAACCTCAAGGCCGATGCCCGCATCATCAAGCTGGTACAACGCATGGCGGCGGATGATCGTTTTGTCTGCGCCATCTGCGCTGCGCCTTCGGTGCTGGCAACGGCGGGATTACTCGACGGCAAGAACGCTACCAGCTTCCCTGGTTCTCTGGATGCATACCCCAAAGTATCACGCCAGCCTCAGGCAGTGGTCGAAGACGGCAAACTCATCACTTCGCGCGGCCCCGGCACCGCAATGGATTTTGCGCTGGCGCTGGTAGAACGTTTGGTGGGAAAAACCAAGAGGGAAGAAGTCGAAGCAGGCTTGGTACGTTGATAACACGGGAATTGTGGCGGCGATATCTCGGCGGAAATCCGGAGTACCTCGCATGCAATTACTGGTGGTATTACACTTGGCACCTGTTGGCGTCTGATTCTTCAGCCACCACGCCATCATCAACCTGATCCTGTTCGGACAATACAAAAACCCTCTCCGCACTCACTGTGTACTCTGGCAATACTTCCTGCAAGCGGATACTGCAACTGAGCTGTGCCTATGGCGAACTGACTCCAACCTTGGCTGGATTAGCTGAGGAACTGCATCTCTAGCGCATGTAAGGTTTCGATTTCAACCCAGGCGTCACTCGAAACTTCGCTTTGTTCCTGAATTCTCCGTTTAAGCAATCCTTAAGGTTGCGCTCCTATTCTGCACGCATCGTAATGCAACTAAGGAGATCAACAATGATTCGTATATTTAATGTGTTTGTTCTGGTATTTGTGGCCGTCACAGGATTGATGTCGCTATCTGCTTCGGCGCAAACGCCCGACCAAGTGTTGGCGGATATCAAAACCGAGGCAAAAAACGCTACTCCATCATTTCAGGGATTCTCAGCCGAGCGCGGTGCAAGTTTCTTCAAGCAAACGCACGGCAACGAATTAAGCTGCGCTTCCTGCCACACCGAAAATCCTGCAGCATCCGGCAAACATGCAAAGACCGGAAAAATCATCAGGGCGCTTGCTCCTGCTGCGAATGCGGAACGTTTCACCGATTCTGCGAAAGTGGAAAAATGGTTCAAGCGCAATTGCAACGATGTGCTGAGTCGCGTCTGCACACCGCAGGAAAAAGGCGATGTGATCACTTATCTGCTCACCATAAAGAGCTAAGGAGGCTGCCATGTTGTTTGATTCTCGAAACCTTTTCCGGACATTTTCCGTTGCCATGTTGCTGATGGGCGTAATGATGTCTGTCGCTCATGCCGAAGATGACGATGATGAAGAACGTGTTCCACCTGCCAAGAATACCCTGTGGAAAACGGAATGCGGAGCCTGCCATGTGGCCTTTCCTCCGCGTTTGCTGCCTGCCGAATCATGGCGCGCAGTGATGTCCGGACTGGATAAGCACTTTGGCAGCGATGCCAGCCTGGATGCCGCATCCGCTCGCGAGATTGGTGCTTTTCTGGACAAAAATGCGGGCGGCAGAGGGCGCGAAACATCGAGCAAGCCATTATTGCGAATCACCGAAACCCGTTGGTTCAAACGTGAACATGACGAAGTGTCGGATCGTGTCTGGAAAAACCCGAAAGTGAAAAGTGCTGCCAATTGTGCTGCCTGCCACATTCAGGCGGAAAGTGGCAATTACAGTGAACACAACATCAGAATCCCTAAATAACAGGAGAACATGATGAGTCAACGCATCTTGGTTTGGGACGTACCGACACGAGTCTTTCACTGGTTGCTGGTCATATCTTTTGCCGGTGCTTTCCTGACTGCCGAGTCGGAGAGATACCGCGATATTCATGTGGTGCTTGGCTACACCTTGCTGGGACTGATCACATTCAGGTTGTTATGGGGCTTTATCGGTTCGCGCTATGCCCAGTTCCGTTCGTTTCTGTTCAAGCCAGGTGAAATAGCAGCTTATGTGACCTCGCTGCTCAATGCCAAGCCTGCCCATTATGTGGGGCACAACCCGGCGGGTAGTGTGGCGGTCTATTTTCTGTTGGCTCTCGGTATCACAGCCGGAGTGACCGGAGTGGTAGTATTTCAGGATATCGGAGGCGATGCGTTGGAAGAACTGCACGAGATGGTGTCTTATGCCATGTTGACGGTGGTTGGAATGCATCTTGTCGGTGTGCTGGTGAGCAGTTTGATGCATCGCGAGAATCTGGTGCGAGCCATGATCACCGGTTTCAAATCCGCACAACCTAGGGAAGGCATCCGTCGCGCTCATACGTGGCTGGGTGTCATAATGCTCGTGGCGGTCATGGCATTCTGGTTAGGCTATCCGGCAACGGGTTTGGTGCAACCAAGCAGCAATGTGTCACAAGCTGAGCACCAACATGATGATGACTAAGATCGGCAGTTAATTAGCAGACAAATATATGCGCGTATTGGTGATCGAAGACGATGCCTTGTTGGGCGATGCGATTCAGGCTGGCTTAAAGCAGGCCGGCTATGCCGTGGACTGGATGAAAGACGGCGTATCGGCCGACCAGGCACTCAGCACCGAGCCTTACGCCGCGGCGGTTCTGGATCTGGGACTGCCGCGCATGTCCGGCTTGGAGGTGCTGCGGCGCTTGCGCAGCCGCAATATCCCGATACCGGTGCTGATCCTGACTGCAATGGATACGGTGGATGATCGCATCAAGGGATTGGATGCCGGTGCAGATGACTATCTAGTCAAACCGTTCGACATGGGTGAACTCACGGCACGCTTGCGTGCGCTGATTCGACGCGCCAGCGGCAAGCCCGCACCTGCGTTACAGGTTGCCGGAGTGGAACTTGAGCCCGCTGCACACCGGGTGCTTTATCGAAACCAGACGATTGATCTTCCGGCCAAAGAGTTCGCCGTGCTGCATGCTTTGATGCTTAATGCGGGAAGAGTGCTATCGCGTGCCCAGATCGAAGAACAGCTTTATGCCTGGGGCGAAGAAGTCGAAAGTAATGCGGTCGAGGTGTATGTCCACCATTTGCGCCGCAAGCTGTTTCCCGAATTGATTGAAACCATCCGCGGCGTGGGCTATTTGATACCCGGTGACAAAAATGCCTGATATGCGCGGCCATGGTTCGTTGAAACAAAGGCTGCTGGCTCTGGCATTGACGACTGTCGTCGTGATTTGGATGGGTGCTGCCACCTTTACCTATTTTGATGCGCGCGAGGAATTCGGCGAGATACTGGACGCGCATCTGGCCCAGTCCGCGGAGCTGCTTGCCGTTCAGGCATCGCATGATCTGGATGAGCTAGAAACCGAGCACAATCATTTACTGCACAAGTATTCCCTCCGCGTCGCATTTCAGGTCTGGGAAGGAGGACGCGTGTTGCGTCTGCATTCCGCCAACGCGCCGGAGCAACCGCTGGCCGATCCCGAACAGGGTTACAGCGACAAAGTCATCGACGGACTTCGCTGGCGTGTTTTCAGCACATGGGATGATTCCGGTAAAAACCTGATCCACGTGGCTGAACTAACCAAAGAACGCGACGAACTGGCGCGCGATATCGCGGGCAATCTGCTCAAGCCGCTGCTGTTCTCGCTGCCGTTGTTGGCATTCCTGCTTTGGGTAGCCGTTGCACGCAGCTTGCACCCGCTGGCAAAGCTGACCGGCGAAGTGGCACAGCGCGAACCGGACAACCTTGCGCCTCTGGATGCGGGTTCTGCGCCGCGCGAAGTGTTGCCGTTGATAGACCGTCTCAACAAATTATTCGTCCGCATCGACGCTTCCCTGCAAAAAGAACGCCGTTTTACTGCCGATGCTGCGCATGAATTGCGTACCCCGGTGGCTGGCATCAAGGCACAAGCACAAGTTGCTCGCGCTGCTTCCAACGAAACCGAACGTATTCACGCGCTCGACAACGCTATTCTGGGGTGTGACCGTGCAGCCCACCTGATCGATCAGTTGTTGACACTTGCCCGCATCGACACCTTGGGCGATGAAGTGACCGAGCCGTGCCAACTTAGAAGTATCGCCTCTGAGGTAATTGCTTCAATCGCGCCGACTGCATTAAACCAAAATGTGCGGCTCGAATTGACGGAAGGCGACGAAGTGGAGGTGCGCGGCAATCCGTTGTTGCTCCGAATCTTGTTGCGTAATCTGATCGACAATGCCGTACGACACACCAAAGCAGGAACCTCTGTCCGGATAAATATCAGCCATAAACAAGGACAGAGTTCCCTCTCGGTGACCGACAATGGCATCGGCATCCCTGAGCCGGAGTTGGCTAAAGTAGCGGAGCGGTTTTATCGTCCCTTGGGCACTAGTGCCAGTGGAAGCGGATTGGGATTATCGATTGTCAAACGCATCGCTGAAACCCATGCAGCATCCTTGCAACTTGCACCGAATAAGGATGGGAAAGGACTGAGCGTAACAGTGATTTTCAAATCATGATGTCTACTTTAATATCGATGCTGCCAAAATTATATAAAACAGCTCGAATTCAACCGCAAAATTTGAGGAGCGTTGCCACATAACCTTTAACGGGGCCGGTCTCTATAACTAAATACTGCTGCATCAATGCGTTAGAATGCTCGCTCCGAAGCCCTTCCCAACCCGGATTTTTTTGGTTAGGATGCCTCCCCAATCCAGTTGTTCATCCAAGCGGCATAGACCGCACAAAATAAAAAACTTAACCCAAAGCGAGAACCAAAACATGAGCGAACATATCCGTTATGTCACCGATGCCACTTTTACCGCCGAGGTGCTGCAATCGCCGCTGCCCGTGCTGGTGGACTACTGGGCAGAATGGTGCGGCCCCTGCCGCATGATCGCCCCGATCCTGGATGAAGTTTCCAAGGAATACGCCGGACGCCTCAACGTCGCAAAACTAAATGTGGATGAGAACCAGCAAACCCCGCAAAAATACGGCGTTCGCGGTATTCCAACGCTGATGTTGTTCAAGAACGGCAACATCGAGGCAACCAAAGTCGGCGCATTGTCCAAGTCGCAACTTACCGCTTTCATTGACAGCCACATCTGAACCCTTTAATCTCCGCCCGCTGCTGCCCTGTTTCGTCCTGAAACCAGACAAATAAACTAAAGACATTCACGGCAGTTCGGTGCGGAATATCCCGCAAAACCCCCAAGAAAATCCAGTCTCACATCCCTGGCAACCCTTCACAACCTAGCGCCATCGCGCCTCATCCACATATGCACTTATCTGACCTCAAGACCAAACACATCACCGAACTGGTAGAACTGGCAACCACCAATCAAATCGACAATGCCAACCGTATGCGCAAGCAAGACCTGATGTTTGCGCTGTTGAAAAGCCATGCGAAAAAAGGCGAAAGCATTTTCGGCGAAGGCACTTTGGAAGTTCTACCGGACGGCTTCGGCTTCCTGCGATCCCCGGACACTTCCTACTTGGCAGGACCGGATGACATTTACGTCAGCCCCAGCCAGGTGCGCCGCTTCAATCTGCATACTGGAGATTCGATCGAGGGTGAGATTCGCACTCCCAAAGAGGGCGAGCGCTATGTAGCCTTGGTCAAGGTGGATAAAGTCAACGGCGAACCGCCCGAGAACGCCAAGAACAAGATCCTGTTCGAAAACCTGACGCCGCTGTTCCCGACTGTGCACATGACGCTGGAGCGCGACATCCGCGCCGAGGAGAACATCACCGGGCGCATCATCGACATCGTCGCGCCCATCGGCAAAGGCCAGCGCGGCCTGCTGGTCGCTTCGCCCAAGTCCGGCAAAACGGTGATGCTGCAACATATCGCGCACTCGATCTCGGCAAACAACCCGGATGCCACACTGATCGTACTGCTGATCGACGAACGTCCGGAAGAAGTGACCGAAATGAGCCGCACCGTGCGCGGCGAAGTGGTCGCCTCGACCTTCGACGAACCGGCCACACGCCACGTGCAGGTCGCTGAAATGGTGCTGGAGAAGGCCAAGCGCCTGGTTGAACACAAAAAAGACGTGGTCATCCTGCTCGACTCCATCACCCGCTTGGCACGCGCTTACAACACCGTCATCCCCTCTTCCGGCAAAGTACTGACCGGCGGTGTGGATGCCAACGCCCTGCAACGCCCCAAACGCTTCTTCGGCGCGGCACGCAATATCGAGGAAGGCGGCTCGCTGACCATCATCGCCACGGCGCTGGTGGATACCGGTAGCCGCATGGACGACGTGATCTACGAAGAGTTCAAGGGTACCGGCAACATGGAAATCCATCTGGATCGCCGTATGGCCGAGAAACGCATCTACCCGGCGATCAACGTCAACCGTTCCGGCACGCGCAAGGAAGAATTGCTTATCAAACAGGATTTGCTCCAGCGTATCTGGGTACTGCGCAAGCTGCTCTACCCCATGGACGAGCTGGAAGCGATGGAATTTTTGTTGGATAAGGTAAAAGCGACCAAGAACAACGCCGAGTTTTTCGACTCGATGAAGCGTTAAGCCCTGAAAAAAGGGTTTTGACGGTTGGGTATGTTTATGTATAATGCGCGGCTCTGAAAATCCACATTTCAGTGGAGGCTAACCTTTAGGTTATGCCGTAACTAAAAACCGCATCAAGCGAGGTCGTTATGTACGCAGTAATCAAAACCGGTGGCAAGCAATATCGCGTTGTCGAAGGTGAAACTCTGAAGATCGAATCCATTGACGGCGACGTCGGCGGCGCGATTGTATTGGACAAAGTGCTGATGGTTGGCAATGGTGACAAGATCTCCGTTGGGCAGCCTCTACTGAGCGGTGCTACCGTCAAGGCGACTATCATCGCCAACGGTCGCCACGACAAAGTGACCATCTTCAAGATGCGTCGCCGTAAGCACTATCAAAAGCATCAAGGTCATCGTCAAAACTTCACTGAGATCCGCATCGACGGAATCTCGGCTTAATTCTGAAGGAGCTGCAACATGGCATCGAAAAAAGGCGGGGGTAGTACCAGTAACGGCCGCGACTCACACTCGAAACGTCTGGGTGTTAAGAGCTACGGCGGCGAACTCATCAGCGCGGGCAGCATCATCGTGCGTCAACGCGGCACCCAGGTTCACGCAGGCGACAACGTCGGCATGGGCAAGGATCACACACTCTTCGCCAAGATCACCGGCAAGGTGGTGTTTGCGGTCAAGGGTGCTTTGCAGCGCAAGACAGTCAGCATCGTCGCAGCATAAGCACGCTAGCGATTAAAATGAGCCCTATCGCAAGGTAGGGCTTTTTTATTTTCCGGTCAGTCCATCATGAAATTCATCGACGAATCAAAAATCGAAGTTATTGCCGGCAACGGCGGTAACGGCGCAGCCAGCTTCCGGCACGAGAAATATATCGAAAAGGGCGGGCCGGACGGCGGCGACGGCGGACGCGGCGGCAGCGTGATCGCTGTAGCCGACCGCAACATCAACACGTTGGTGGATTTCCGCTTCGCCCGCATGCATCGCGCCAAGAACGGCGAATCCGGACGCGGTGCGGACTGTTATGGCAAAGGCGCGGACGATGTGATCCTGCGCATGCCGGTCGGTACGGTCATTACCGACATCAATAGCGGCCAGATCATTGCCGACCTTACCCATGATGGCGAAAAGATCCAACTGGCCAAGGGTGGCACGGGCGGATTGGGCAATCTGCATTTCAAATCCAGCACCAACCGCACACCGCGCCAATGCACGCCGGGTGAAGAAGGCGAACGCCGCGAATTGCAACTGGAATTGAAGGTGCTGGCCGATGTCGGCCTGCTCGGTATGCCCAATGCGGGCAAATCGACCTTTATCCGTGCTGTATCCGCAGCACGCCCCAAGGTGGCCGATTACCCGTTCACCACACTGCATCCCAATCTGGGCGTAGTGCGCGTCTCGGAAGAGAAAAGCTTTGTCATTGCCGACATCCCCGGACTGATCGAAGGTGCTGCGGAAGGTGCCGGACTGGGTCACCAGTTCCTGCGTCATCTGGCACGCACACGCCTGTTGCTGCATCTGGTGGATATCGCCCCGATGTACGAGGGTATCGATCCCGTGCATGAAGCGCATGCTATCCTGAACGAACTGAAGAAATATGACGAGGCGCTGTACAACAAGCCGCGCTGGCTGGTACTGAATAAACTGGACTTGCTGCAAGACGACCGAGCTGAAAAAGTCGCGGCCTTCCTCAAAGCCTTCGGCGGCGACACGCGTTACTTCACCATCTCCGCCATCAACGGCGAGGGCTGCAAGGAATTGACTTACGCTATCATGGAGCACATCAACCAGATAGCCGCGCAAGAGCAGGAAGCCATCACCGAAAGTGCGCAAGAGACCGAGATCGATATTCACGACCCTTTAGCATGAAAACCGTTCTGACCCAGTCCAAACGCATCGTCGTCAAAGTCGGCAGCAGCCTGGTTACCAATCAGGGAACCGGCTTGGATATGGGCGCTCTTGGCAATTGGGCCAAACAGATCGCCACATTACGCACACAAGGCTGCGAAGTGGTGCTGGTGTCTTCCGGTGCCATTGCCGAGGGCATGCAGCGACTGGGGTGGAAGCAACGCCCCAGCGCTGTGCACGAGTTGCAGGCCGCGGCGGCAGTTGGTCAGATGGGCTTGGTACAGGCATATGAAAGCTGCTTCCGCCAGCACCAGTTAAACGCTGCACAGGTACTCCTGACCCATGCCGACCTCGCTGACCGGGAACGCTATCTCAATGCGCGTTCTACCCTGCGCACCCTCCTCAAACTCGGTGTCATTCCTATCATCAATGAGAACGACACCGTCGTCACCGACGAGATCAAATTCGGCGACAACGACACCTTGGGAGCGCTGGTCGCCAACCTGATCGAAGCCGACGCGCTCATCATCCTCACCGACCAGGACGGCCTCTACACTGCCGATCCGCGCAAAGACACCAGCGCCACACTCATCAGCGTAGCTCTGGCCGGCGATGCCAAACTCGAAGCAATGGCTGGCGGCGCAGGCAGCCACATCGGTCGCGGCGGTATGATCACCAAGGTACTCGCTGCAAAACGGGCGGCACGCAGCGGCGCACACACCGTCATCGCCTCCGGTCACGAACGCGATGTGTTGCCGCGCCTGTTGCAAGGCGAAAGCATCGGCACCTTGTTGACTACCACGTCACTTTCACTGGACGCGCGCAAACAATGGCTCGCCGATCATCTGCAGGTAAGCGGTAAAGTTATGCTGGATGCCGGGGCAGTACGCGTCCTGCGTAACGATGGCAAAAGCCTGCTACCCATCGGCGTCACACAGGTCAACGGTGAATTCCAGCGTGGCGCCGTTGTTGCCGTACTCGACACAGATGGTCACGACATCGCGCGTGGCCTCATCAACTACAGTGCCGCCGAAGCTCGCCGCATCGCAGGCAAGGCCAGCGGCGAAATCGAGAATATCCTCGGTTATGTGGATGAACCGGAACTGATACACAGAGACAATCTGGTGTTGCTGT
>CABEBA010000010.1_pt1 | contig 20433 bp, 20 predicted proteins | sample 3132531 | NCBI WGS metagenome assembly CABEBA01 (sample SAMEA5534344, study PRJEB31848) | metagenome | biome: tundra; feature: field; material: soil | place: USA | collected 2013-05 | depth 0.45 m
GCGGAGAGCCGTATCAGGGCAAATGACGAACGGCTTGCTGCTCAAGCAACAGCACAAAAACTGGCCGCCGAAAGAGAGGATAGGTGCCGTTATATGCGTTCATTGATCACTCAGGCTAACAATGCGGGCGCGTATGACGAAGCAAGAGCTTTGCAAGCAAGAGGCTGTAACTGACCGGATAAAGTACACGAACGATTGATACTCTTAAAGTTGCTGCCAGTACTTTGGATAGGGGCGTTCCCAGTCAGTTGGTTGGAGGAGAACTCGCTACAGAAGTTATCCCATCATTTCCCGTTGATGATTCCCTACAACAGCAAACTTAGAATCCCATCAGACATGACATCGCCAATTGATAGCTTCAATGCTGTAATAAGGAGGCATCATGTCAATTATTACTACCACAGCAAACGTTTCTCCTCATACATATCGGCGTGCTGCTGATAACACGCCAGCTAGCAGAGTGGGATCCAGTGTGAACAATCCTCCGACCTCCCCAAAGATTCATGAACTGCGGGAAAGGTATGAAGCTCTTCAAGAGAAAAAGAACGGCTCGAATTCAAGCTGATTTTGGAGAAGGGTTCGGAGTTCATTTTCTTTTCTGGAGGGCAGCAGCCAACGACGCCGGAAATATCGCCTGCACCGATAAGGTGCTGGGCAAAAGCGTGTCGGGATTCCAATTTGGCAGCCCCCCGTAGCACCCTCTGTGCCATAGCACCCCCTTGAAAATGCCCGTTCATTACTGGAATGAGGAGCGGTTTGCATATCAAAATCGAAAGCCAGAACCGAAATATCACGGTTGCCACCGTAGCAAAAGGTCTGATATGTATTGACCTGTCAATTTATTACAATCATGGTGCAGTGTATGGGTAGCAGAACGGACGGCATTCCGACGGTTGATCAGTCTGATATGCGCGGGTTGGTTACCGCATGACAACCGATTCGTCGGGGAGCTGCTTCGCTCTAGAATCGAGGATCATTCCGTTGCCGGATGCCTCTTAGACCTATCGAAGGTTCTCCCACCGTTGTCCATTCTGCTGCCCATACACTGGTTTCTCATGATTTCTCCTTACGCTCTGGCAGTTGGCTGCGGTAATGCCTGACCAATCGCCCAGATGAAGCCGGTCAACTCACGTGCGATAGCCGTACAGGTCTGGACACTCAATTTGCCTCTAGCTTCCAATCGTCTGTAACGACCGCACAAGCGCGTTTGTGCCTTCCATGCAATCTCCTGCACCGCCTCCGATGTCTGCTCGGCTCGCCTTTGCAAAAAGGCGGTTTTTCTGGCTGGATGACGATAGGTCCACGCTGCCTCAACCAGTAGCCGACGCACATGACCGTTGCCGGTTTTGGTGATGCCGCCGCGCGATTTGGTGCCACCACTGGAATGTTCGCTGGGTACAACCCCAAGATACGCCATGAGCTGCGGTGCGCTGGCGAAGCGCCTCAAATCGCCTATCTCCGCCACTATCGTCGTCGCTGTCAGCATGCTCACTCCACGCAAGGCCATCAATCCTTCAATCACAGGCCAGAATACCGATTCAGTCGCTGCACTCTCGATCTGTTTGTCGAGTGCCTCGATGCGTTTGGTCATCGCCTTGACCGTATCGATATATTCCTGGAAGACGATTTGCTGTACGGGATGTTCGAACTTCACCGTTTCCATCCAGCGATAGTACGTCAGCGTCCATTTGCTTTTGCCGTCATAGCGACGGCCATGCCTCAATAGAAATGCCAGCAACCGTTGTCTGGCTTGTAGTTGCAAATGTTTAATGTCTTCGCGCGCCCGTGTCAGGTCACGCAATGCTTCCTGTGCGCCATCAGGCACCCAGACTGCCGTCAATTCTCCCGCCCGATGTAGCCTTGCCAGCATCAGGCTGTCGCGCCGGTCGGTCTTGACCCGATCACCCGCTTTCTTCGGGATCAGCGACGGCGCTACAACTTGGCAGTCCCATCCAAGATCAGTCAGCTGCCGATGTATGCCGTATCCACAAGGCCCAGCTTCATAACAGAATGAGAGATTCGCGCCGCCCTTACGAAATTGCTTCACCAACTTATCCAGCGCTTCCTCGGTATTGGATATTTCCCCTACGTAGCGAACCTCTCCACTATTGGCCTCCGCCACAGATACCGCTATCGTTTCTTTGTGTACATCCAGTCCAATGTATTTGCTAAACTCATTCATGACCTATCCCCTCAATTTCGGCTCTGAGCCTGTGGTTTACCCAATCTCAAGCTTAATCCGCGTCGCTTGAGGTGCGGTAGGTCAATACATGATGTCTAGATATTCTTGGTTGTGGAAAATAAATGCCGTTGCTGATAGTCTTCGGCGCAATGTATTTATATCCCCCGGTGTCGCAAGCCAGGGGTAACTGAATGACTTGGGCAGGCTCGAAATCAAGATGCGGACAGATATTTCTTATAATTGACTAAGGAATCAATAATGAAACAAATTATTTTGTTCGCAGCTTTGATACTGGTATCAGTAACAGCCAGAGCAGATGTATTTAAGTGCAAGACTCCAAATGGTATGGTTTATTCAGAACATCCTTGTGCTAATGATGCTACGGTAGTCAACAACCTGGCCAAAAAGCTATCTGCAGAAGACGTTAGGGCAGCTGATGCAAGGCTGGAAAATAATATTCGTCAGGTTGAGGATAATGAGAGACAAGCAAGATAAGAGAGACAATCTCGAGAATGGCAACAAGCTACCCGTGAAATTACGATAGCTGTGCCGACGCGTTCCAGAAGCACAACTATCCAGTCATATCGCCAAAATCAGAATTTATATGTGCCAGTGCCTCAAACGACAAGCAAAGCCTCAAACAACCAATCTCAAATCAATAGACTACCAAGGTAGAATTGGCTCTTGCTTTCACATATATGCTGAACACTGTCCGGGGCGGATTTTTCCGCCAGAATCAAAGTGGCAGTGACGAATTGGTTTCTCAGCACAACACAACTCATAATAATTAAAGGAGCTTCAAATGGGAGAGGCTGAACTAAAGCAAGAAATAAATAAGCTGAGTGCTTTGATCGGTTCACTGGAAGAAAAGGCGGGCATTACTGCAGCCGTTAAACATGCGCGAGAAACCGGCGCCCCCGATAAATTGAAAGATGCCTATTTTTCTGTGACTGAAACCGAGCTCAGAAAGAAACTCATTACTACTACTGCGAAGCTCGATCAACTTTACCTGCAGAAATGTGACTTGGATGTTTCCTCAGCTAAAGAGGAAGTATCAAAAACGATAGATAAATCAAAAAAACAACCGTGGCATTTATCCATCATTTCTTCGTTAGGTGGAGTTGTCCTTGGCCAATGGGCATTGGGCCTTGCTGGAGCGGTCGGCGGCGCAATAGGTGGCTATTTCCTGGGCCAATGGCTGGTCTCTTCAATTCAGAAAGAGGATCTTAAGGAGATCGAAAAAGCGAAACAACTGCTTGCATCGGCACAAACGCGCAATGAAGAATCCAGGATAGATCCCTATCTCTTTAGCGCTGCAGAACAAGAAGCTTGTGAGCGTGAAGGGTGATTTGACTTTGAATCGGCTTGTGAATCATTGCTAGCCGGGCCCATTGCTTGCTAAGCGCCGATCTATCCGCTCATGGCAGGACCGGCCGCTGAGAAAGTGGACATCTCCCTCCCACGAGTCGTACCGATTCAAAACGCCGTAATTGAGAAGCATGCGGAAAAGTATTTCGAGCTTGGCTCCTTTCGGAGATGCATTTATCATTAAGCAGCATGACTTGCAGCAAGAATTGACAGCAGAACGTTCGTTCTGTATCTTTGCCGGGACGTAACTTATACCCCACGCATCATCATGACGAGCCGTGAGAAATCATGAGCACGCAGAAAGTGTGTGATTTTCTGATGCGACGGGATTGATTGAAGATAAATTCAACTATCCCATGCTGGAATGTACCTGATCTGATTAACGTATTAATTGAGGAGATTTAGATGTCAGAGGTGAAGAAGGTTAAATTGACCCCCAATGAGATTGGCACTGCCAAGAATGCAGCGGCAGCTGAAAAAACTTTAACCCTCGCCCATAAATTGATGCTCGCAGCCAATCAGGCAGCGGCTGAAGCCAAACAGGTACTGGAAGCCAAACAGATTATCGCTACCCAAAAAGAGGATGCTGCAAATAAAGCACGAGCTGCTTATGAAGCGGCTGCTGAAAAGAAATCGCTAGCCACACAGGAAATGAGCGCTGCCCAGGAAGCGGGTGAAAAGGCCAGGGCGGATGCCGAGGCGGCCAAGGCCGCCAAGATCCTTGCGGCACAAAAAGCTGCGGCTGCAAAACAATTGGCCATAGAACAAGCAAGGCAGCGTGCCCAAGAAGCGGTCGCAGCCAAACTGGCCCAGGCAGAAGCCAGGAAAAAAGCGGCAGAAGAAGCGGCTGCATTGAAAAAAGCTGAGGCCGATGCAAAGAAAAAGGCTGCCGAAGAAGCCGCTGCCCTGAAGCAAGCGGAAGCAGAAGCCAAGAAGCTTGCCGCACAACAAGCAGTAGCAGCCAAAAAAGCCGAGGCAAAAGCCAAAAAACAAGCAGCAGCAGATGCTGCAGCTATGAAAAAAGCTGAAGCCGAAGCACGCAAGCTGGCAGCGCTACAGGCTGCGGCTGCGAAAAAAGCCGAAGCTGATGCAAAGAAAAAGGCTGCCGATGAAGCTGCTGCCCTGAAGCAAGCGGAAGCAGAGGCCAGGAAGCTTGCCGCGCAACAAGCAGCCGCTGCCAAGAAAGCCGAGGAAGAAGCAAGAGCCAAGGCTGCAGCAGAAGCTGCCGCCTTGAAAAAAGCTGAAGCCGAAGCACGCAGGCTGGCTGCACAACAAGCCGCCGCTGCAAAAAAAGCCGAAGCTGAAGCCCTGAAGCAAGCTGCGCAAGAAGCGGCTGCGGTTAAGCAAGCTGAAGCAGAAGCCCGCAAGATTGCTGCACAACAAGCAGCTGCCGCGAAGAAAGCAGAAGCCGAAGCCAGAAAACAGGCCGCGCTGGAAGCTGCCCTAATCAAGAAAGCTGAAGCCGAAGCTCAAAAGATCGCAGCACAAGAGGCCGCAGCAGCAAGAAAGCTGGCAGCAGAACAGGCCAAATTAGCAGCACAAGAACTGGCTGCAGCCAAGAAAGCGGAAGCTGAAGCACGCAAAGCGGCAGCTGCTCAGGCGAAACAGATCGCACAGCAAGAAGCTGCAGAACGCAAAGCTGCTGCAGCGCTAAAAAAAGCAGAGGCAGCAGCCAGGAAAGCTGCATCGGCTCCACCTGAGCCAGTCTGGCCTTTCCCCGACGAGGAAGTCAAAGAAGTTAGCTCGGTTTAAAAATACCGAAAGGAACCGGGGTTGAGAGAAATGATCATGATGAAAAAAAATCGTCTCCGGTAGCCGGCTTGAAACCGGGCTCAGTCTCTGATTATCACTGCGATTGACGCTGGTTCAGGGATATTCAATGTCCTGTTCGTTGCCCGCATAATAATCTTGCAACTCGGTGAGCACGGTTTTAATTCTGGTTTTAGAAAATATCTTCTTGACGATAGTGCCCCTGAGCTCTTCCATGCGTTCACGCAGGATGGGCTGAAATTCAGGCGGGATTTTTTTCAGGAAATTGTTCCAGCTTGCCTCGATATCGGGCCGCGTTTCGCGGGTGCGGTTGATCAGGCCCTCAATTTCCCTTTGCCCCGTTCGCGCGACGATCCGACCATCACCTGATATTGCAAAAATAACGGCAATAGCGATAACAGCATTGGCATCAAGCTCAGAGTCTTTAACGGGGCCATCGGAATTATTTTTGCGCAACCATTTGGCACAATCGATGATTCTCTGGTTGCGCTTCCGATCCAATAATTCATTTTTGTAGACCTCATCCCCGGTCCATGTCGAGACGGGGTCGGCGCGACATATCTCTATAAAGATCGCTTTGAGGTTGCGTTGTTGAATGAACGGATCGTTGTCAAAATCGGAAATGAAAGGCACATAGGGCAGGCCGGATAATTCCTTGATATGCCGGAATCCCATCTGGAACACGTATTCAGCGCCGTGTTGCAGCAGAAATGAAAGCCTGGATTCATTGCTCTCTGCAATGCCGGATTGGCTGATGCCCAGTGAGATGCATCCGACCGTCAGGTGGAACGCTTCGAGCATGCCATCTGCGGTTCTGTCATTAGTGAATTTCTTGGCGACCAGTGCCGTGATCCCGCAGAGTTCCTGGAAAAGTGTGCTGGCTGCATCCTGATTGTCCGCGCGCAGCGCAAGCGCCTCTAGCTCTTGCACTAATTGGGGTGGACGGGCCGTGAAGCTGGTGATTTTCATGAATGGTGTCTGTAAAACGAACTTGGGTCTAGGAGAAAATATCCTCACCCAGACTCGGGCGGCCGCCTGTCTTTGCCGGGCTGACCGCTTTGCTTGGCACTTGCTTGCGCAGGCGCAACAACAATTCCCTGGTCGACCGGCCTGTCGCGTATTCATGTTCACGATCTTCATCGTCATCATGATCGGCATCATCTTCTTCAGACCTTGTGTGCAATTCATTTTCACCGGGTCTCCAGTCGGGGAAGATCTCGAACAACACCCGATCCCAAGCTTCTTCATTGCTGCGGGCAATTTCCAGCGCGAGCGGAATCACATCGTGATCCGAAGTCGTCTGGCCGCTTCTGTGAGCACCGAGATTGTGGATGTCATTCGCGATCTCGATGATCTCCTCGGCTGCTGTCGAAAACAGCACGGCAAAGGCCGTTGTCCCCCAGTCGGTCGCCAACGCTTCGTTGATCAACTCTGCGCGTCGCTCCGGATCGTCACTGGCAAATACAACGCCATGAATGTGCGCGAATAGCGATTCGGCCAGAACTTCCGGCTCGTCCTCGATCCAATCTTCGTCCCAGGTGGCGGCGAAGTAAGCCAAACTCTCGGCCCAAGCTTTGGGCGGGATAAGCAACGTCGCCAACGACAACTTGCCACCATCGAAAGCAGACAAGTGCAGGGACGCGACATGCGGCTCTAACGTGTTCAGCACATCGACGACAGCGAGATCGCCAAATTTCTCGGCAGTCTCATTGAGAGCCTCTTCCGCATGTGTGGTCGATCCTGCCAGAACCAGCTCGGTGACTTGAAGCCGGATCGCGGGGAGATTGGTTTTATTGGACATTCTCGTCTCCGCGCGAATCGAATAGATGCTCTATATCTTCTCCGTGTGAGACTTGATCTTCGTCATCCTCAACATTGTTGTCCTTGTCTTCCTCTTTTTGCAGGGCTTCCAGAGAATGGTCTTCGTCCGACCAGCGCTTCGGGTTCTTGAACAGGAAAGCTGTAATGATCGCCTTGCGTGCCAATTCCGGATTGGCAACAAACACAGTGGCCAAAGCATTGCCTGATTCGACATTGCTGCATGACACCATTTTCAATACTTTCGCGGCATCACCCTCGTCATATTGACCACCTTGTGCCAAGAGACCTGCGGCATCTTCAAAACGCAGGTGATCGGCCAATGCAAAGCTCAAAAGATTCACATCGTCGATTTCCGTGCCGTTTGCAAATTCGCCGATCAACGAATCGATGACCCGGTCATAGTTCCTTCTATCAGGCGGCTCGCCCAGGGTATCTTCGATTTGGATGCCGAGTTCACGCGACTGGTAAACGAATTCAGGATGGATGTTTTTCATAATATTTTGTCTTCAAGTAGATGAGTGGTCATTGCGCGGAAGTTCGATTCCGCAGCGGTTGAATAGTGAATTCCACAAAGTTCGCGCTTCATTCTCGGGATCGATGATGATGCGATTGTTGAGGCTATAGTTATATTCAGCTCTCTTCTGCGGGTCGGAAAGAAGCTCATATGCCTTTTTAATGGCGTTGAACCGAACTTCAGCGCTGGAGTGGGGATTCCTGTCCGGGTGATGACGCATGGCAAGTGCGCGGTATGCCTTCTTGATGTCTTCGGCCGATGCGGTCGGCGACACGCCAAGAATATTGTATGGATTTTCCAATGAAGCCTCCTGCGAGCGCGCGATTTTACCTATTTACCATCGGTAACTGTTGAATTTCCACCCAACTTCTTGATATTTTGCGTGGAAGTGGCTTGGCTGTTAGATTGCCCAGGCGAAAGCAGGGCGCGCGAATGGGCGATGATGCAGGCGGAAAAGGATGCCGGGCCTGGCTCCCTTGATCATCCGCCCCCTTTAATTTTCAGGCTATTCACTGGCGGGCAACGAAAGTTCTTGGCTTGCCAGGGTTATATGATTTTTCTTGAGATAGGTAAGGAATTCCAAGGCAGTGCTGTTTTTGTCCAGATCAACCGCATTAATGGGCAACAAGAAAATGGAAATATCACGTTCCACAATCTGGAGGCCACCCTGCGAAGCAGTGTCGATGATGTACTTGATTTTGTCGACCAGCTTTTCCTCAGTCGGCGCGAACGGTAACAAAATCCAGAAATCAACCCCATCCCGCACGACCAAGTCCGACTTGCGGAAAGCATTGCGCAAAGAGTGCGAAACCTCGTCAAGCTTTTGCGATGCTTTTTGTGCCCCATAAGTCTCGCCGAGGATTTTGGAGGTTTCATAATTAATATGGGCTAGAGCAAATTGCAGCCCACCAGTGTGGCGCCTTGTAACCGCCAGCAGCCATTCCAGCGTGAAAAGAAATTTCTCGCGTGTATCGAAGTCTTGATGTGACATAAGCACCTCCCGTCCGAACTATTGATGAAACTACAAAATCACTGCGCCAATTGGCATCACGTGATAGATCTGGAAATACATTCGAAAACTCGGCTGTTCCCGTCAATCTTTGCGCATTAGAATTTTTAACGACGATCGCAATTCAACAATACTTCAGTGCACTCACATCCCCCTTCAGCCACCTTACCATAAAGCAAAAATTCATCCAATCGGGCGTTCATTGTTGAGGGCGGCCAAGGTGATGCCCGCCTTTTGCTTATTACATACCTAATTTCATTCTTTTGATACGAGCGCGTTAGTCTTGCAGTGACGTAGCCAGAATGTAGTTTAGCGCTTGCGTGGTGGTGGTTGCTGTGAGCCGCCTTCAATGAATTGTACTTGGCAGGATTTCAGACCCTGCATAGCAGTCTCGACTGCAATAGCAAAAACATTGTAGATGCCCGTATTTACTTGCCTGCCGTCAAATTGTTATATGGAAATGGATAGTTTGACCTGAACAGCGCGGCTGTGACCAAGCAGCGGAGGAATTGCTTTAATAAAGTAGCTTAAGTAATATTCGCCACATCCTGTGGGCGCGCCTCCCTTCAAGCTGAATATAATAATGATCAAATGCTTGTGCTTCATACGTATATAAACTCTCAGCCTTGAACGCCTCCCGAACCGTTCCGCTTGTTGCAAATCTCTTCATTGGCATGTTGGTTGTCGCCTTTGCCCCGTCTGCAGCAAAGGCGGTCGGGATAGGCGAGCTTTCCTTGTTCAGCAGGCTCGGGGAGCCGATCAATGCGTCGCTGGATGTCCAACTTGGCAAGGGTGAAGCGATCGATGATTCTTGCTTGTCGTTATCGGCTGCAGACAAAAACGACACAACGAGTTCTGCTGTTCTTGTCCAATCCGGGTTGACTCTAAAGTTCAACACAGTCAGAAACAAGATTGAGATCAGATCGAAAAAACCGCTCAAAGACCCGATCGCCACGTTCCGTATTCAGATCAATTGCAAAGGCCAAGCGAGCGTCAACAGGGTATTGACCCTGCTGCCCGATCTTGGGCCAAGTCCGAAACCGAAACCCTCTGCTGTTGATCGACTGCAACGGCCGCAAGAAACTGTCACTGCCAGCGCGCCCGTATTGCGTTCCGCTCCGCGCAAGCAAGATCTCCCTCAAGCAAGCAGCGAGTCGCCGTCGGACAACGCGCCTGCCAGTGGGCAAACTCAACTCAAGCTGAAACTATCCGCTGATCCATTGGATATGGAGCGCATCGGAAAGCTAAGCGCAAAAGATCTTGAGTTGATCCTGGCGCAACAAAAGCTCATGGGTGAGGACGACCAGACGGCGCATTTCTTAGCCATGCAGCACCAGATGGAGGCGATGGATGAAGAGATCCAGTCTTTACGGCGCAAGCTGGCGAAATCGGAAGCTGGCGGAGCTACTGGCACACCATCTTTGCAAACGTCCGGTGAACGTGAACCTTGGGTCGCGGTGCAAACGTGGCGCGATGTCCTGATGTTGTTGTTCGGTGCGCTGGGTTCGGTGGCTCTGGCAATCTTTGGGATACGCTATTCCCGCAAATTGAAAGCTCGGCCACTCAAGCCGGAGATCGCTCCAGCAGATATAGAACAAGCAACACTTTCGACGCCGAAACCCATCGGTGAATCAACCGTCACCATCGTTCATCCTGCAAGCGCAAAACAGATACAGGCAAACAAAGCTCTGCAAGACGAGGTTGAGACACAGTCAGCCAAGTATACGAAACAAGATGCTCTGAATAAAATAGAACAGACCATACTTGAAGAAGCTGAACTGTATTCAGTGTATGGACACGCAGATAAGGCCATCAAGATATTGCAGGAATTCGTCTTGAAACTTCCCCAAAGCGAAAATGCCTGGATGTTGCTGCTGTCGATCTATTCCGCGAATGCCCAAGCGGCAGAATTCGAGATGGCGGTTCGAAAATTCTTGAGCCACCATAAACACAGCCCACTTTGGAAAACGATCCAAGCCTTGGGCCGTACCCTTGATAAAGACAATGAGCTGTATCTGGATGAAGACAACGCCGGCATAGATACGCCGTGGTCGCCTCCCAGTGCAATCAAACAGCGCCCGATCGGCCATATCCTGATCGAACTCGGTTACCTGTCGGTACAGGATATGGAGAATTGTTTAGGTGAGTTCGATCCCAAGCAACATGGACGATTCGGCAACTATTTATTGATGCGCAAAATGATCCACCACGCGCAGTTGGACGAAGCCTTGCTGAAACAGCAATGCCGAATTAGCGAAGATGCGGTATCGGATGGACTTTCCTACTTGGAACATAAGCTTGAAGCGCTTGATGCAGGAAATACGCTGAATGTGCCTTCCCCAGAGAGTGCCGAACCGGCTGCACAATCAATCACTGAACACGTTCAAGACAAGACATTTCCGCTTGATTTCGTGATCGATGATCACACAACCGAACCCGCCACGAACGAGCCTGCCATCCCGGAGTCGGAGGATAAATCACAAAAGCTGTCCTTCCTGATCGATTTCGATCCAACTGTACAAAAGGCACCGGAGTAGAGTTGTTCTTGAAGCAAAGAACAAATGAAACGATAACGGCGACCCAGTCTTGCCGTGTACGACGCCGCAAACCAGCCGCGCCGTAGGATTTTCGAGGCGCCCTTGGTATGATGTTCCCATGACAAAAACATCCGCTCCCGCTCCCGTTCATCGCCTGGCACTGCGAGTGCGCGAGATCGCGCAGTTGTTCAACTCGATGGACCCGACGCCGTTCCTGAACAAGGACCTCGACCCGGAGGCAAATACTTTCATCGAAACCTGGGCGTCAGGTTATCCGCCCGGTAGCCGCTTTCACATTACCATCCACCTCGAGCAGTGGCCGGAGAGTGGCGACCCGACCGAGATGCTGACCGGCGCGGTGCACAACCACTTCATCTACAAAGCCGAGCAAACACGCCGCACCCTGCGACACCTTCTGCGGCAAGGCCGCATGAGCATGGCTATCGGGATCATCTTCGTTTCACTCTGCCTGTTCGCGGCTGATTTTATCGGCCATCTTGGCGCCGGTGCCGGCTATAACATCGCGCGCGAAAGCCTGACAATCGTCGGATGGGTCGCCATGTGGCGCCCATTACAGATCTTTCTTTACGATTGGTGGCCGCTCCAGCGGCAGATACGCCTTTACCTAAAACTGGGCAGCGCTCATGTCCAGGTAGTTCAAGGCAAGTGAGAGCAGGGGGGCTAGCCTGACCCCTTGGTTCTTACGCACGAAGCAAGAGGTCTATATCTTTTGGCGTATGGTCCAGACGGGTCTTTGCTGCTAGTCTTCGGGCTGATAGAGGGTAAGCAATGCGGGATTGTAGTATTAGGCGGAAAAGTATTCCGAACCCGACCCCATTAATTCCTTTAATTTCAGCACAACTAATGCCGAGCTTACCAAGTGATGAAGCAGACAGATAAATCCAAAGCTTCCCCCTTTAATTCAGAACACCGCACGCTTGTCGAAATTCCGATGTCCAATAACAACGGAGTCGAGCTTGCGTCGGCAGTGGGCGACTTCATTCTTCGCGACCCCAATGCACCGGGTGGATTCAACTGGATCGTGCCGGGCAAGTTGGCCGGATGCTCGGCTCCCGGAGTCAGCGTACCAATCGATCAAGATCTGGGTTCGTTAGCCAGGATCGGAATTACGCAGTTGGTTACATTGACCGAGACAGATCTGGACCAAGAAGCATTACGCCGCCATCGGCTGACGAATATCCATCTGTCCGTTTTTCCCAGAGAAGCGCCTTCTATCGGGCAGACACACATGTTGCTGGTACGGATGCAAAAGTCAATTGAAGCAGGAGAAGTACTGGCTGTGCATTGCAAGGCAGGTCTGGGGCGTGCAGGCGTCATCTTGGCAGCCTGGCTGATCAAAGAAGGCGGCTTGTCTGCTGAGACTTCCATGGCGCGCTTGCGGCTGATAGAACCAGGCTTCATCCAAAGCAAGGAGCAAGAAGACTTCCTGCATCGCTATGAAGCGGATCTCACACAACGCCTGATCTGACCACATCCTCTCGACTGTTTCATATGACCTGCAATCTTGCTGGATCGCATAGGCAAAAGATCGGGGAGGAAGGCGGAAAAGTATTTCGAAAAATTCAATGACGTTTTCCTGATTTCAACTCTTGCTTGTCAAGGATTCAAACCTTTGTCACCTGTATAAACCAAAGTACCGGACAGCACGTCCGTAAGCAGCTTGACTTCCAACATAAAGAAAACGTTAAGGAAACGTTAAGCAGGCAATCCGGGGTCGGAAATTGCAATATTCTTCACGAGTGATTTTCCAAATACTGTAGTATTTCCTTACTGCACTGTGCAATATTTAACCCGGGATTAGAGTCCATCCCTGAGAGATCAACAGAAAGAGTATCAAAGATGGATACCAAGTCTCAGCGGCACATATTGCGTTGTCTCGCTTTCGCCGCGCTACTGACAATTTCAAGCATCGTGCATACTGAAGTGCTGGTTGTGACCGGTGCTGACAGCCCGACTATCACCCTTAGCAAAAACCAGATCAGCGATATATTTCTCGGCAAGATCACTTCGCTTCCCAATGGCAATAGTGTCACTCCTGTTGATCAGCCTGAATCAAATCCGTTGCGTGACGAATTCTATTTAAAGGTTGCGAACAAGTCTGCCGCCCAAGCCAAGGCGCTTTGGGCAAAACTGTATTTTACCGGTCGCGGCGAGCCTCCGCGCGAAGCCAGGGACGACGACGACATCAAGAAGATAGTCAATTCAACCCGGGGTGCAATCGGGTATATCGACCAATCTGCAGTCGATAAAAGCGTCAAAGTTCTGCTTAAAGTACAGTGAACCAAACATGTTGAAAACTTTAGCGAGGGAAATATTGAAACCATTCAAGTTACTGACATCGGGCGTTCTACTGTGCTTGCTTGCAGCAACTGGCTGCCAGGCCGATGAAGGGAGCGGTATTGAATATGCCGGATCGGGTTTCATGACGATCACCGCAGGCAAGATGCTGGGCGGCACGAGTGGCAACGTCGGCGGCTACAATTGCCCCTGTTATGTCTCTGACTATGCTCAGGCTGCGATTTACGACGGACGGGGCGGGTTGCAATGGCTCCCCGATTCCAAGCTCGGATTGCAGGGCAGCGTCTTTTTCGATAACCGGCGGTTTTCGCTTACTGCGCAGGCCGTATCGCGCGGTGCAGAAAATGGGTCTGTGGATCTGGAGTGGTTATATTTAAGCTATAAACTGACGAATAAGGTCACGCTGCAGGCAGGGCGTCAGCGTCTGCAAATGTTCTATTACTCCGATGCCCAGGATATTGGTTTTGCACTCCCCTGGACGCACCTACCAACCTGGCTCTATGGCTGGCAAGCGGTCAACTATAACGGCGCGAGCTTGCGCTATCAGGATCAAGTCGGCAACTGGACTGCGATCCTCAGCCTGTTCGGGGGGAATGAACACAACAAAGACAGCGGATACTGGAAAGTTTATGGCAATGGCGCCCAAAGCGTCACCAATGTGAACTGGACAAATATTCTTGGCGCCAATCTGACTTTGTCGAAAGATTGGTTTGAGACCCGTATTGTGTACATGCAATCCAACACTCAAGATCAGGCCGTCAGCAATACGTTCAACTACAGCAACCAGACTTACGATCTTCCGCCGACAGCGGCCCCGGTCGCGAAGCAACAGATCTACGGATTAACGCTAAAGGCCGATTATCTGAACTGGCAACTGTACAGCGAATTCATCTATATCAACCATCCCGGATTGACCTACAAGGATTTTTCCCAAAACGTCGGAGCAGGTTACCGCTATGGAAAGTGGTTGCCGATGATTACCTGGGGACATTACAAGGGAGAAGTCGTCGCGGATGGAGTCTTGCCGGGCGCGCCCGCCAGCATCGCAAACAGTCAGCAGACCTACGCTTTGAGTCTGCGTTACGACCTGACCACATCCAGCGACTTGAAATTACAGTATGACATTACAAGCGACCATAGCGATCGGGGATTCACGCCTCTCTATGGCAATTCGCGCCTGCTGACATTTGCCTATGACTACGTATTTTGAGTGCCTTGGGGAAAAGTCATGCCTGAGACAAATTTAGCCAGTTCAAATTACTGAATTTAACAGCGAGACTTATGTACCGGATTAATCGTTATCCAGCTATATATTCGACGATCTCGACACTGCTCGTGCTGGTGGCGATGTCTGTGGCTGCCTGGCAGGCAAACCGCCACATGCATGAAGATCGTGAGGTGCCGTTGATCAAGGCGCTCGGGAATTACGCTGCGACCCTGGATGAGGGCACCGTCAACAGTCGGGCGATGGGAGCGGCGATTCTGTTCGGTCTGCAAAACCGGGAAGCCAAAAGATTGGCATTGGGCCAGTTGCCACCCGATGTTCCGGAAGTCGCGTCGTCTCTGGATACCTTGCGCAAATTGTATTTTGCCGACAGCGTTTTTGTGGTTAACAAGCTCGGTGTCATCGTCGCCTACAGCGGCAAAGATCATATTCATGGTACCGGCGAGGACGTTGCTTTTCGTCCCTATGTGCAACTGGCCATGCTGGGAACGCCCAATGTGTATCCGGCAGTGGGCATCATTAACACGGATCGCGGTATTTTTCTGGCTGCGCCTTTGCGCGCGACAATGAGCAACACGTCGGAAGCGATCGGGGTGATCGCGGTCAAGGTCGGCGTCGACAAGCTGGACGAACTGCTTAGAACCTGGACCGGCGGCATCGCCGTGTTGCTATCGCCGCAGGGCATGGTGTTTGCGGCCAGCCGAAACGACTGGCTGTTTCGTGTGGCCGGAGAAGTGACCAGCAAACGGCTTGCCGATATAAGGCGCGCCAGGCAATTCGGCAAGACATTCGATCTGGCATCCCCGGTCTCTTTGCCGTTCACGTTGGCTACACCGGACGCCACTATCGAGGGCGTGCATTATGCTGTGCGCAGCCTGGCATTGGACTGGAACGACCCGGCGGGAGACTGGATGCTGGCGTTCCTGGAGAAGCGCGCCCCCTGGTGGAGCAATTGGAGCGTCCTGGGCATTGCACTCCTGGCGGGGCTGGTGTCAGCCTTGGCATTGTTCTGGTTCTATGCCCTGGCGCGCAATGCGCAGTTGCTGAAAAACATGAACATCCAGCTCCGGCACAACGAAGAGATGCTCAAGGAATCGCAAATCATTGCCGGTCTGGGTACCTATACGCTGGTCATCCCGACCATGACGTGGGAAAGCTCCGAGGTGCTGGATAAGCTGTTCGGGATCAAGAAGTCATACGTACGCTCTCTCGATAGCTGGTTCAGCCTGATACATCCCGAGGACCGCAAAATGATGGAGAGCTACTTCAGCGACGAGATTCTCGGACAAGGCAAGTTATTCGATAAGGAATATCGCATTACCCGTTATCAGGACTTGGCCGTCAGGTGGGTACACGGATTTGGCAAGGTTGAATTCGATGCACAGGGACACCCGCTCAAATTGTACGGCACGATACAGGACATCACTGAACGCAAGGAATCCGAGGCAGAAATTCACAGCCTGGCCTTCTTCGACCCGTTGACCAAACTGCCCAACCGGCGTCATCTGCTCGACCGTATTCACCAGGCGCAGTCCGTTTCAGCGCGCAGCAACCTCTACGGGGCGCTGCTCTTTCTCGACATGGACAAGTTCAAGAGTCTGAACGACACCTTGGGTCACGATATCGGGGACCTGTTCCTGGTCGAGGTGGCGAGGCGCATGCTTCTCTGCGTCCGCGACGTGGATACCGTGGCACGTATCGGCGGCGATGAATTCGTGGTGCTCACCGGGGAGATCGGTGCCAATGCCGAGGAGGTTTCGCAAAAGGTCGCCCTGATCGCAGAAAAAATACGCGCCGCGTTATCCGAACCTTATCAGCTCAAGGCATACGAGCACCACAGCTCGCCCAGCATCGGGGTATGCCTGTTTCGAGGCAACGAAACCACGATGGATTCCCTGCTCAAACAGGCCGACATGGCCATGTACCAGGCCAAGGGTTCCGGACGCAACGCGGTACGTTTTTACGATCCTGCCATGCAACTGGCGGTGGAGACGCATGCCGCACTTGAATCGGATATGCGCCACGCCATCACGGATAAACAATTCCGCCTGTATTACCAGATACAAATCGATAACCAGCACCGCGCGGTCGGGGCAGAAGCGTTGATTCGCTGGGAGCATCCCGAACGCGGTCTGGTTTCACCGCTGCAGTTCATCCCTATCGCGGAGGAAAGTTCGCTGATCCTGGACATCGGACGCTGGGTTCTGGAAACGGCCTGCAGGCAACTGGCGCTGTGGGGGAAACGCGAATACACGTGCCATTTGATATTGGCGGTCAACGTCAGCGCAGTGCAATTCAAGAAACATAACTTTGTGGATATCGTTACCACACTGGTGCACATCCATCAGATCGATCCAAGCCGACTGAAACTGGAGCTGACGGAAGCGGTGGTGCTGGAGGATGTCGCCGATGTGGTGACGAAGATGCATGCCCTGAAGGCGCTCGGTGTCCAGCTGTCGCTGGACGATTTTGGAACCGGCTATTCGTCGCTCTCCTATTTGAAGCAATTGCCGCTTGACCAGATCAAGATCGACCAGAGTTTTGTGCGGGATGCCGCTACCGACGTCAACGATGCCGTGATGGTGAAGACCATCATCGACCTGGCAAAGAACTTCCGGCTGAACGTGATTGCCGAGGGGGTTGAAACAGCAGCCCAGCTGCATTTGCTCAAGCAGGACGGGTGCCTGCTTTATCAGGGCTATTTGTTCAGCAAGCCAGTGCCGATTGGTGAGTTTGAGAAACTACTATCCCAATACAACAAACCAGACTTGTTTTCATATCCTGCATAGGTGACTGGATACAGTCATTTTCATAAAAGATATGGCTCAACATCTTCTTCCAGGCCAAATAACTTTGGTGTGTATTTCGTTCATGCCCCCAATCGTAGTCAGTGTGCTGGTTGTGGGCGTATAGCCAGTTTCAAACCGTGACACCGCGCAAGGATCAGGCGAAGTCTATATCTTTTGGCTTATGGTCCGGAATGAGCATTGCTGCTAGTCTTCGGCGCGGTAGATGGTAAGCAATGCAGGGTTGTAGGAACAGGTGGAAAAGTATTGCGAACCGGACCTTTTTAACTCTAAAGCACATAATGAAAACATTAATCATATTGTTCGCGCTTTTTAGTGCATACGGCACTGTGGAAGCAGCCGTGTACAAGTGCAATGGAAATACATATTCTCAACTGCCATGCGGCAATTCTGGTCCACTCATTGAAAATGTAACGATTTATTCACCGACTACTGCTGTGCCTGTCGAGGCAAGCAGGATACGGGACAATCTGCCTGCGCCAATGAGTAGCAGCAGCCAGACGATGGTACAGCCACCCTCGGCTACAAGTAACACACCAAAGGACTGCACTCAGGAGGAAAAATCGTTGGATGCAATCAAATCAACAATGAGGGCGGGATACCCTGCGTCGATGAGTAATTATTATCACGACAGATTGCGTGAGGCGAATAAAAATCTATTGAAGTGCAATGGTTATGGTCAGGATGAATAAAACGAAAAAATACCGGAATCAATTATTGGGAGCAAGTTCGAATTAGTTTCCAACACGACTCATGACGTGCGGATCAAGCGATGGAGCAAACTGAATACTATTTCGAATCCGACCCCTTATTGATCCTTTTAATTGAGGGTGCTGTAGGCAATGTGGGGTGCGAGCCTGACACTTTTGATTCTTCGGGGCGGGGCGAAAGTATTTCGAGCCTGCCCCTTTAATTCATGTGGGTAAAAGCGTAACGTGCTAATGAGCGGTGAGCAGGCGGGAAAGTATTTCGAAGCCAGGCCCCTTTAATTTGTTTCTGAAATTATTTCTGGAGATCAAGAGATGATGAGAAATTACTTTGCATTGGTTCTGTTCGCGTTGATTACCGGTTGCGCATCATCCGGCCCACAGGATTCAAGGTTTTCTGTGGGAGGCAAAGCGGAAGTTGGGCAGACCGGTATTATTTTTGGAAAGATATGCGAGGGAAATGGCCTGTGGTTTAAGGAAGAATCATCGATAAAAGAGATTCTTCACATTGGAGGATCATCCGAATTCGCTCTTCGGCTCCCACCGGGTAAATATGTTCTAACAAGCATTGGTTCACCAGCAGGAAAGAACTTTACATCTCCGGCGCCATTCAGCTTTGAGGTTCGGGCAAACGAAGTGGTTTATGTAGGCACCCTTTTGCCAAGTTGGGCCAACGTTGCCTCCGAAGCATCCGAAAGGTGTGGGAAAGAGTTGAACTCAATAGTAGGGAAGAAGATGTATGGGCAAAAGCAACCTGACTCCCCCGTGCTCATAGCCAATGATAAGGATGAGGCCGTCAAAGCAGTTAAAGAACGTTATCCAAATGTTGATTTGAGCAACGCGATAGTTCGGCTAATGCATTAGCGGGTAAGCAATGTGGGGTCGTCGCTGTGGGCGAGAAGTATTCCGAAACCGACCCTTTTAGTTAGGCAGGCGGAAAAGTTGGTCAGCCTGTTGCCTTTAACCAGACAAGGAGGCGCAACATCAACTCAACCCAAATCATCAGTCTGCTGCACGAGTCGCCGCTATTCCAGAAGGTGAAAAGCAGCACGCTCGTCTCTCTGCTTGCGCATAGCACTCGGGTCAAACTCGCGGCAGAACAAATCCTGCTTACCCCCGGGCAGCATAACGACCGTATCTATGTCGTCCTGTCCGGCAGACTGCGTGCGCAACTCAGCGTGAACGACACCAAGCCGCTCGCCCTGTTTGGCATAAGCGAATGTGTGGGCGAGATGTCCATGTTTGATGACAATCAGGTTTCCGCCTACGTCATTGCCACCACCGATTGCGAACTGCTGGCGATCGAACATGTAGAAGCATGGTCTGTCCTCAACAGATCACTGCAAGCATCGCATAACTTGCTGGCTATACTGGCCAACCGGATTCGCTCCAGCAACCGGACGCTGACGGAATGGGTAGAGTATGCCCAAAGCTATGGGGCGTTGCACTTCGTCAATCCCATCACCGGCATCTACAACCGTAATTGGCTCTCGGAAAACCTCGCACGCCTGATTCGCCGCAACACCATGAACCGACAGCCGAGCGCCTTCATACTCCTGAAAGTTGATAATTTCGGACTATTCGATGCCGACTTTGGCAGACTCGGCAGCGAACAGGCGCAACGCTCTATTGCCGAAGCCATACTGCAGTGCCTGCGCCCAAATGACGTAGCGGCGCACATCAATGCCGACCAGTTCGCCATCTTCCTTCCCCAGACAGGAACGGACAGCGCCCAAGTAGTGGTAGACCGCTTGCTGGAAGAAGTCGACCGGATGGTGATCGGCACTCACAGCGGCGATGCATTGCCTCCGGTAACTCTCTCTGTAGGAATCGGCCTGCCGCAAGCTGACGACACACTGGACAGCATGATCGCACGCACACTTCCTGCGATGCATCGTGCTCAAAACTAAGCCGCGGCATTCTTACCGAATTTTCGCGAAAAGCTTCGACCTTCAGGGCGGAGATGGATAGCGCGGATGCCGAAGGCATCTCTGCTTCATGATGGGAAAGGCAACAAGAAGGACAGCTGATGAGACAGAACGAACGTTCTGTTACAATCAGTTCATGAGATTTCACACCAAAACCCTCAAAGTCAGAGTCAAGGACAAGCACGCAATGGTGCTGTCCAGAATGGCGTTCGAGGTGAACCAGGTGTGGAACGCAGCGAATGAATT